>Ga0180430_10001111_pt1 | contig 27219 bp, 21 predicted proteins | sample SS_ome_9_FD_132999 | JGI IMG/M metagenome (GOLD analysis project Ga0180430, IMG submission 132999) | Hypersaline lake sediment archaeal communities from the Salton Sea, California, USA - SS_1_S_2 metaG | ecosystem: Environmental > Aquatic > Non-marine Saline and Alkaline > Hypersaline >... | reverse complement strand
GATTCGGAAGCGACCTTCCTGCTCGCGATCCACGTGTTCCACGAACTCCCCGGATTGTACTCGTGGTGATACCAGAAGGTGGCATTGTCGACGGGATCGACGACAACGGCGCTGTAATCGCCCCAGCGGGACGTGTAGTAAGGCCCGGCGCTGGTCTTGATGATTTCCGAGGGCTGCATCGTGCCGAGCGGATCGCCCGCCTCGCGAAAGGCGCGCCCGATCGAAATGTACTCATTCGACGCCGACCGCGCGAAACACATGAGCGCGTTGCCGAAGGCGTCGACCGAGATCGAGTTGAAGAATGTGTGGATGCCCGCGCCCGGATCGACGTCGCCCGACTGGACGAGGGTGGGCGTGCCCGACGTGGGCCAGTTCCCCATGTCGATCTCGTACCAGCGGGCGAGAACGCGCGACGAGCCCTGATGGTGGGCGGCCCAGAGCGATCCGTTGCGGTAGACGCAGCTCCAGAACCGGGCGTCGAAGGTCTCGGGCCGCGTGCTCGTCCCCTGCTGGGGCGGATCGGCGGGCGGCGAATAACTCGGCACGGTGAGCTGATAAGTCTGATGGTTCATCGCCCCGAGCGGATCGGTGAGCGCGTGGAGCCGCACGCGCGTGTTGGAGCTCGACTCGTAGTGCTCGATCATGTAGAAACCCTCGCCGCTGTCGTACATGACCGGAATACCGTAAGACTGGCTTCCGGTGATCAGCAGATGGTTGGTGTTGAGCACGGTGCCGCCAACAAGGAGGTCGGCCTTCTCGATGGCGTAGACGAGATACTTCTGCCCGCCCGAAAAGAAGTCGGCCGTGAGGTAGACCACATTCTCGTCGACGGCGATGTTGGGCGAGTCGATGTCGTTGCCGGCCAGCGCGGTCACGTTGAGGCGGTACTTGTACCACGTGCCGAGCGGATTGCTGTCGTCGGAGACGGCGAGGAGAAACTCGGAGGTATTCGTCGAGCTCCTCTCGCACGCCATGGCCATGAACCGGCCCGAGTGGGGATCGTAGATCACCTCGGGATCGAAGACGAACCACGTGGCGCCCACGCTCCCCCAGAAACCATAGGAATCCTCGATCTCGTCCTGGAAGAGGTTGTTGCCGTCCTTGTCGAAGAAGGCGATGGCGCCGTTGGTCATGGCCACGAGGTGGTCGGGGCCGGCCGCCATGTGGGGATCGGGCGGTGTCCAGCCCGTGTTCAGCACGGCCACGAAACCGGGATCGGAGCGGGACGAAAAGGGATCGGGATCGCCGTTGTAGGGCAGGATCGAGTCGCCCCTGTCGAGCCGCAGGGGCGGCTCGTGGGGAAGGGCCTCGTCGGCGGCCGCCGTGAGCGACGATCGCTCGGACCGCGTCTTTTCCATTACGAGTGTTTCTGCCTCGGCCGTCCGCTCGAGAGGTCGATCCGCCTCATTCCTGGCGGTTTCGAAAATCGCGCGCCGCGCCGTGCGGCTGCCGAAAATCTGTTCAAACGTCTCTTCCCGTCCGGCATCAGATAGGTCGAGATCACCAACCATACCATCGGGTACGGGCAGAAGAAGGGTCACATTGGCCGCCTTGCGGTCCCCGAGGTCGGACGCGCCCGACCAGGCCACGGCGAGCTGGCCCTCAGGACCGAAGGCGATCTTCGACTGCCCTGTGGGCGCGCGGAGCGCCTGATTGCGCCGAGCGATCTGATTGAGACTGAAGGCTTCCCCCAGGGGGGCGGCGTGAGCACTGAAGAAACGGGCCACGATCTCCGTGCCCTCGGTATCGTTAAAAGTGCGGTTCCACGCGACGCAGAGGCGGCCATCGTCGGCCACCGCAATCGACGCGCCGCTCCGGCCGGCGGCTCCGGGCTCACTGACGCCGAAGGCCGCTGATCTGGGCGCACCGTCGGCGCAGAAGGCGCGCGCGTTGACGGCGTAGCTGTTTGCGCCCGGCGCGATCTCCATCCATGCGACGGCGAAGGAGCCGTCCGGCCCCGTTGCCAGGGCGGGCTCGATGCTCCCCCCGTCGTTGCTCTCGTTGATGACAAAGGCCGGGGTGGTGGCCGTTCCGTCAGGGGCGAAGAGTCGCGCATAGACTCCGGCGGGACGATTGTCCTCTCCCACCGCCGCCCAGGCGGCGACAAAACCGCGCCGGCCGCGGGACGCGATGGAGACGAGGCTTTCCGCTCGATCGGCGGCGGGGTCGATCACGATCGGCGCGCCGCAGCGATTTCCATCCTCATCGAAAAGGGCGAGCCACGCCTTTCGGCGGAGCGACTCCTTCTCAGGGCCGATCCAGGCAGCGATCACGCCGCCGTCGCCGCAGGGTGCGAGGACGAGACCGGTCTGATCGCCGCGCGTGATGGCGTTGACCTCGATCTCATCCGAGCCGGCCGACAGGTCGCTGTCGAAGCGGCGCAGGAAACAGCCAAAGCCGTCTCCATCCTGGCCGAACGATTCCCAGCCGATCCATGCGGCACTGCCGCACCCGGCGATGGCCGGTTTCCACTGCGCCGAGCGGCGCGTGGTGTTGAGTTGAATTTCACCGCCGATCCGCCGGCCGACGGGCGAAAAGCGCTGGGCGTAGACGCCATAGTTGCCCTCGTCCTGGCGCCGGCTCTCCCAGACGGCGATGAGGTTGCGCGCCTCGTCGAACGCAACGCCCACCGCGCCCTGCGTCGACGTGGTGAAGCTGTTGGCCCTGATCTCGACGCGCACGAAATCGACGCCGCCCGCGGTGATCCGGTCGCTCCGATCGAGCTCTCCGGCGTTCAGGGCCGGGTTCAGGAAACAGAACAAGGCGAACAGGAACAGGCAGAAAGTTCCGAGAGTCTTCTTCGAAAACGACATGGCGCCTCCTCGAGTGCTCTGATTTTGTGGGACTGTTGGATTCGGGCTTTTTCGAACTGGGAACAATTATACAGAATAATTTATTTTTTTCCACTCCGTGGCTCGGAGCCGTTACAGTTCGGTCATGATCTTCGGTTGGCTCAAGAAACGACGGCGGCGGAAGATTCTCGCCCAGCCCTTTCCCGAGGAATGGACGGTGATTCTTCACCGCAACCTCCCCTTTTACTCGGACCTCAGCGCCGACGAACGGTCCACGCTGCGCGACATGCTGCGCATTTTCATCGCCGAGAAATCGTGGGAAGGCTGCGGCGGGCTGGAAATGAACGACGAGATCCGGGTCACCATCGCCGCCCAGGCGTGCCTCCTGCTTCTCGGTCTCGACGGTGTCGAATTCGACACACCAAAAACGATTCTCGTCTATCCGGCCGAGTTCTTCGACCGCCAGCGCGAGGCGTGGGAGGACGGCTTCGTCGTCGACAACTCCGGCGGCCGCCTGGGCGAGGCGTGGTATCGCGGCCCGGTGGTCCTCTCCTGGGCCGATGCGCGCCGCGGCGGGCGCAATCCCTACGACGGGGTCAACGTGGTCTTTCACGAGTTCGCCCACCAGCTCGACATGCAGGACGGCGTGGTCAACGGCACCCCGCCTCTCGAGAGCCGCGCCGCCGAGCGGCGGTGGCAGGAGGTCATGACAATCGAGTACGACCGTCTCGTGGCGCGCTCGCGCCGCGGCAGGGCCACGCTGCTCGATCATTACGGCGCTCAAGATCCGGGCGAGTTCTTTGCGGTCAGCACGGAGTGTTTCTTCGAGCGATCGAGCGCCTTCGAGCTGCGCCACCGCGAGCTGTACGACGTGCTGCGCGACTACTACGGCCAGGATCCCGCCGAGAGGATCAGGCGCGCGGCGCGCGAGAAACGCCGCTCAGACCGCGAGGATCGCAATGGGTGACCTCAACCAGTACGGCTTCGTCAAAAAAAACAGGGAGATCTTCTCCGGACCCGTCCTCGAGATCGGCGCGCGGCGTTACAACGACGTGCCCCCGCTGCGCGCCCTCTTCGCCGGCGAGGAGTGGCTCGGCGTCGACCAAAAGGCGGGCGAAGGCGTCGACGTGGTGGTCGATCTGACTCTGCCCTTCGATGACGTTGATGCCGCACTTGGCGGCAAGCGATTCGAGACGATCTTCTGTCTCAGCGTGCTCGAGCACTGCGAACAGCCCTTTGTTTTGGCTCAAAACATCACCCGTCTTCTCGCCCCGAGCGGGGTGCTTTACGTCTCCGTCCCCTTCGCCTGGAAGCATCATGGGTTTCCCTCCGACTACTGGCGGTTCACGCCCGAGGGGGTGGAGAAGCTCTTTGCCGGCATCGCGTTCGACGAACGCTTCGATCACGGGGCGACATCGGCGGCGGGCGAGGTCTTTCCGCTCGATCACGAAATGGGCCGCCTCCCGCTCCGCTCTCCCTGGCGGCTCTTCGTTCTGCGCCTCGCCAGCCTCCTCGGCGCTTTCAGGCGGCTCGCGCGCTATCGCTATGTCCTGCCTCCCACCATGGTCAACCGTGTGGGACGCCGTCGAAAATCAGAAGGCGACTGTTGAATTCTGCGCAGAATGATCGGACCTTGAGCTATAATCGTGCAGGCCTTTCGAAAGGGTATACCTTCAGCCGAGAAAAAGACGATGATCGAGCCGACTGATCCCATCTACGTCATCCCCGATGGCATCGAGACCCGCTGGGCGAGCCCCGAGAATCCCTCGGGCGAGCCGGGCGGAGGAGGCGGCGCCAAGGGCGGGCGCAAGGGGGCGGCCTCTTTCGCTCTGCGCAGCGGTGACGAACGCCTTCTGGCCCACGTGGCAAAAACGAGCGGCACGCTCCGGCGGATCTGGGTCACGATCAGCGATCGTTCGCCCGAGATGGTGCGCGGCGTGCGGATAGAAATCTTCTGGGACGGAGCACCCACACCGGCGGTCAGCGCTCCGCTGGGCGACTTTTTCGGCCTCGGTCTCGGCCGCATGGCGCCCTTCGAATCGGCGCTTTTTGCCAGCCCCGAGGGACGGAGTTTCAACTGCTTCGTACCTATGCCGTTCAGAACGGGCATGAAAGTCACTGTGGTCAACGAGACGGCGTGCGACCTCGACATGTTCTTCTACGATGTCAACTACACCGTGGGCGACCGGCATGGTCCCGGGAGCGCTTATTTCCACAACCACTGGCGCCGCGAGCAGCCGACCACCCTCGGCGAAGACTACCTCTTTTTGCCCACTGTGCGCGGGCGGGGCCGGTTTCTGGGCGTGAACATGGGCGTCATCGCCGACAGATCCCGCTACTCCACCTCATGGTGGGGCGAAGGGGAAGTCAAGGTCTGGATCGATCGCGACGGCGCACTCCCCACGCTGTGCGGCACCGGGACGGAGGACTACATCGGCACCGGCTGGGGACAGGGGCGGTTCAGCCATCTCTACTCGGGATGTCCCCTGGCCGATGGCGACGCCATGGAGTACGCTTTTTACCGGTACCACCTGCCCGATCCGATCTGGTTTCGAGAGTCGATCAGGGCCTCCATTCAGCAGATCGGCTGCTTTGCGCCCGATGTGCGCCGCGACCTGCACAACGGTCCGGCACCGATTCGGGCCGCCGAGCCGGGGCGAAGGATACTCGATCTTTCCGCCGGGGGCGAGGCGGCCGACTACGGCCTCTTCGAGCGGAGCGACGACTGGTCGAGCTGCGCCTATTTCTACCTCGATCGGCCCGAGAACGATCTCGGCCCTTTGCCGGGGGTGGAGACGCGCGTTGCCAACCTGTATGATGGGGCTGCGAGAAAGGACGGCGAGGACTAGGCATGGCGACGGAACTTCAAGACGGCAGGGTCGATCTTACCCAGCAGGAATGGTGGATGCGCCTCGCCGTGGTCTTCGTTCCCGCCGTCGCCGGACTCGTGGTGCTTCTCTGCATCGATCCGATTCCCCAGGATCCGGACTATCATCACTTTGCCGATACGCGCACCTTTCTTCTGATTCCCCACGTGGGCGATGTGGTCACCAATCTCGCTCTTCTGCTCATCGGCATGCGCGGACTCATCTTCATGCTCCGCAACAGCCCCCACCGGCGGCGGCAGCCCTTCAGAGAATTCAGGGAGAGACTCGCCTACTCGATCTTCTTCAGCGGCGTGATTCTCACCGGCCTCGGTTCGACGTGGTACCACCTCGATCCGAGCGCGGGCAGTCTGTTCTGGGACCGGCTGCCCATGGCGGTGACTTTCATGTCCCTCCTCGCCATCATCATCGGCGAGCGGGTCGGCACCCGGATGGGCAACTCCCTGCTCTGGCCGCTCCTTATCGTCGGTGTGGGCAGTGTGATCTACTGGCACTTGACAGAAAGTCTCGGCCGGGGCGACTTGCGTTTTTACGTGCTCACCCAGTTTTATCCCATGGTGGCCATCCCTCTCATGCTTCTCCTCTTTCCGCCCCGCTACACCGAGGGCAATCTCTTCTGGATCGTGGTTGTCTTTTACGGCGTGGCAAAGATCTGCGAGCTTCTCGACGAACAGATTTATCACACCATCCGCCTTGTGAGCGGCCATAGCCTGAAACATCTTTTCTCGGCCGCCGCTGTCTGGTGGGTGGTGCAGATCCTCAAAAAACGCGATCCCCTTCCCCTGGAAAAGACCGGTCCCGCGCAGACCGGAAATGAGGCACCGCCGCAGAAATGAGCCACTACGACGCAGTCATCATCGGCGCTGGAGCGTCGGGTCTCATGTGTGCGGCCACTGCCGGGGGGCGGGGCAAAAAGATCCTCGTCGTCGACCATGCGGCCCACGCAGGAAACAAGATCCTCGTCTCGGGCGGCGGGCGGTGCAATTTCACGAACCTTGACGCCCGATCGGAACATTACTGGTCACGCAACCCCCACTTTGCGAAATCGGCGCTCGCCCGCTACAAGCCCCAGGATTTCATCGACCTCGTCTCGGCCCACGAGATCGAGTGGTTCGAGAAGACGGCGGGCCAGATTTTTTGCAAGGGCAGGGCGTCGGAGATCCACGACATGCTGCTCTCCGAGTGCCGCCTTGCGGGCGTCGAGATCAGGCTCGGCTGCACGATTCACTCCGTGCAACGAGATCAGGAATCGCGGGGCTTTCGTGTCGCCACCGACCAGGGTGAATTATGCGGCAACGCCCTGGTTGTCGCCACTGGCGGGCCCTCGTGGCCGCGGCTGGGGGCTTCCGAATTCGGCTATCGGCTTGCCGAGCAGTTCGGGCTCGGCCTCGTGGCGACGGCGCCCGGGCTCGTCCCCCTCGTTTTTTCCGACGTCGACCGTGAGCGGTTCGTTTCGCTCGCCGGGGTGGCCACACCGGCGCGCGTGTCGTGCGCGGCGGGCGCCTTCGGCGGCAATCTTCTCTTTACCCATCGGGGATTGAGCGGGCCGTCGATTCTGCAGATCTCGTGCTGCTGGAAGATGGGAGAGCCGCTCACCATCGATCTCGTTCCCCACGCCGATCTGATGGCGATGCTCAAGGGGGAAAAAGAGGCGAGAAGCTCTCTGTCACCGAGATCCATTCTCAACCGTTTTATCCCCCGCCGCATCGTCAAAACGGTGGGATCGGACGTCCTTACCGACCAACCGATCGTTCAACACAGCTCGAAGCAGATCGAAGCGATCGCCGAAACCTTCAAGAAGTGGAGGATCACGCCCGTCGACACCGAGGGCTTCGTCAAGGCCGAGGTGACACTGGGCGGAGTGGACACGACGGCTCTCTCGTCGCGCACGATGGAAAGCCGGAACGTGCCGGGCCTCTACTTCATCGGCGAGGTGGTCGATGTGACCGGCCAGCTCGGCGGTTTCAACCTGCACTGGGCGTGGGCGTCGGGCCGCGCGGCGGGGCAAGCGCTCTGAACAAACCCGTCCTCTCTCACGCGTAGATACCGCGGACCTTGACCACATCGACCACGCGCTGGATCGCCTTCATGAAGGCCGCCATCCTGAGATGGGTGTCGTTGTCGAGCGCCACCTGGAGAACTTCGCCGAAGGCGCGGGTCATGAACTTTTCGAGCCGGTCGTTGACATCGTCCTCGGTCCAGAAATAGCCGATGCGGTCCTGCACCCATTCGAAGTAGGAGACGGTCACGCCGCCCGCGTTGCAGAGGATGTCGGGAATCACGAAGACTCCCCCCTCCCTGAGGATCGGATCGGCGTCGGGGGTGACCGGGCCGTTGGCGCCCTCGGCCACGATGCGCGCCCTGACGTCGGCCGCGTTCTGAGCGGTGATCTGATTCTCGAGGGCGGCCGGAACGAGCACATCGACGGGCGCGTAGAGAATCTCGTCCTGGGCGCACTCCGCCGCTCCCCCGAATCCGGTGATCTTGCCCGTCTCGGCGGTGTGGGCGATCAGGGCGTCGATGTCGATCCCCTCGGGATTGTAGAGCCCCCCGTACACATCGCACACATGGGTCACCCTCACCCCCATCTTCTGAAGGAGCTGGGCGGCCACCGACCCCACATTGCCGAAACCCTGCACGGCGGCCGTTGCCCCGGTCGGATCGATGGAGAGATGTTTCATCGCCTCGCGCACGGTGATGACCACACCGCGGCCCGTCGCCTCGCGCCGTCCGCGCGATCCGCCGATCACCACCGGCTTACCGGTGACCACGGCGGTCTCCGTGTGCTGCACGTGCATGGAAAAGGTATCCATGATCCACGCCATCGTCTTCTCGTTGGTGTGCACGTCGGGCGCGGGAATATCCTTTTCCGGGCCGAAGACGTCGAGGAGCGAGGCGGTGTAGCGCCGGGTGAGGCGCTCCAGTTCGCCCTCGCTCAACGTGGTGGGATCGCACTCGATGCCCCCCTTGGCTCCGCCGAAGGGGATATCGACGACGGCGCACTTCCACGTCATCCACGCGGCCAGAGCCTGAACCTCGTCGAGATTCACGTCGGGGTGAAACCTGATCCCCCCCTTGCCCGGTCCCCTCACGATCGAGTGCTGCACGCGGTAGCCGGTAAACATCTTGAAGGTGCCGTCGTCCATCTTGACGGGGAGCTTGACCGTGGTGCTGCGGCGTGGGTACTTGATGAACTCGAGCAGGCCCTGATCGATGTGCAGCTTCTCGGCCGCCTGATCGAACTGCTTCATCACGTTTTCAAAAGTGGAAACGGGGATCGTGATCGACTTCAACGGTTTGTTTCCGGACATTTCTGATGCCTCCAGCCGGTTTCTGTTTTTTTCATCGGGACACGAGCGTCGAGGATTAAAACATTGCACGCCCCGTCTTGACAGCCCTCTCAAAAAAAATTTTACTGCCACCGGAGGGGAACGCCCCCGCCTGAAACCCCACGTGCCTTTCACAGGGAGATTGGTTGATGAAAAAGTCGGAAATCGCGGAATTCCTGGGCCGGATCGAGCTCTTCAAGGATCTCGACGAGAGCGAACGGGCCCTTCTGGCCGGGGCGATCGTCGTGGACGGCCTGGCGCCCGACACGCTCCTCTTCGAGGAGAACAGCCCGAGGAAGAACCTCTTCATCATCGAAAAGGGGGAGATCGAACTCTTCAAGCGGACTCCCTTCGGGGACGAAATGCGCCTCGCCTTTTTCGGCAAGGAGGATTTCCTCGGTGAGGGCGCCTTCATGGACGACTATCCCCACTCCACGTCGGCGCGCACCCTGCTCGACACGAAGGTGCTGTCGATCAGCCGCCAAAGCTTCGCCGAACTGAGCGAACAGCAGCCCTCGATCGCGATGAAGATGCTCTCCCGGATCTCGCGCGTCGTGTCGCGCCGTATGCGCCAGGCGAGCTCGCGCGTGGTCAACGCCGGCGCCCAGTACATGTCGGGCCGCACGCGGCGCGAGCACGATCTCCTCGGCGACCGCGACGTGGGCGACGAGAACTACTACGGCGTCCAGACCCTCCGCGCCGTCGAGAATTTTTCCATCAGCGGCATTGGGCTCAACCACTTTCCCGCGCTGATCCGATCCCTCGCCATGGTCAAGATGGCAGCGGCCGGGGCCAACAGCGAGCTCGGTCTCCTCTCCAAGCCGCTCGCCGAAGCGATCTGCCAGGCGTGCACGGAGATCATCAACGGCAAGTACCACACCCACTTCGTGGTCGACATGATCCAGGGCGGGGCGGGCACGTCGACCAACATGAACGGCAACGAGGTGATCGCCAACAGGGCGCTCGAGATCCTCGGCTACGAGCGGGGCGAGTACAAGTACTGCCACCCCAACAACCACGTCAACCTCTCCCAGTCGACGAACGACACCTACCCCACGGCGCTCAAGATCGCATTGATCATGAGCAACCGCCGCCTCGTCAAAAGCCTTCAGAGGCTCGCCGACTCCTTTCACGCCAAGGGCAAGGAGTTTGCCGGCTTCATCAAGATGGGCCGCACCCAGCTTCAGGACGCCGTGCCCATGACCCTCGGCCAGACGGTCGAGGCCTGGGCGGTGACCGTCGAGGAGGAAATCGAGAGGCTCAACAGCAATGCGGACCTCTTCCTCGAGGTCAACATGGGCGGCACGGCGATCGGCACGGGAATCAATGCCGATCCCCGCTACGCCGAAAGGGTCATCGCCCATCTCAGAACGATCACAGGCCTCGATGTGCACCTCGCCCAGAACCTGGTGGAAGCGACGCAGGACACGGGCGCTTTCGTCATGTACTCGTCGGCCGTCAAGCGGCTCGCCGTGAAGCTCTCCAAGGTGTGCAACGACCTGCGTCTCCTCTCGTCGGGCCCGCGCGCCGGACTCAACGAGATCAACCTTCCCCCCATGCAGCCCGGATCGACCATCATGCCCGGCAAGGTCAATCCCGTGATTCCCGAGGTGGTCAACCAGATCGCCTTCAAGGTCATCGGCAACGACCTGACAGTGACCCTCGCCGCCGAGGCGGGCCAGCTCGAGCTCAACGTGATGGAACCGGTCATCGTGCAGAGCCTCTTCGAGTCGATCGAGATGCTCATCAACGGCATGGCGACGCTCAAGCACCGCTGCGTCGACGGCATCACGCCCAACGCCGCCCACTGCCGCCGCACCGTGGAGAACAGCATCGGACTGGTGACCGCTCTCAGCCCCGCGCTCGGCTACGACGTGTGCACGGCGCTCGCCAAAGAAGCGCTCGACACCGACCGCGGCGTCTACGACCTCGTTCTCGAAAAGAAACTCCTCGGACGCGAAGAGCTCGATCGGCTGCTCGCTCCCGAGAACATGGTCTGAGCCGGCGGGGCGGCCGACGCTATTCTCCTTGCGCACCTCACGGCGAGTGTCTATTTTTCTAAGTGTGGTGACTTCAAAACCCTTTCAGGAATCGAGGAGATCATGGTGAACAGACCAGGAATTCAAAAACTCTTCACTCGAGCCGCCGGTGACGGGCCAAGAGCGTCCCGCTTCTGGCTTTTCTTGCTGATGCCGCTCCTGCTCGTCTGCGGCGGGTGCGCGTCGGGCATCGGCTGGGCGGCTGACGGCATGGCGCCCGCAATGGCCGCCATGCCCGAGGCACGATTCGCCGACGACGGCTTCGCCCATGAGTCGGCCAACGCGCCCAATGCGACCTTCGCCGAGTCGAGAAAGCGCTATTTCGACGCGAAGGAATCTCAATCGGAAGGCGCCGACACGATCGAAGCCGGGGGCGCCCCGGATCGTCTCATCATCTACACGGCCGGGTTGCGGGTCCGCGTCTCCAACCTGGAGAGCGCCAAGAAAAAGTATGTCGCCCTGGTGGCGTCGGTGGGCGGTTATCTCCAGTCGCAGGAGGACCAGACACTGACCTGCCGTGTTCCGGCGGGGAGCTTCGACGATGCCGTCGGCCAGATCAGGGACTACGGCATCGTTCTCAAGGAGAGCATCAACGCCCAGGACATCACGCGCGAGTTTCTCGATCTCGAGATCCGCCTCGATAATGCGGTCAAGTCGCGCGAACGGCTCCTCGAGCTGTTGCAGAAGGCCGACAAGGTTGCCGATCTCCTCGCCGTGGAGAAGGAGCTCAAGCGCCTCACCGAGGAGATCGAACGCTTCAAGGGGCAGCTCCGCTATTTCAGGGACCAGGTCGCCTTCTCGACGATCAGCGTCACTTTCAATGGACCGCCCTCGGCGAACAGACCGCAGGAGAGGGTCTACAGCCGGTTTTCGTGGATCAACCAGATCGGAGTCGACTATGTGCTGCAACAATTCTGAGCCGAAAGGTTCTTTGTCTTTTGCCGTCGTCATCGGCCTGGCGGGGCTGCTCGTCCTTTCAGCGGCGGGGTGCGCGGCCGTGTCGATCGACACACCCGATGGTTTTCTGGTCGTCAACGAAACGCGAACAGACATCAGGGCGACGAGCTCCGATGGCGCGCTGCTCTGGGTGCGCACCTTCGACGATCCCCACGGCGGAGACCAGGCTTTTTGGGCCGACGCGCTCTACAACGATCTTGTCGACAACCGCGGATACACCATGGTCGAGAAGAATCGGGCCGAAGCCGGATCGGGCGCGCGCAGCGTCGACGGGGTGGAGATGCTTTTCGAGACCTTCACCCACGGCGCGCTCCACAAGTACCTGATCTGGCTCTTTGTCCGGGCGAACACGATCTGTGTCGTCGAGTTCGTCGGCAGGCCCGAACCCTTCTCGGAAAACGTCGACGCGGTCCGGGAGTGCGTGCAGTCGCTCACCTTCTGAAAAGACTCGAGGCACGGGTGGCGGGAAAAGTTTTTACGTCACGGGAAAAGTTCTTGTCTCTCAGTGCCGATAGAGTATTATGAATAACATTCATTAATTGATTATCATTCGTATTTCGGAGACCAGGAACCTTGGGAATCAGCCAGAGACGGGAACGCGAGAGGGAGCAGCGGCGCAAGGACATCCTTGATGCCGCTCGTTCTCTTTTCTGGAAAAAGGGTTACGACGGAACGACGATCCCCGCCATCGCCAAAGCGGCCGAACTCGCGCCCGGCACTCTCTATCTCTACTTTACCAACAAGGACTCGCTCTACGTGGAGCTCCTCCTCGAGGGTTACGAGAAGCTCCGTGAAAATCTGATCGCCGCCGCCGGGAGCCACTCCTCCCCCGCCGACCAGGCCGAGGCTGTGATCGACGGATTCTTCGACTTTGCCAGGCAGAGCCCCGAGTATTTCGACATCATCTTTTTCGTGATCCAGAAGGACCGCGACGGAGGCTGGGGGGAGACCTTCGACCAGGGCCAGCTTCGTAAGCTCGAATCGAGGCTCGATTCGTGTAAAGCAATAGCCGCCAACGTACTAAAAAAACTCGACATCCGCGCAACCACCCAGGAAATCAACCGTTCCGTCGACGCCGTCTGGACCATGCTCGCCGGCGTGGTCTTCTTTTTTCGCAGGAAAGAGGAGGCCGATGCCTTTGCGGTCATGGCGGCGGAAGCGAAAAAGTTGATCCTGCGGGGGCTACTGCAATGAGGGACGCCATGAGGGACGCAACGAGGGAGAGTACTTTTTATTTGCCTACGCAATGAATACCATTCACTTAATGATCACCTTTCAAGGAACGCTGTCATGAAAATCCTCCTTATCTTACCCGCTGCCGACCACCTTCGGATCAGGGCCGACGCACCCGATCGGGTCCCGCCGCGCGCCATGCTGAGATTCAGCATCCTGCCGCTCACCACGGTGGCGGCGCTTACACCGCCCACCCACTCGGTGACGATCGTCGACGAGAACGTGGAACCTGTCGACCACGACGCCGACGTCGATCTCGTCGGGATCAGTTTCATGACCGCCCTCGCCGACCGCGCCTACGAACTCGCCGACGCCTTTCGCGCCCGCGGCAAGATCGTCGTCGCCGGCGGTTACCACCCCACTTTCTGTCCCGACGAGGCGGCACGCCATTTCGACGCCGTCGTCTGCGGCGAAGCCGAAGGGCTCTGGCCACAGCTTCTGGCCGATCTCGACGGCGGCAGCTTGAAGCCCCAATACCGGAGCGACTCTCTACCCGATCTCGCGGAGACTCCCGTCCCACGGCGCGATCTGGTTCGAGGCAACTCGCGCCACTACGTGACGAGCCACGCGATCCAGACCGGCCGTGGATGCAGCCACCGCTGCCGCTACTGCTCGATCACCGCTTTCCACCGGGGCGCCCATCGCACGCGCCCCCTCGATCAGGTGCTCGACGAGGTCGGCCGCGTGCCGCGCCACTTCATGTTCGTCGACGACAACATCATTGCCGACCGGCACTATGCGCGCCGTCTCTTCGAGGCGATGATCCCGCTGAAAAAACGCTGGGTAAGCCAGTGCTCGATCGAGATCGCCGACGATCCCGACCTGCTCGATCTCGCCCACCGCGCCGGCTGCCGGGGGCTGTTCGTCGGCATCGAAACGACGAGCGGACGGAATCTCGCCGCCATGGACAAAGGCTTCAACGGAAGCGGCGACCAGAAGAGCCGCATCGCGGCGATCCGCCGGAAGGGGATCGGCATTATCGCCGGGATGATCGTGGGCATGGACAATGACGATCGCCACGTCTTCGAGCAGACCTTGCACTTTCTCGACAGCGTGCGCATCGACGCGCTCCAGCTCAACATCATGACCCCCCTTCCGGGCACGCCGCTCTTCGATCAGCTCGACCGCGCGGGTCGCATCGTCGACCGCAGGTGGAGCCGCTACGATTTTCGTCACACCGTGATCGCGCCGAAAAAGATGACCGCAGGCGAGCTTCAGGCCGGCGCCGACTGGCTCTACAGCCGCTTCTACCGCCTCGACCGGATCGTACTCCGCTCGATGAGAGCTCTCTTCACGCTCGGTCCGCTCTCGGCCGTGCTCGTCTTCCGGCTCAACATGACCTACCGCTACGACAACATCCGCGAAGGGGTAAAGGGCCGAAATCCGGCACGAAAAAAGGGATTCAGCCCCTTCAAGAGACTCGAAAGCCTCTGCTCTTTCGTCTGGGACAAGGTGACCGGCCGCCGTACAATAGCGGCGCAGAAGCATTCATCGTGACCAGTTTCCACGGCCTCCGCAGGCCGCAACGTTTCTCAAATCGCTTCAACTCGGAAGGAGAAAAGTAAAATGACAGCTCACAAACTCTTGTTCGCCGGACTCGGCCTCGTGGCCGTGCTGGTCATCTGGTCGGTCGCCTCGGCACAGCCGGCAGCCGAACCGCAGGATAAGATCGGGATCGGCACCGCCAAGGGCACCAAGGTCGCCAAGATCCGCGTGGGAACCTTCGAGAGACAAGGTCTTCTTGTCGCCTACTACGGATCGACCCACTTTGACAAGATCATGAAGGGATGGAAAGCCGAGCTCGACAAGGCCAAGAAGGCCGGCGACGAGGCCAAGGCCAAGGAGATCGAGGAAAGGGGCGCCGCAACCCAGGAGCTCGCCCACAAGCAGCTTGCCGGCGAAGCGCCGCTGACCAACATTCTTGAACATCTCGAGGACGACATGCCCAAGATCGCCCAGCTCGCCGGAGTGCAGATGATCGTGGAGACACCGCTTTTCAGCGATGGTTCCGTGGAGCTCGTGGACATCACCAAACAGATGGCAAAGTGCTTCAAGGCCAAGAAAAAGGGATGATGACCCGAGGGCCCCGGCTAGCGGTAGTCGTCGCGTGTGGGATGAAACACGTCGATGACACGGCAGTCGGTTCTGGCCCGTCCGGCGTGTGGAACGTCGGAAGGTAGAACCACAACCGAACCAGCAGCGAGCTCGAGTGATTGGCCGTCGACGACCAGCTCGAGCTCGCCTTCTATTACGTTGACGATCTGCTCGTGCGGGTGGGAGTGCTCGGGCAGTGCCGAACCTTCGGCGATCTTCCAGTAGGCGATCGTCATCGTCGCCGAATGGACAAATCGGACCCTGAATCCGGGGAGCAGTTCCTGCTCATCGATGGCGTCGAGATGATACTGTTCCATTTTTGATTCCCTCCTTTTTTCGCGCCATTTATGCACGGGGCAGGGTGAGCACGAAGCACGCACCTTCCGTCACGGTCTCCTCGAGCCTGAGGTCCCCCCCCATCATGCGCGCCAGGCGGCGGCTCAGCGCGAGGCCGAGCCCCACGCCGGGCGCCGAGTTGGCCGCATCGCGCGCCGATTTGCGAAAGGGCTTGAAGAGCTTTTGCGCCTCGCCCGGCGCGATGCCGGGTCCGTGGTCGCGCACGCGGAACGCGACCTCTGCGCCGATCGAACGGGCTTCGAGTGTGATCCGCTTCTCATCGCCGGAGAGCGCATACTTGCAGGCGTTGTCGACGAGGTTGAAAAGGATCTGCTCCACGGCGGTGAGATCGGCGCGCACCGTCGAATCGGCGACCTCCTTAGGGGCGACGGTGACGAGTTCGAGCTTGGCCTGCGCGGCGCGCTGTTTGAGCAGACCGCCCACTCCGGCGAGCAGGCCGTCGACGGTGACCGTTTCGATCCGCCCCTTGGCCGATCCCCGCTCGAGGCGCGCGTAGGCGAGCACGTTCTCCACGAGGTGGCCGAGGCGGTCGGCCTCGCCGTGGAGGGTGTCGAGGTAGTGCTGGCGCTTGGCCTCGTCGGGCACCATTCCGCCGGCGAGCATCTCGGTGTACATGCGCAGCGTGGTGAGCGGTGTGCGCAGCTCGTGGGTCACGGCCGACACGAACGCGCCGCGCCGCTCGCTGAGCGACAGGGCGCCCATGAGAAGGAGCCCCACGGCGCCGACGGCAAGGAGCGCGCAGCCCCAGGCGACGATGAGCGAGATCCTGAGCGGCGATATTTCGGCCGTTGGATAGGTTGCGCCCGGCCCGGGTTCGATGCGCAGCGGAAGCGACGCGAGGCGGCGCCCGCCACCGTCGGTCTCGCCGGGCAGGAGCGGCAGGAGATCGGCGCCGGGAAGCAGATCGGCCACCATCCCCAGAAGCGTCCCGCGCAGCGCGGGCCAGTCGATCACGCAGCCCTGGACGTACTCGCGGTCGCTGATATTCACTCTCCGGACAAAAAGCAGCATGTCGTCGAACCAGAAGGGCTTCATCCGGTTCAGCTCCACCTCGACAGGCGGAACGAAGAAATCGTTGTTGGCGAGGAGACCATTGCTGATCAGAAAATTCTGGTCGAGGATCTGCTGGCTCGCCTGGGCGCGGCGGTTGAACTCGGCCGTGTTCTTGAACGACTGCTGGACCTGGCTCGGGTTCTGCTCGTTGCGCCACGAGCCGTCTGCCGCATCGTTGGCAAGATCAAAGGAAAACACACTAATCCCCGAAGTCTCGAGAGATTCGTCCTCGAAGAAACGAATCATGGCGCTCTTCTTCTCGACCAGGGGCTTCAAATGGGAGAGTTTTTCCGAAGCCCTGTTCATCCGCTCGACGGGGATGCCCCGCTCCTCGGCCAGCGCGCGCAGAGGGCCTTCCGGCGCCTGGGGCGATGTCAGCGCGCCGTCGGGATCGATCTGAAAGTGCAGCTCGATGCACGGAACGTCCTGAGTGAGAAGCACCGACGGCTGGAGATTGATCGGGACCGGTTGAGATTCCTGGGACGGGTTGTCGGGACCGCCTGCGTTGTAGAAGGAGCGGAAGACGAAGTAGGGCCGCGTGCTCTCCTGGGCGATGAGCGGCGCGGCGGCCGAGTCGATGCTCCAGAGGGCGAGGCGCACGTCTTCCTCGAGCGCCGCCTGGCGGCCGGCCGCGGTGCGCTCCTCCTCGAGGTCGAGCACGGTGAGGCTCACCCAGCCCATGGCGGCGAGCACGGCGGCGAGGCTCAGGCCGAAGAGGATCCAGACGTAGAGGGGCCGCGTGATCATGGCACGGCCTCCTCACCGGCGAACATGTAGCCCTTGCCGCGCACCGTGACGATCACCTTCTGCGGGGGCTGGTCGTCGCGCAGCTTGGCGCGCAGGCTGGCCACGTGCACGTCGATGGTGCGTGTTTCGGCGATCCCCTTGGGGTTGAGGCGCCAGACGCGCGACAGGATCTCGTCGCGCGACACGGGCCGGCCCGCGTGGCGCGCCAGGTAGCGCAGAAGGTGCGCCTCCCTTTCGGTGAGCGTGCACGAACCGCCCCCCTCGTAGCGCACCTCGCACTTTTCGAGATCGGCCTCGCCGCCGGGGAAGGCCACGGTGCGCACGTCGGTCGGCCGCTCGGCCGTGCGGCGCATGACCGCCTCGATGCGGGCGAGGAGTTCCTTGACGCTGAAGGGCTTGACCATGTAGTCGTCGGCGCCGACGGTGAGCCCCCGAACGCGGTCGTCCTCCTCGCCGCGCGCCGTGAGGATGATGACGGGCAGCGTGGGACGGGTGTCGCGCACGGCGGCAAGAATCTCGAGCCCCTCGTGGCCGGGCAGAACGAGATCGAGAAGGATCAGGTCGCAGTCGACGCGGATCGCCATGTCCATGCCGGCGACTCCGTCACCCGCCTCGAGCGTGTCGTAGCCAGCGAAGGTGAGCGCGTCCACGATGCCCTGGCGGATGGCGGAGTCGTCTTCGACGATGAGGATTTTTTGCCTGTCCATGCTTTCAAGATTACCCTTCGGGAACGCCGCGGACCAGAACAGTTTCGCCATCGACGATCAGCTTGATGTCGCCCTTGAGAGCGATCGATCCCTGGCGTCCCTGCTCGGCGAGGCGGAGCGCCAGATCGTGAAACTCGGCAGAACCGAACTCGATCACGCGGTCCCGCCCGGCTTCCTTCTTGCTGCCCACGAGGCGGCTGTCGACCCAGGTGTTGTCCCTCCAGTAAAAAGCGACGTCGTTGACCTGCTGAATCGTGTTGATTGTGACAGCGTTCATGTCGGCGTCCCAGTAGCGGTTGTAGCCGTTGAGAAAGGACTGGCTCTTCTGAGACACGTTGTTCAGGTCCTGATTGACGCCGGCGAGGCCGGAGCGTTCGGCCACGGCGCGGCGCAGGAAATTATCGTTGGCCACGTTGAAGACTGCCACCTGGTCGGAGAGATCGGTCCCTTCCTGGGCGAGGAACGCGGTGTACTCCGTCAAGATTCCATACTCCGTCGAAAGGCGCACCACCTCGTCGACGAGCTCCTTGATGCGGCTCTCCTTGGCGACCGGATCGCCATCCTCGCCGCCGATCTGGCGGATCGAGTCGGAGAGACGGCCGATCTGGCGGCTCGCCCAGAGGCGCGCCACGAAACCGTTGAGTCGACTCGCCCCGTCGAGCCCGAAGGTAAAGCTGAAGGCACGCTCTTCGCCGAGAAAATTGCCCGCCACGCGGAATCGGAGCGGATCGTCACCTCTGTACCGGCCGGTGAGAACGAGCTGATCGTCCTCGAAGAGATCGGGAAGCACGGCGGGGATCATGTCGAAGACGCGATCGGCCACGATGGACGGCGCGGCCAGCACCGGACCCTGAAGGCGCTTGAAGACCTGGGCGACCTTGAGCTCCACGTCCTCCTGGGGCAGCACGAAGGTCGCCTTGGCGCGGGAGGTGTCGGCGATCTTGGAAAGGAGCGGCGTGTTGACATCGACACCGACGCCAAAGGTGAAGATGCGGCGTTCGAAGGGATTGGCCTTGGCGGCCACGTCGCGAATCGCCTCTTCCGATGTGTTGCCCACTGTGGGCAGGCCGTCGGTGAGAAAGAGCACGAGAGGCAGCATTCCTTCGGCCGGCTTGCAGGCGAGCGCCTCGGTGAGCGCCGCGTGGATATTGGTGCCGCCCTTGGCCTTGATCGTTTTCAAGTATTCGCGCGCGGCGATCATGGTGCCCTCTGTCTTGACGATCGGCCCGGTCGACCAGAGGTGGACGTGATCGCTGTAGTCGACGATGTTGAACGCCTCCCCGTCGTCGAGACCGGCGAGGATCTGGAGCGCCGCTTCGCGCACCTGGTCGATCTTCTCGCCCTGCATGCTGCCCGAGCGGTCGATGACGAGGGTGACCTCACGCTTGATGGCCGGCTGGCCGTCGGCGTTCTCGGGAGCAGGGGGGAGCCCGGCCACGAGCAGGAAATAACCGCCGCCCGTGGCGTGGTCGGGGTAGGCGAAAAGCGATGCGGTGACACTCCCTTTCTGGCGCAGGCACGAGAGGCGGAAGATGCCCGGTTCTTTGGTGGCGCCGCCGGCGGTCCAGGCGGCGATCTCGTTGGGTGATTTCCGTTTCGAGTCGAGCTTGTGGCTCGGCGAGTAGATCGTGGAGAGGGGGGTGGCCGATTTGGCGGTAACCTTGATGTTCCAGGGAACGACGTTGCCGAGCGTGGCCGACCGGGGGAGGACATAGTCGATGCGCGCGCCCTCGGCGGGGAGGAGATGTTCGTAGGTGATCTTGACCTTCTGCGTGCCGCCCGCCTCGACGGGAAAGACGGCGGTGCGCACCATGTTGTACCCGGCGAATTCGAGCAGAGCCGGATCGCGCATGCGGGCGACGATCGCCTCGTAGATGCGGCGCGCCTCGTCCTTGGGAAGGAGCTCGGCGACCGGATCGGCCCCCGCGCCCTGGAATGTGAAGCCGCGCACAACGGCGCCGTCGGGCACGGGCAGGAGGAGCTCGGCCTCGACGCGGTTCCCCCCGCGGTTGCGCAAGGTGACGATCAGACTCGTCGTCGCCGCCTGTTCGACGATCGCCACGGTGGCGTCGACGCCGGTGATCTCGAGGAGCGTGTCCGGAATACGCGAGTAGACGCGCGACTGGGGTACGATGATGTTGGCCGCCGGCCGCCGGCCCGAGAAGGCGGGCCAGTCCTGGGCGGCGGGTGCCGCCGTGGCGGTGCCTGTTGAGACCGTCTGTGCTTCGAGGAATCCGCCGAGGAGAGAAAGGACCAGGGCGGCGAGGGTTGTGGCGATGATGAGTTGTCGGATGTGGAACATCTTTTGACCTCCAGGTTCGGGGTGTCGGTTTTTTGTTTCACGCACCCTAATAGACACGATAATGGGGGTGTTTGTTTGTAAGGGGTGTGTAAAGATGGGACGGCGCGGCGCGACGGGTGGCACGACGCGGCGAACGACGCGCCCGGCTTAAGGCGGCAACACGAAGGAGAGAATCATGTTGTGGATCGGCTTCGGGATCGCGGCGGTGATCGTCTTTATCATATTTTTCATGTACAACAGCCTCGTGGGCAAAAAGAACCAGTGCGAGAACGCTTTCGCCACGATCGACACGATGCTCAAGCAGCGCTACGACCTGATCCCCAACCTCGTGGCGGCGGTGAAGGAGTACATGACCCACGAGAAGGAGACGCTCACCGAGATCACCGACATGCGCGCCAAGGCGGTGTCGGGCGGGATCTCGTCGGACGAGGCGGTCGACCTCAACAACAAGATCGGTCGCGCTCTGGGCGGAATCATGGTGGCCGTGGAAAACTATCCCGACCTCAAGGCGAGCGACAATTTTCAACAATTGCAGCGGTCGCTCAACGAGACGGAGGCGCAGATCGCCGCGTCGCGGCGGGCGTTCAATGCAGCGGTGACCGATTTCAACAATGCCGTCGAAATGTTTCCCACCAATATCATGGCCAACATGATGAGCTATGGTCGACGGCGGCTCTTCGAGATTCCCGAGGGCGAGCGGAAGAACGTGGACGTGAAGAAGCTCTTCGACGCTTAAGAGGGATCGATGAAGACGCTCCACGAATTCACCAACTTCTTCGAAAGCGAGCTGCGGCCGGTGCTCGAGCGATTCGAGGTGCGGCGGAAAGAGATCGTTAAAAAATTCCTCGTCGTCGTCGCCGTCACGCTTTTGATCGGCGGGACCGTGGCGATCTCGATCGAGGCTTTCCGCGAGGTGCCGGTCCTCTTGCTTTTTGTTCTCTTTGGTGTGATTGCGGTGGTCGCCGTGACCTGGTGGTTTCTGACCCGGAAGTTCGTGCTCGAGTTCAAGCTCGGCGTGATCGGCCCGATCGTGACCTTTTGTGATCCGTCGCTCGTCTACACGCCGCGCGGCGGCGTTTCAGAAAGGCGATTCCGCGAAAGCGAGATTTTCAAGAGCCGCATCGACCGGTTCCGGGGCGAGGACCACGTGAGAGGCACGGTGGGCGCCACGGCGATCGAGTTTTCCGAATTGCACGCCCAGTACAAGACGCGCACCACGGACAGCAAGGGGCGCAGCCGCACGCAGTGGCACACGATTTTTCGGGGGCTCTTTTTCGTCGCCGATTTCAACAAGCACTTCAACGGCACCACGGTGGTCTTGCCCGATGTGGCCGAGCGGCTCTTTGGTTTTCTCGGCAAGAAGCTGCAGGCGATGAATCTCTTCCGCGGCGAGCTGATCAAGCTCGAGGATCCCGAGTTCGAAAAAAACTTTGTCGTCTACGGCGACGACCAGGTGGAGGCGCGCTACATCCTGTCGCCCGCCCTGATGAGCCGGATCACCGAGTTCAAGAAAAAGACCGATCGGAAGGTTCACCTCTCCTTTGTGCGCTCCAACGTCTTCGTGGCGATCTCGATGACGCGGAATCTTTTCGAACCGAAAATGTTCCGGTCGATGGTCGACGCGAATGTGGCGGCCGAGTATCTGCAAGACTTGCAGTTTGCCACGGGGATCGTCGAGGATCTGAATCTCAACACGCGGATCTGGACGAAGGAGTGAGCGGGTGCGAGAGCGCCACGCCGCGCCGCAGGGACGTGATCGCGGCCGCCGGTAGGGGAACCGTAGGTATGCGGCGTATTCGACTCTCCGAAAAGATGAAATCTGGCTCCTCCTGAGGGAGAGTTATAGCATACAAGTTTTTAACCTATTAGGCTGGTAGCCGCGCCTGGACTTGGAGTTTAAAAAGTCTCTGGCACCCGGCTGGTAACCAAATGAAATGAAAAGTGACAAGAGGATTTTCTAAACGGTCCGACTCGCTTGACAAGTACAACGGTCATTTTTAATGGACAACAATATTGTAAGATTGTATTTATATTGATATGATATCGTAGGAGGGCAAGGGTATATCTGCTTCTGAAATGACCACAATGGTCGAATGAGTTGCATGCTTTTTTGAATAGGGAATTTTTCACCACAGGAGGGCGCCTGATGTTACGGAGCAAGCTGCTTAACAGTCTTCTCCTGGTCATTCTTCTCGCCGGATTTTGTGCAGCGAACGACGAGACCTCGATCGACAGAACTGGGATCGACCAAGCCTTCGGCAACCTTCCCCTCTATTTCATCGAGAACCAGGGCCAGATCGACAGCGAGGAGGTTGCCTTCTACGTGAAGGGGTCTGACAAGACGATCTACTTCACGCCGGAGGGAATCATCTTCTCGTTGCAGAGCGACAATCAGCGGTGGACGGCGAGGCTTGAGTTCGTCGGTGCCGCCGCCGTCAAGCCTGTTGGCGTCGATAAGCAAGAGGCGGTCTTCAGCTACTTCAAAGGGAAGCCCGAGGACTGGAAGACGGGCCTCCCGACCTACGGCGAGATCGTGTACGAGAACCTGTGGCCGGGGATCGACCTGGTGTACTCGGGGAGCGTGAACCAGCTCAAGTACGAGTTCGTGGTCGAGCCTGGGGCTGATCCGGAGAAGATCCGTCTGGCCTACCGGGGTGTTTCCGGGCTAGAGGTGACGGACGAGGGCGTTCTCCAGGTGACAACGCCTGCGTGCGGTTTCGAGGACGGCGTGCCCCTGGCCTGGCAGGATATCGAGGGCGAGAGGCGCGCCGTCTCCATGAGCTACGTCCTCGGCGTAGAGGAGGGGGAGGGCGTTTTCCCCTATGGCTTCACTATCGGTGACTATGATTCTGAAAAACCCCTCGTCCTCGACCCGGCCATCCTCGTGTACTGCGGCTACATCGGCGGAAGCGACGATGATTGGAGCCGCGGTATAGCGGTGGACGGGCAGGGGAACGCCTATGTGACGGGTAAAACGTACTCCCACGAGTCTACCTTCCCTGTCAAGATCGGCCCTGACCTCTCCTTCAATGGCGGACTTCGAGATGCCTTCGTGGCGCGGGTCAACGCGCAAGGCACAAGCCTCGACTACTGCGGCTACATCGGTGGGAACGATTACGATTCAGGCCAGGGCATTGCGTTGGACGGACAGGGAAACGCCTACGTGACGGGCACGACGGTCTCCGACGAGTCCACCTTCCCCGTAACCGCCGGCCCTGACCTCACCTTCAACGGCGGAAGTCAAGACGCCTTCGTGGCGCGGATCAACGCGCAAGGCACGGGCCTCGACTACTGCGGTTACATTGGTGGAAGCGACCTTGATTCGGGCGTCGGCATCGCGTTGGACGGACAGGGGATCGCCTATGTGACGGGCTGCACGGCGTCCGACGAGTCCACCTTCCCCGTAACCATCGGCCCAGACCTCTCCTTCAACGGCGGAACTCGAGACGCCTTCGTGGCGCGGATCAACGCACAAGGCACAAGCCTCGACTACTGCGGCTACATCGGCGGGTACATTCAAGATATCGGCGAAGGCATCGCGGTGGACGGGCTGGGGAACGCCTACGTGTCGGGAACGACCAGTTCGAGCGAAGCGGAGGGCTTTCCGGTCCTGGTCGGCCCGGACCTCTCCTATAACGGCGGGCAAGAGGCCTACGTGGCGCGGGTGAACGCGCAAGGCACGGGCCTCGACTATTGCGGTTACATCGGCGGACCCGATTATGATTGCGGCCTTGGAATCGCCGTAGACGGACAGGGGAACGCCTATGTGACGGGTGTGGCGGAATCGGATGAAACGAGCTTCCCCGTAACCGTCGGCCCAGACCTCTCCCATAACGGCCGGTACGACGCCTTCGTGGCGCGGGTGAACGCGCAAGGCACAAGCCTTGACTACTGCGGCTACATCGGTGGAAGCCTTGATGATTGGGGCCGCGGCATCGCGTTGGACGGACAGGGAAACGCCTATGTGACGGGCACGACGGTCTCCCACGAGTCCACCTTTCCAGTCAAGGTCGGCCCGGACCTCACCTTCAACGGCGGACTTCAAGACGCCTTCGTGGCGCGGGTGAACGCGCAAGGCACAAGCCTCGACTACTGCGGATACATCGGTGGGAGCGGTCAGGATAAGGGCCGCGACATCGCGGTGGACGGACAGGGGAACGCCTATGTGACGGGCGAGACGGAGTCCAACCAGTCCAGCTTCCCCTTAATCGTCGGCCCGGACCTCACATTCAACGGCGGATCTGACGACTCTTTTGTGGCCAAGGTGGCGTTCTGGGAGTTCGTTGCCGACCCCGACCCCGACATCAAGGCCAACGGCTCGGACGGGCCTCTCGTGATCAGTCAGGGCACAAACGTGCAAGTCGAAATCACTATGGACCCCGCTGACTCCGCTGGAGTGAATGCCGACTGGTGGCTGCTCGCCGACTCACCATTGGGCTGGCACCGCTTCAGGCTTTTCCCGCGGGGCTGGACTTCGGGCTTCGTTGTGACGTACCAGGGCACGCTCTTCGAATTTGGGCCAATGTATGTCCTCAACAGCTCCGGTCTGCCGGTCGGCACATACGTGTTCTACTTCGGAGTGGACTTGGACATGAACGGCGTGCTTGATCCAGCCGAGGCGTTCTACGATTCTGTCCAGGTTACGGTGCAGTAGCAGGGGATAACGACAGTATACCACGGGAAGCAGGTACACCATGAAGATTCTGACTGCTATAGTTGTCCTTCTCATCGCTCCAAGCTTGGCTTTTTCCGCCACCATCTATGTCCCCGACAACTACGCCAAGATTCAGGGCGCAATCTATGCGGCGGCTAATGGAGATTCTGTCATCGTGAGACCCGGGACTTACGTGGAGAACATCAACTTCATGGGGAAGACAATTACAGTCAGGAGCGAGCGCGGTCCTGAAGTCACAACGATTGATGGAGGGAACCCGAAGTATCCTGATTACGGATCTTGTGTATATATTTGCAACCAGGAAGCCCCCGTTTTAGAGGGTTTCACGATTACAAACGGTAAAGGGACCGATTCTTGGCTTGGTCGTCTCGGTGGCGGGATTATGGTGACGTACTCGTCGAGACCAACGCTTCGGAACAACATAATTACTGGAAATCATCCACCAAGGGGTTGCTACGGAGGGGGAATTTATACATCGGCCCTTTCCGATGTCACAATAGAGGATAGCTTAATATATAAAAACGGCGCAAGCGACGGGAGTAAAGGAGGCGGGATATATTGTCAAGATTCGACTCTTACTGTCATCAACTCGGCCATTATATCCAACAAGGTTGAACAGAGCTTTTATGGATTAGGTGGAGGAATCTATGTTAGGGAAACAAATACCACCCTTACCAACGTGGTCATATACATGAATGAAGCATTTAACGGTGGGGGTATTTTTTCAGTTAGCTACCCTTTGAGCCTGACTAACTGCACACTCTGCCGAAACGATGCGAAGTATGGTGGAGAAGGTGGTGGAATCTACCTCGCAGCCTGCAATGCAACGGTAACAAACTCAATTATGTCGAAAGACTCTGGTTATGAGGTAACTCTGACTTCATCGAGTTCATTGACGGTCAGGTATTCGGATATCGAAGGAGGCCAAGATTATATTAGTGGCGTGCCCTATGGTGGCACTCTTAACTGGGGTCCGGGGATGATTGAAGACGACCCGTTGTTTTACGATTCGTACAACGGTGATCTTCATCTCACTTGGGATTCCCCATGTCGCGATGTCGGAGACAACTCCGCCGTCGCTGCACCAACCGACTTCGAAGATGATCCGCGTATCGCCTTGGGCACTGTGGACATGGGTGCCGACGAGTATTACTACCATCTCTACCAAATGGGCGATGTCGTTCCCGGTAGCCCCATACACATCAACGTAGTCGGCTATCCCACGGCGCCCGTCACCTTATTTCTCGGCTCGGGACTTGCTGATCCACCCTACTCAACCCAGTACGGCGACTTCTACCTCAACTGGCCACCGCTTTGGCAGGGGCAAATCGGGACGGTGGCGGGGGATGGCGTCAAGGCATTCTCTACGACAGTACCGTCAAATTGGACCCCCGGCTCCGAGCACCCCCTCCAGGCTCTTGTCGGCCCCTGGGGTGGAGCTTACAGCAAGTTAACAAACTTGGATACCTTGATGGTAGAATAGCCGGATAATGTTGACTGGAGCGTAGGAAGGGAGCAGGGAGAAAAAGTTGGCAAGTAACACTCGGTACCCCGCGTGAGACCAGTGCCAAAGCGACGGCGGGCTAGAACCGGAACGTATACTCCACCTTGACCTGCGACTTGTAAGACTCGCGCTTCCAGTGGCGGTCGATCCTGTGCCAGTTGTAGTTGATGATGAAGTAGAGATTCGACTCGGGCGTGATGGTCCACTGAAAGCGCGTGTTCGTGCCGACGGCGTCCTCCTCGGTGTCCCACTGGAGAAAGCTGCTCAACAACATGTCGGGTGAAAAGTTGAAGCGGAACCGGCTGCCGTAGACGTCCTCGGTGAACGTCCCGCCGTCGAGGCGCACCACATTGCGCTCCCCCACCAGGAAAATCGTCAGCAATGGAGCGGGATTCCATTCGAGTTCGGCCTCATACGTGTCGAGCCGGCCGTCGTAGAAACGGCCGAACTCCCATGAGGCCTCTCCGGCGATCATGGATAACGTACAGTTTGTTTCGCACTTTCAAAATTAATTTAGGTAGATGGGTAGCCCTTGAGCTGGCTAG
>Ga0180430_10001109_pt1 | contig 27233 bp, 25 predicted proteins | sample SS_ome_9_FD_132999 | JGI IMG/M metagenome (GOLD analysis project Ga0180430, IMG submission 132999) | Hypersaline lake sediment archaeal communities from the Salton Sea, California, USA - SS_1_S_2 metaG | ecosystem: Environmental > Aquatic > Non-marine Saline and Alkaline > Hypersaline >... | reverse complement strand
GACCTTGTCCATGCCAGTGGACGCGGGCTCGGTGAACAGATCCACGCCGTCGAGATCGGGCTCGTTCGCCCAACCGCCGCCCGGCTCGGCCTTACCCTCGGGGGTGGTCCGGATCGGGAACTTGAACCGTTTCAGCATTCCATTGCGGAACTTCACCGTCCACATGATGGTGTCGGTGGAGCGCATCGGGGTAACCGAGGCGCCGAGCGGCACAAAGTCAGCGTAACCGCGGACTTCAATAGCCTGGGTCGGGCAAATCTTGACGCAGCACATGCATTCCCAGCACATTTCCGGGGCCTGGTTGAAGGCCTTCATCAGGTCCTTATTCAGAACCATCAGGTCGTTCGGGCAAATGTACTGACAAGCGGTCTTGTCAAGAGCTTTGCAACCGTCACACTTCTCAGGGTTCACAAAACTTGGCATTAATTCCTCCTAGTTGGAAAATGCTTGCTTCATGCTAATTAGCTTATCGCTTCTTCTTGTTTATTTCTTCTTCACGTCACCAGTCGCGGCCTGGTGCATCTTAACTTCGACTTTGTCCTCGTCTTTCAGGCTGCCGTAGTAGTCGCGCAAAATCTTGAGGACTTCGGGGCGGCTGAATTCAGCCGGAACGTCTCCACCCTCGGAGAGAGCCTTACGCAGAGCGGTACCGGACAGGAACAGACGATCTTCTTTAGCGTGCGGGCAGGTTTTCATGGAAGCCATGCCGTTGCATTTGTAGCAATAGAAAGTCCAGTCGATCGGGAGCATCTTGCACAGCAAGGCGCCTTCCGGCAGCTTGTGGAAGATATCCTGAGCGTCGAACGGACCGTAGTAGTCGCCTACACCGGCATGATCGCGGCCAATGATCATGTGGGAGCAACCAAAGTTCTGGCGGAAAACAGCGTGCAGCAGACCTTCGCGCGGGCCGGCATAGCGCATGTCGAGTGGGTAGCCACCGGTCAACACACGGTCGTTGACGAAGTAGCCGTCGACCAGGGTGTTGATGCAGTTGACACGAACGTCGGCGGGAATGTCGCCCGGTTTCAGCTTGCCAACCAGCTGGTGGATGTACAGACCGTCGCAAACTTCCGTTGCGATCTTGGCTAGGTACTCGTGCGAGCGGTGCATCGGGTTACGCAGCTGCAGGGCAGCCACGGTCTTCCAACCGAACTTTTCGAAAGCCGCACGGCTCTCAGCCGGACGCTGGTAGACATCGCCGAACTCTTTCGGGAAGTAGGATTCGGAGAGAACCTTGACCGGACCGGCAATGTTCCAGTCCTTCTGGGCCATAACCATCTTGACGCCCGGGTGATCCTCTTCGGTCGTGGTGTAAACATGCTTGCACTCGAAGGCCTTGTCGATCTGGTACGACTCGGTGACCTTCATGGTGCCCATGATCTCGTCGGTCTCGCCGGAAACCAGGCAAATCTCGGTGCCGGCATCGATCTTCTCGTCGTGGGACAGGGTAACCGGAATCGGCCAGAAGATACCGTTGGCCATGGTCATCTTTTCACAGACGCCTTTCCAGTCGGCTTCGCCCATGAATCCATCCAGCGGAGTGAAGCCGCCGATACCCAACATGATGAGATCGCCGGTTTCGCGGGTGGTCATTACAACCTTGGGAAGACCTTCGGCGCGTTTCAGTTCAGCCTCGCGCTCGGAACCTTCCAGCAGCAATATCTTCAGAGTATCGCTACCATGCGGGGGAATGAGTTTTGACATGCAACTACCCAATCAATGGTTTCTAAAAGTTATAGCTAATACGTTTCTTACATTCAAAAGTGTCGGGAATCTTGTTCTTTTTTTCACAAAGTCTATCGGCGCTTCGCTCGCGTCAGTTTAGTTCCCGGGTATAATTCTGCCCTTTCTAATTGGTCGTTAATAGTAATTTTTTTCACAAGGGTTGTCAAGCAGATTCGGTCGAAAAATATCATAAATGTAGCTTTTTCGGGGTCATTCTGGGGCAAAATACGTAACCATTACTTGTTATAAAACAATCACTTACAAATTCGTCGTATTTTCTCGACAAAATCTAACGCCGAGAGATTAAAAAAGTCCTGTTTTTGGGAAAGTTTGGGCATTCTTACGTGTCATAGAGGAAAAAGTGAGCGACACTCACTCTTCTCGCCCGCAGCTAGGTGTTTGTGAGTGAGCACTCACAGAATATACCAATCATTGGGAAAAATAGTACAATCTGAATGCGAAAGGACTCTTCCAGACACCGTTTTACTGCATTTTGGCGAAGATTTCGAGTGTCGGAGGCCGTTAAGCACCATCTTGAGCGAAAGCATCTTGGCTTGCGTCCGTTGCGGCGTGAACGTTGGAGTCTCATATATTATTGACAATTAAGTCTTTACAATCCGGATTCGTGTCGAGTACCGGCCGGTTAGTCAAACTTACATTGTGAAAAAAATAACAACAAAGGCCTTGACAGTCTCTTACCTCCAAACTAGATTCGAGCACAGGCGTTGTGGCCGCTTTTGAGGCCCGGTCGCAACAGTGTTGATTCCATTCAGAGGAGAGTTGACATGGCCGGAAAGCGCACGATCGAACCAGATCTTGACTTTATCCGAGATATTCGAAAAGCGGGTGGCGACACCCTGAACAAGTGCTATCAGTGTGCGACTTGTTCTACGGTCTGCAACTTGTCCCCTGCTGACCGTCCGTTCCCGCGCAAAGAGATGATTTGGGCCCAATGGGGTCAGGTCGATCGGCTCATGACCGATCCTGATGTCTGGATGTGCTATCAGTGTAACGATTGCACCACCCATTGTCCTCGCGAGGCACGACCGGGCGATGTCCTGGCGGCAGTTCGTACCTATGTGTACAAGAACTTCGCCTTCCCGTCGTTTATGGGCAAAGCGCTGGCTTCTCCCGGGGCTCTTCCCTGGCTAATTGGTGTCCCGGCGTTGATACTCCTGGCCTGCATTGTGTTTTTCGCGCCCAAGAATGCCGCCGGCGAATACCTCTTCCTTACCGAAACAGTGATCGATTTCGACTACTTCCTTCGTCACAGCGTTGTCGACGCCCTGTTCGTACTCGGCAACATTCTCATTTTCATCTTCGCCACGATCGGATTTCTGAGATTCTGGAAAGGACTGAAACGGCCTGAAGATGAGAAGAAGAGTTCGTTTATCTCGGCGGCTATCGGCGTGTTCTTCGAGATTATGAGCCACAAGCGGTTCAACCAGTGTGGAACTAACCGTCCGCGGGCGATTGGCCATATGCTGCTGGTGTTTGGATTTATCGGCGCCATGATCACCACCGGCGCAGTTTTCGTTTTCATCTTCATTCCGCACTATCTGAATCTGCTGGGGATGGAAAGTCTGCACTCGTTTTTCGAGCTTCCGATCGATCTCCCTCATCCGGTGAAGTTCATTGGCGGTCTTAGCGGAATAGCCCTGACGGTCGGCGGCATCATGCTGATCATGCGCCGCAAGGCCAACGCTGACGAAGTTGGCGCTAACGGATACGCCGATTATCTCTTCCTGTACATGATGACTATCGTCGGCCTAACCGGAATGCTGTCCTGGATTACCAGACTGATCGGCATCCCGATGCTGGCCTACGTGAACTACTATATCCACCTGCTGTCGGTCTTCTTCCTGCTGTGGTACATGCCTTACTCCAAGTTCGCGCATATGATCTACCGCACTCTGGGACTGGTTTATGCCCGACAGACGGGGCGCGCCCCGCGATCCATGGAAGCCGGCACTTCACAGGCTGCCTAGGAACCGCGAGGCTCGGAGCCCGTTATACAGGCTAACGAAATCTGACTATAGCAACGCATTGAGAAAATACTGAAGGAGACAAGCATGTCGACCAAGGAAATCCAGGAAGCAATCGTTGACAACATGAAGCGTTGGCAGAAGATCGAGAACGCTTCGGTTGCCTCGACCGGCGCCGTCATTGACAAGACCGATAACGATGTCGTCCGTTTGGTGATGGAAATCATCCAGCGCGATTCCCAGTTCCACTACCGCGTACAGGAATTGATCGCCGACTCCCTGACCACCAAGACTTTGACCCTCAGTCCCGATGAACTGGGCGAAGTCTGGGACCTGATCGAGAAGCACATCGCTCTCGAGAAGAAGACTATCGAACTGGCCAAGGAAGCTCAGGATGCTCTCAAGGGTAAGAAGATGGTCGTCCAGGAGTACCTGCTTGACTATCTGATGATCGACGAAGAGAAGCACAACAAGGTGCTGGAGACTCTGGAGACGATCAAGAAGGGTATGTATCCTTACGGATGATCCGAGTTTTCGATTGAAAGCTACAAAGGACGCCTTTTCGGCGTCCTTTTTTTGTGCAGCACATTCTGATCGGGTGGCCCACCATTCATGGTGGGTTTCTCTTTTTGGGGGGGCATGAATCGGAAAGACCGAAGACGGAGCCTGCGCTAAGGATCAGTTGTTGTCCACTCGCGAGTCTCAGGGTGGTAATCAGCCAAGATTCCAATATTATAACGGTAGTAAAGATTATATTCCTCGCCCGGCCGGCCTTGCCATATTTTCAATGGCCTTTTGAAGAAGACACCAACGTCGGCATAAGTAACGTCCTTTCCGTTTACCACTGAAAGGTCTTCGGGTATCTCTCCCGTCCGATCCACATAGGCGTTAAGCTCGTCTCCAATGCGCTCAATCTCAGGTTTGGCCCACTCGAACTGATAATCCAGGAAAATGAGGCCGCATTGCATTCCGAGGTATGTGACGATAGCCAACAGAAGAAGCCTTCCTGCCATCCTTCTCTTCTCTCTGAAGTACAAGACAAACGCCACGAACGGTGAGCCAAGGCATGCGAACCCGCTGCCGACTGAAATCAGCATCACCCATCCATTGCCGCCGGCGTCTGCGGCAGCTATCGCCGATAACAAGAAGACAATAGGGAGAATCAAAAAGAATCTGGGCCAGGACACGCGCAGTTTACTTCCCCAGCGGGAGATCATGGCATTGGCCATCTCTACTCCGACTTCAAGAACGCTTCGGCGGCGCGCAGGGTCGCTGCCATGTGGTCCTCGGTGTGGGCCAGACTGACAAACCAGGCCTCGTAACCTGACGGCGGAAGGAAAACGCCGTTGTCGAGCATGGCACGATGGAAGCGGCCGAACTTGTCCATATCGCACTTCTTGGCCGATTCAAAGTCGGTCACCTCATTTTCGGTGAAGAACAGCGTGAAGAGACTTTCGACGCGGTTGATACTCACCGAACAGTCATACTTGGCGAACAACTCGACCAATTTCTGCGTAATCCGCTCGGTGTAGTGATTCAGATACTCGTAGACCGTCTCGTTATTCAACGTTTGCAGCATGGCAATCCCCGCCGCGGTCGAAAGCGGATTGCCGGAAAGGGTACCGGCCTGATAGACCGAACCCAGCGGCGCCAGGTTGTTCATCAGCTCTTCGCGACCGCCAACGGCGCCGATCGGCAGTCCGCCACCGAGCACCTTACCCAAGCAGACCAGGTCGGGGATAACCTCGAACAGACCGGCAGCTCCGGTTCGGGCGATGCGGAACCCGGTGATGACTTCGTCGAATATCAGGACCGATTCATGTTTCTTAGTAAGTCCGCGAAGTAGTTGCAGGAAGTTCTCGGCCGGTGCGATAACGCCCATGTTGGCTGCAACCGGTTCGACAATCACGGCGGCGATTTCTTTGCCGTACATCTGGAAGCAAGTTCGCACCGCTTCGATATCGTTGAATGGGAGCGATATGGTCACACCGGTCACTTGATCCGGAACACCTCCACTGGCCGGCAGCGACTCCGTCGCCAAGCCAGAGCCGGCCTGAACCAGGAAGCCGTCGGAGTGGCCGTGATAGCAGCCGTCGAACTTGACGATTACTGGTCGGCCGGTGGCACCGCGAGCGATGCGTGCAGCGGTCATGCAAGCTTCTGTGCCCGATGAAACCAGTCTCAGTTTCTGAATCCAGGGCATCCGTTCGGTAACGATCTCGGCCAATTGAGCTTCAGCCGCTGTCGGTGCGCCGAACGAGGTGCCCTTGTTGGCAGCTTCGCGGACAGCGTCGACCACGGCCGGATGGGCATGGCCCAAAGGGAGCGGTCCCCACGACATGACATAGTCGACATAGCGATTGTTGTCGAGGTCGTAGATGTAGGCGCCTTCAGCTTTGGCGGCGATGAACGGTTCGCCGCCCACCGAGCCGAAGGCTCTGACGGGACTGTTGACCCCTCCGGGGATTACTTCTGAAGATCTCTGGAATATGGTTCGAGACTTTGAGGTATCGTTAGGCATTTGCGCGTCCTATGTAGTCAACCAACGTGCGATATCTTCGGCGTGGTATGTTATGATTATGTCGGAGCCGGATCTCTTTATAGCAGTCATGATCTCGAGAACCATTCGGCGTTCATCGGCCAGCTTGTTCTGGGCAGCCAGCTTAGTCATGGAGAATTCACCACTGACGTTGTAGGCGGCGATGGGTATATCGAATTCGGCGCGGGCGCGAGAGATGATGTCAAGATAGGCAAGGGCCGGCTTGACCATGACGATGTCGGCACCTTCCTCGATATCCGACTCAATTTCGCGTAGCGCCTCACGGCCATTGGCAGGATCCATTTGGTATGACTGGCGGTCTCCAAACTGGGGAGCCGAATCAACCGCCTCCCGGAACGGGCCGTAGAAGGCGGAGCAGAACTTGGCCGAGTAGGCCATGATTGCGGTCTGTTCGTGACCGGTGTCATCGAGCGCCTCACGGATCACCTTCACCCGGCCGTCCATCATGTCCGAGGGAGCGACCATGTCGGCTCCGGCTTCGGCATGACTGATCGCCTGGCGGGCGAGGATCTCGATCGTGGCGTCATTGTCGACAGTTTCGCCCTTAACTATGCCACAGTGGCCGTGGTCGGTGTATTCGCAGAGGCAGACATCGGTAATTACGAGGAGTTCGGGTACGGCAGACTTGATTTCTCTGACGGCGCGTTGCACGATGCCGTCATCTTTCAGCGACGCCGAACCGGTCGCGTCCTTGCTCTTTGGCGTGCCAAAGAGCAACACCGCCGGAATCTCGAGTTTCCGGATTTCCCGTGCCCGCTCGGCGATGGCGCTTATCGGAAGGTTGCTGACACCCGGCATGCTGGAAATCGGTTCGGGGCTATCAACCAGGTCGGAGACAAACAGGGGGAGAACGAAGTCGTCGACATGAATTCTGGTTTCACGGACGAGACGGCGCATCGCCTCGCTACCGCGAAGTCGGCGGAGTCGCAAAGACGGAAAACCCATGGTCAGTCTCCTTGATCGATATTGAAGTGCTTGAGAATCGCTTCTATCATACCGGGAATCGAATGCGTGGTCGCCTCCACCGTGGGATGTAGGCCGAAGGAGCGGATCATGTCAGAAGTAGACGGGCCTATCGAGACCAGCGTCGCCCCGGACACCGTCTGGTTTAGCATATCTTTGTCGAGAGCCTCGACCAGTCCCCGGGCAGTCGACCCGGAGGTGAAGAGGATCAGTTCGGGCGGACGTTCGAGCAATCTCTCTAAGAATCCAACCGGCCATTCAGGATGATAGGTCTCGTAGGTCGTGAGATTGACCACCCTGGCGCCTGCCGCGGAGAGCGTGTCGTAAACGGTTGAGTCAGACAGATTCCCCTGGACTCGCACAACTTCTGCGCCGGTCATCTTGTGAGCTTCGCACAACTCGACTGCCAGTTGAGCGACGGTGGCTTTGCCGGGCACAAAGTCCGCCTCGAATCCGAAGTCCCGCAGGGCTCGCGCCGTGCCGAAGCCGACAGCCGCAATTCTATACAAAGCCAGCGGGCGGAGATCCCCGAAGCGATCAATGTATTGCTCTATGAAGTAACGTACCCCGTTCTCGGAGGTGAACAACAACCATCGGTTGTCGCTCTTCAGCCCACTCATGTCCTTCCAGCCGGTCTCGTCGATAGTTTCACGGGTGGCTATCGTGGGATAAGGCAGCACCTCGGCGCCGAGTTGCCGCAGTCGCTGATAGAGATCCTGAGCCTGGTCGGCAGGGCGAAGAACCATAACCCGTTTGCCATGCAACGGAGTGATACCAAACCACTCGATCTGATTCTTCAGGGTCACGGTGTTCCCAATCACGAACAGCGATGGTGGTTTGACATTCTGTTCGGCGACCACCGAAACGAGTTGCCCCAGGGTGGTGGCGAAAGTGCGTTGGCCGGGCATGGTGCCCCGTTCGATGACGGCGGCAGGTGTATCCGAATTCATTCCGCTGGAGCTGAGTTTTTCGACGATGCCCGCCACTTCACCGACTCCCATATATATCACGAGGGTCCCGTTGTCGAGTTGGGCCAGTCTTTCCCAGGGCACACTGCTTTTGAGTTTGTCGGAGGCTTTGTGTCCGGTAGCGAAAGTAACATGCGAGGCCAGGTTGCGGTCGGTACAGGGAATTCCGCTATAGGCAGCGGCCCCAATTGCCGCCGATACGCCCGGTACGATCTCAAAGGGGATGTTGCTCTTCTTGAGGTGCGCGGCTTCCTCTCCCCCACGACCAAAGATTAACGGATCGGCTCCTTTGAGGCGAGCGACGGTCTTACCTTGACGGGCCAGGTCGACCAGCAGCTGATTGATCTCGTCCTGGGGCAGGGCATGGTCGGCGGCTTTCTTGCCGACGTAGATCTTCTCCGCCATTGCCGGAAGAGAGATAATGATCTCGGCGGGCACCAGGTTGTCGAAGACGATCACGTCACACTCTCCAAGCAGCCGTTGTCCCTTGAGTGTGATCAACTCCGGGTCGCCAGGTCCGGCACCTATCAGGAAGACGGTTCCGGGAATAGTCTGGTTCATTCGCTATCGCTCCATCAGATCGTGGGCACCTTGCGCTAAAAGCTCGGCTGCAGTTTCTTCTGCGACCGATTTCGCAGCATCAACGGTACCTTGTCTCTCGGCAAAGAGTCGATCGTTTCCACCTTTGTCAAGGACGACTGCTCGCACCAGCAAACTCTCATTCTCAGACGTGGCCAGGACACCCACCGCCGCCGCGCAGCCGGCACCAAGTCTGGCGAGTACAGTGCGCTCGGACTCAAGGCAGGTTCGAGCCTGAATGTCGTCTATCCTGTCGGTCGACTCCAGCACCGGACTATCCTCGCTCCTGGCCTGGACGAGAAGAAAACCTTGTCCGCCGGCAGGGAGCATGATGTCGGTCGGGATTAACTGTGAAATACGAGCGCCAAGCTCTAGCCGTTCGAGCCCAGCTCGAGCCATGAGAATGGCATCGTATTGGCCTTCATCGAGCTTGCGTATTCGGGTCTCGACGTTGCCGCGAATCTCTCTGATGCTCAGATCTTTTCGGTAGTGGCGAATCTGCGCGGCTCGACGCGGCGAGCTGGTGCCCACTGTGGCGGCTAACGGCAGCTCGTTAATCGAGTGGCACCTGTTGCCAATCAGCACGTCCTCGAAAGGTGCCCTCGGCGGCACGGCGGCGATCGTGAGACCTTCGGTCATTTGCGAAGGCATATCCTTGGCCGAATGAACGGCCAAATCGATTTCATTTTCGAGAAGTTTCTCCTCGATACGCTTCGTAAACACCCCCACTGAGCCCATAGCAGCGAGCGAAGAGGATCGGTCCCGATCGCCGACTGTCTCGATGGTTATGATTTCGATCTCCAGGTCGGGCGATGCCGAACGCAAGGCTTCGGCCACCCAGTTCGCCTGCACCAAGGCCAGTCGACTGCCCCGGGATCCAATTCGCAACTTCATACGCGAGTTAGTCGCTCTTCAACCAATCTTTGAGCAACTCGTGGATTTGCTCGTCCTCACGGTTTTCCTTGAGGACAGTCTTCCAGTCGGCGTTCAGGAACGACCCGAAGCATTTCATCCGCTCCTCTTCGGTATCGGGACCGTCGACTTTGACCATCTCGCGGAAGGTGCGCGCGTACTTGGCAATTCTGGTCCAGCGTTCCTTGGGGAAGATGTCGTCCATGATAAGACGAATATATCCCGATAGGAACGGCGCCGCGCCATCCGTTGAGACAGCCACGGTCAGCGGGCCGCGCTTCGTGACTGCCGGCATGATGACATCGCACAGATCGGGCTGATCGACCACGTTTACGGGGATACCGGCCTCGGAACATTCCTCATAGACCTGCTTGTTCACGGCCTGATCATCGGCGGAAGATATCACCAGACCAAACCCCTTTACATCGCCGGCGGCGTAGGGTCGTTTTTCCAGCTTGATACGATTGCGCTCGGCGTAGTAGTCCAGCTTGTCGACCGTTTCGGGAGCGATGACCGTGACATCGGATTCGAAGTCGAGCAGATTGTTGACCTTGCGCAACGCCACTTTGCCACCGCCTACCACCAGGCTCTTACGTTTGGCCAGGGACAGACCGATTGGCATATACTCGTTCATTTCACGCCTCTCTATTTCTTATGATTCGTTGATCTCAGTTTTACGTTGGCCATCTTTCGGGCCATTCGCTCGGCCGCTTCTTCGACTGCCTTGTGGTACTTCGAAGGCAGCAGTTCCATTATTGGCGCGAACTCGCGGTCTTTGATCGCCTCAAACGTCTCCGACAGACCGTTGTAGACGAAGTCGTGCTTCATATGGTCATACCAATAGGCGAACTCTTTTAGTCGCACGGCAATGATTTCTTCGGCGTCGGCCACGGCGTTCTGGCGGGCGCTTTGCTTTTCGGCAACGAACTTCTGGACATCATCCAGATCAAACAGCCTGAGGTTGTCGTGAAAGTCCTTTTCGACTTCGACGTCGCGGGGAATCGCGATATCCATGACAATCAGTTTCCTGCCGTCGCGACTCTCCATCGCTCCCTTCAGCAGGTCGCCGGTGACGATTGGCACCTCGGCCGAGGTGCACGTGAAGAGGATATCTGACTTGCTCAAGAGTTCGGGCAATTGGTCCAGGCCAAATCCCTGGCCCTTGTTCTTGCGTGCCATTTCATTCGCCTTGCCGACCGTTCGATTGGCGAAGAGAAGCTTGTCGTGGTGCAACTTCCGCCAATTGGAGGCAGCCAGACTGATCATCCGATTGACACCGACAAAGAGAATCGTGGGGCGGTCTTCCTTCTCCACCTCATCCTTGAGCAACTCGATTGCGGCCGAACTTACCGAGCAGGCTCCCTTCCCCATCTCCGTATCGGTTCTGACCTGCTTGCCAACACGAAAGGCCTGGTGAAACACGCGATGAATGATCTTTCCGGTGGTGCGCACTTCACAGGCGGCGGAATAGGCGTCTTTCAACTGCCCGAAAATCTGGTTCTCGCCGAGGACCATCGAGTCGACGCCGGCGCAGACGCGGAACAAGTGCTGCGCTACGTGCTTGCCTTTGTGCGAATAGAAACCTTCGCGGAGATCGTCAATCTGCTGATCTCTGAACTCGCGGTAGAATCGGGCGACAATCTCGAACGGCTCTTCCGAGGTCGGCCCAACAAAGCAGAACTCCACGCGATTGCAGGTGGAGACAATGGCCGCCTCGGCAATCCCGTCCATAGTCACAAACGTGGACAGGGCACGTCCTATATCTTCGGGACCGATCTGTAGCGGCTCTCGCTGCTCCAAACCGGCCGTCTTATGATTTATGCCGCACAGGGCAAGGCGCCAGTCAGAGGTCGACATCTGTATCTCCGGTCATTCTAATCGGGAATCATAGCTGCTACCCCGGCGGCAACAAAGCGAATTTTCTCGAATCCGGCATTTTTCAGGATTATAGCCGCCTGGTAAGACCGCGGCCCGCGTTTGCAAACCACGAGAGTCGGAGCGGACTTGTCCAAATCTCCCACGGACGCCGCAAGGCTTTCAAGGGGAATGTTGATCTTCTTACCTGCCTCAATCAGACCGGCCGGAACCGGTTCGGATTCTGCCTCTTCTTCGGTACGAACGTCAATTAATACGGTCTCTTCAGAGACTTCGTTAGCCAGTAGTCTGCCGTCGGGGAACAGGAGATCAAAGCCGCGGGATTTGGCCTGAGCCAGGGCGGCCAGGTGATGAAGCGGGTCGAGGGCCTCAGAGTAAGGCGGTGCATAGCCATGCTCGAATAGCAGCAGGTCGTCGACCGTGGCCTGGCGTTGCAGGTACGACGAGAAAACATCGACGCGGCGCATGATATCGCCCGGCCCCACAACCTGGATTCCGAGGAGTCGCTGAGTCGTTCTCTCGACCACCATCTTAGCCGCGAATGTCTGGCTTTCGGGATAGAAGTCCGGCTTGTCGGGGAAAGTCCCCCACACGACATCATACTCGAGACCTGCCTTCTTCGCCGCCTGCTCCGAAAGACCGACAGCGCCGGCATTAACATCGAAGATTTTGACGAGAAAGGCTCCCAGTACTCCAGGGAACTCGACGTTGTTGCCGGCGATGTTTTCTGCGATCACTCGTCCATGTCGATTGGCCAGTGAACCGAGAGGTATGTAGATCGGGCGATCGGTCAATTGGTGGGTCGACTCGACGCAATCACCACCGGCGTAGATGTTCTCATCCGAGGTCTGCATGCGCTTGTTCACGACGAAGCCCTTGCTATCGCCGATTTCCACGCCGGCATCGGCTGCAAGACCGGTGTTGGGAGTGACACCCAGACAGAGGAAGACATAATCGACTTTGATCGGGTCGCCATCGACAAGCTGAACGACCAGACCTTCCTCGCTCTCGGTGATCTCCTCGGCCGAAGTGCCGGTCAGAACAGTAACATCCTGTTTGCGCATCTCGGCTTCGGCCAGAGCGGCCATTTCCGGGTCGAGAGCATACGGCAGCAATTGTGGTTCACGTTCGATCAGGGTTGTCTCGATGCCCCACAATCCGGCGGCTGCCTCAGCCATTTCGCAGCCGATAAACCCGCCGCCGATAATCGCCACCGAGCCGACCTGGCCGGTTTCGGCCAGTTTGCGGAAGTGAATAGCATCGTCGGGCCGCGTAAACGAGCGGATTTTGTCAGATGCTGCCACCGGGAAAGGCGGTCGGTTGGGCGTGGCACCAGTAGCGATAACCAACTTATCGTAGCCGTGGACGATTTCGCGATCTTCTTCGAGCAAACGTAGGGTGACTGTCTTCGACTCCCGATCGATTGAGATCACCTCAGCCGAAGGAAGGGCTGTGAATCCCTTGACCTTGCCGAAGAAACTGGCGTCGCGCACAACCCCGTACGAGGTCTGCATCAATTCCGCGAAGCTGCCGATATCGCCCGAGGCGAAGTATGGCATCCCGCAACTGCCGTAGGACATGCGAGCTTCCTTCTGGAACATGGTGATCTTGAGACTGGGATTCCGTCGTGCCAACGTCGCTGCCGTTTTTGGACCGCAGGCGACCCCGCCGATAATGACTACATCTGACTTTTCGTCCACGTTTTTCATTCCACACATGGGTGTGGGGTCGCCTTGCAGCGACCCCACGCGTTATCATACTGTCGTCCCGCCAGGCGGAACGAGCTTTCTAACTAAGCTTTGGTGATGGCAGCAATCTCGCCTTTGATACGAGACTGAACCACATCACCACGCACCGAGAGAGCGACCTTGTAAAGGATCGTGACAATCAAGATGCCCAAGGCGTACACAGCGAGCGATATCGCCAGCTCCGGAAGCGACGGCACATAGCTCGGTATGGCGCCAAGAACCGACGGAACGAAACCGGTCACGATTAGAGCCAGCCCCTTGTCGATCCATAGCGACAGAAACACCGCCACACAGGCGAAGGCCAGCAAACCCTCGGTTTCGCGAATCTTCGGCACCAGCAGCATCACCAAAGAGATGACCGCCAGTATCGAGGACACCCACATGAAGGGCGCCAGCCAGGCGTTACCCTCCAATCCGCCATACATGAACACGAAGTGATCCCAGTGCTCGGGGATATTGGAGTAGGCTGCGGTGAAGATCTCCATGAGAACCAGGAAGACGTTGACAGCCATGGCATAGGTAACGATTTTGGCCAGGGTTTGAATCGCCTGTTTGCCTGGATCGAATCGCGTGAACTTGCGAAGGATCAGAACAAACAAGATCAACAACGCCGGTCCGGCAGAGAATGCCGAGGCCAGGAATCGCGGAGCCAGCACCGCGGTCATCCAGAACGGACGGGCGGCCAGACCCGAGTACAGGAAGGCCGTCACGGTGTGAATCGAGATTGCCCAGGGAATCGAAAGAACGATTAGCGGCTTGACCCATTTCGGCGGCGCAACGCCTTTGCGTTCCGCCCCGAGGGTTGTCCAACCAATCACCAGGTTCAGGGCCAGGTAACCGCTCAGCGACACCATGTCCCAGAACATCATCGAGTTCGGAGTGGGGTATAACATCACGTTGATCACGCGGGTCGGTTGCCCCATATCAACGAAGATGAACAGCATGCACACAAGCACCGAGGGAATCGCCACGAACTCACCGAGAATGACGATTTTTCCGAACTGCTTGTGATCGTGCAGGTAGTACGGCAGCACGACCATCACAGCCGAGGCCGCCACACCAACCATAAAGGTGAACTGAGCGATATAGAATCCCCAGGTCACATCGCGACCGAGACCGGTTACGGTCAGGCCCTCATTGAATTGGCGAAGATAAAACAGAAAACCAATACCAATGACAACCAGGAGACCGATTACCCAGGCCCAGTAGCTCTTACTTCCTGAAAGCGCTTTTTCTATCATTGGTACCTCACACTATATAGTACACTTCGGGGTTCGTACCGAGACCGGGACGACGCCGAATGGTATAGCGTTCTTCGAGTATATGGCGAATCTCGGAGTTGGGATCCTCTAGATCACCAAACTTGATCGCGCCATGCTTGCAGGCTTCGACGCAACTCGGCATCTTGCCGCGGCTCAACCGCTCTTCGCAGAAAGTACACTTCTCTACGACACCGCGGGTGCGAGTCGGGTAGTCCAGTTTCTGCTCTTCAATGAACGGCCGCGGGTCGCGCCAGTTGAAGCTACGAGAGCCGTACGGGCAGGCTGCGACACAGTAACGACAACCGATGCAACGATGCCAATCCATCATGACGATGCCGTCTTTGTCGCGCTTGAAGGTCGATCCGGTCGGACAGACTCGAACGCACGGCGGATTGTCGCAATGGTTGCACAGCACGAGTACCGGCAGATGATTCAAGTGCTCTTGCTGGAAGGGATTGTCCTGATCGTGGAACACATGGTGGTACTCTTCCTTCCAGATCCATTTGATTTCGTCCTTGGGGTTGTCAAACTTCGGGACGTTGTGGATCAAATGGCAGGCTTCGGAGCAGTCGTTGCAGTCGTGTTGTTCTCCGCACTTGCGCAGATCGATGACCATCGCCCATCGCTTGGCCGTGAGCGGTCCGTCGTGGACCTTCGGTTCGGCGGGGGTGCTGGTAGTATCCGCTGCCTGATGAGTGCTATCGACGTTGCCGAACACCTTGGCCAGGCCGCCGCCGGCCAATCCGAGGGCAGTTAGGCCGGATACCTTGAAGAAACCTCTTCTATTGATACCCATTACATGCCTCCCTTCGTGACGATGTGACAATCCCAGCAGTAGGGCTGCACTCCGGCGTAGTCATGGCACTGATCACAGAACTGGTCTTTGTTCTGATGGCAGCTCAGGCAGGTATTGGTCAGGCTCTTTTCCATTTTCACGCCGCCGGGACCTTCGAAGAAGCGGTCGTCTTCACGAACCACTTCGTCGCGCCACTCGTTGAGCAAGTCCATGTGGTAGCCGGTCATGTACGACGTGGCTCGGACACATTCGGCGCCCAACGGCTTCTCCAACACCGGCCGATAAGTGGCCGTCTCGGAGGCGACGTTATACCATATCGGGAAACTGATCAGGACTAGAAAGATGATCACCCCGACAATTACTTTCCCGGTATCATGCATCTTCTTCATCCTCCTTCTTCGGCTCGACACCAGGCAGTGGTTCACCGCGGAGATCGGTGTCGCGCTTCTCGCCCTTCATTACAAGAGCGTTGCCGACCAACTCGTGAATTCCGGCCACTTCCACTTCCGGCACCCAGTATTCCATCAGCGGTGGCAGGGTGGCCTTGTCGATGGCGCAGATGCACAGGAGCGTGTTGACACCGTGCTTCTCGTGCACGTGCTTCACGGCGTTGGCTCTGGGGAGTCCGCCGCGGAGACGCATCTCGAGGTTTTCATCGGTGCCCAGCCCGGCGCCCGATCCGCAGCAGAAGGTCTGCTCTTTGATCGTGTTCTCGGGCATGTCGTGGAAGTTGTTAGCAACGTTGCGAATCACGTAGCGCGGTTCCTCGATTAATCCCATAGCCCGGGCGGGGTTGCAGGAGTCGTGGAAGGTCGCGACAACGTTGTCGTTGCGGCTCGGATCCAGGTTCAGCTTCTTGTTGCGAATCAAGTCAGAAGTAAACTCGGTTATGTGCACCATCTTGGTCGAAGCGGCGTTCTTGAAGACCGTACCCGTGATCGGGTTCTTAGGTACTTCGAGATGATCCGCCGGACCGTGCATGGTATCCATGTACTGATGAATCACCCGCCACATGTGACCGCACTCACCGCCGAGAATCCATTTCACCCCGAGACGCTTGGCTTCGGAATAGAACTTGGCGTTGAGACGTTTCATCATGTCGGCCGAATGGAACAGTCCAAAGTTACCACCCTCGGAAGCAAATGATGACCAGGTGTAGTCGAGGCCGATCTCGTGGAACAGCGCCAGGTAACCCAGCAGCGTGTAGTAGTGCGGCGACGCGAAGTAGTCGGCCGAAGGTGTAATGAACAGCACCTCGGCGCCCTTCTTGTTCATCGGCGCTTCGACGCGAATACCAGTGATCTCTTCCAGTTCGTCGACGGCAAACTCGATCGAGTCGGCAAAACCGTGCGGCTGAATACCGAGGTGGTTACCGGTCTGATAGCAGTTGGCCGCGGGAGTCGTGATCCATTCGATGCTCAGCCCGATCAGGTTCATCAACTCGCGGGCCATCATCGTGATTTCTGCCGTGTCGATTCCGTAAGGGCAGAAGACCGAACAGCGACGACACTCCGTGCACTGGTAGAAGTAGTAGAACCATTCCTTCAGCACGCCAACGGTCATCTTGCGGCCGCCGTTGAGACCGCCGAGGATCTTGCCGGCTGTAGTGAAATCGTTGCGATAAACCGAACGCATCAGCTCGGCGCGCAGCACCGGCATGTTTTTCGGATCACCCGATCCGATATAGTAGTGGCACTTGTCGGCGCAGGCACCGCAACGGACACAGATATCCATGAAGACTTTGAAGGAACGAAACTTGTTGAGACGATCCTTGAAGCCTTTCAGGATGATATCTTCCCAGCCGTCGGGCAACGGCCAGTCATCATCGTGCGGCTGCCATTTTCCGGGCGAAGGTACACTGAGGTAATCCAGCTTTTCCGGAACGGCGGCATAGTTGTAGAACCCCTGCTTGAACTCGACTTTCGGGTCGGTCCAGGGAGTCTTGGGAAGACCGTAGTCTATTTGAATCAGATCTTCTGGTTTCTTATCGAGCTTTGAACTCATGACTTTGCCTCCTCATCTTTCTCCACGGGGAGACCAGCGGCCTTCATGAGATCCCGGAACTCGTCTTCGTACTCGTCGTAGGTGTGGATCTTCACATCGTGACTCGGCCACGGATTGACGTGGCGCACCATACGGTTGTTGTTGGCCATGTTCCGGGTCGGTGAGAAGAAGACACCTACCATATGCACCAGCTTGCTGAACGGGAAGAACATGAACAGGCAGCTGACGAAGAAGAGGTGGATGTAGAACGTAATCGCGATTCCGTCGGGTACCACCGGGTTGAGGCTGATCAGTCCCATGCCCAGTTCCTTGATTGCCACGATATCGGTCTTGTCGAAATAGCGAAGACAGATACCCGAGGTTACCAGGGCGCCGATCAACGCCAGCGGGAAGTAGTCGCCCAAGAGCGAGATGTAACGCAGGCGCGGTTCCCACACGCGACGGATGAAAAGGAAACCGATCGCAGCGACGATGATGATGTTCGTCATATACACGATCGGAAGACCGATTTGCCAGAAACCATCGAGGGTTTGGGCCAGGTGAACAAAGCCCGGAACCGGCTCGGCAAAGAACTTGAAATGCCTGATGAATATCACCAGGAAGCTGTAATGGAAAGCCAGGGAGGCCATCCACAGCCACTTGCTCGACCCGTAGACGAGCTTGCCTTCTTCCTTCAGTTCTGCCTCAGTGTTGCGGAACAGGGAGCGGAAAAAGACCACCTCCATGAACATGCGGCCGATGACGCCGAATGTGTTATGGGGCGACTCGAGGGTCGACGACTTGATCCAGTCGTGCGATTTTTGCTGACCGCAGACGGTCGGAATCTTGAACGGGACCGGAGATTTGGCCCATCCAAAGATTCGTGACACTATCCCGACCAGGAAAATCACGATGGCAGCATACGGGATGATCACACCGAACAGGTAGTCAAGGCCTAACGCCCCGACACCTACCAGCGGGATCAAGGCCAGTATGATCACTGCCAGGATCGCCACAAAAATACTCATAGACCAACGCATTCCTTCATATAGGTTCTCTCAATTGCTTGGCGAATCAGATTCGGCCGACTCGCGGTCGGCCTGTCGGCGGTTGAGTTGCTCGGTCAGCTTGTAGCTGCGACGCTTGGCTTCGTTGACCCGAATCTCGGCCATCTGGTCGCGGCACATGCTGTAGAGATCGAACGCCATCATTCCGAGCTTATCCACCCTGCTCTCGAACTCTCGAATCTCCCCTGCCGGTACTTCCGGTTTATTATCGAGGAACTCATGGACAACCGTCTTAAGTCCAAATACAAACGCCACCGCCTGCCCCGGAGTGAACTCCTGGACGGCGCGGATTCGGATGATGTTGTCAAGGGAGGTCATCAGCTTGACACGTTCGCAGTCTCCGATCAACTCCTCGAAGATGCCCTCGCTGACCTCATCGATGGCCTTGCCGATCGGGTTGGCAAACTCGTTTTTACGCTTGCCCAGAAACTGGGCCGAATCGGTCGGATATGTCTGGATTATAGTTTCACGCCACCGGGAGACGATGGCGTCTTTATTGTCGCTCAGAAGTCTGAATAACATATGACTCATGACCGAACCTGGCGTCCTTTCTCACGCGCTCGAACACCCAAAGTTCGTTAAAAGTTTCACAAAGTCAAGTACATTTAACCAGATAAGGTAATAGTTTACGGGGTTTGGTCAACAGGAAAATCGTGATATCTGTAACTTACTGGGATGTAATTGGGTAGGGGTTAGGACGGCTCACATTGAAGTTGACAGTAGTCTGGAATTCCGATAGGATATGTCAGACAGCAAGAATCGATGTGGGGAATCCGAGTTCTTGGCCGACCAGTGCCGAGTTTCAGTGCCGCAGGTACCAAGGAGAGGAAGTATGGCTGTAGCTCCGATTGAGATCATACCTGTTACACAACACAAGTCTGTAGCCTCTGAGGCCTGTACAATAGCGAATGCCGTTCAAAAGGAGTTCAATTATCAACTGATCGCGGATTCTGATTTCAGCAGATTCGCGTTGCTCAACTACGACCGGGGCCAAACAGAAGAAATCATGGACACAATGCAGTCGATACGCGAGGAAATCGGCGGATTTCACCCGTTCCTCTTGCTGATCTGTGACTCCTTCCTAAGTGGTCGCGACTACAGCAATCTCTTCGGCAGCAAGAGAGCACGAAAGGGGCTTGGAGTTCTTACTACCCATCAAGTCGCTGACATCCTCCAGACCCCAAGTCCTCTGGCATACTTTGTCTATTACTACGCAAGATACGCTCTAAGCTTTATGGCAACGGGCCACAAGAACCATCCCGACAGCCGCTCATGTGTATTCGATGCCAAGCTAAGGAAGACCGATTTGCCGACGAGCATGAAGACAGGAGCATTGTGCGACGAATGCCGCAGAGGCTTGGTAGACGACCGGGGATCTCTTACAAATGAGCAGTTCTTCGCACTGAATCGGCTTTTCGAGAAGTCGGGATCACTTTTGGATGGTAGAGAAAGACAGCGTCCCAAGGTCTTCATTGGCTCCTCGTCCGAAGGATTGGATGTCGCCAAGGGTATCGCCAGAGAACTATCCGATGAATGCGAGCGCAACGTTTGGGATAGCGACGTCTTCGTTCTTGGCGAGTCATTCCTGGAATCCCTGGAAAAGGCGTGCAATACTCATGAGTTCGGGATATTCGTGTTCTCTTCAGACGACGAAATCGAGATTAGGGGCGTCCAGAAGAAGATCACCAGGGACAACGTAATCTTTGAACTAGGAATGTTCGTGGGAAAACTATCTCGACTGAAAGCCTTCGTGGTTCACGTTGAGGACACTCAGTTGCACATACTAACTGATTTCTCCGGGATTTCCAAGGCCACCTATGATCCCAAGATTGGCGATCTTACGGAATCGCTACAGTCGGCGTGCAAGAAGATACGTAACGCCATTCGTCAGTTCGTTGCCTAGTCGTAACTAGCAAGATTTCCGGAGTCGAGAAATAAGGCCGGTGGCCCACCTTTCAGGTGGGTTTCTTTTTGTGCTACTACGAGGAGTTGTCGATAGAATCCATTTGCAGCGGAACATCTTCGACACCGACGTACCAGTTGTAACTGGACCATCGCCACAGTCCAGGCTCCGCAGCCAGCCCTCGCTTAATGGGGTTATTGTGACAGTAATTGATCTTTTCCAACACCTTCTCACGACTGCGGCAGTTGTGATCGTAGCATCTTGGTTGCCAGAAGGCCCACCGCTCTATACCATTCTTGACCACGCGGCAATCATCAGGAAGTTCGAGCACATCCTGAGACAGTATGGCGACTGCTGACTTCGACTTGAGCTCGCCTACCACAGATCCCAACCTAACTGAATTCGGAGGATGGACAACCAAATGTACGTGTTCCGGCATTATCACATAGCCAAAGAGAAGCAGTCGGTGCTTTGCTCGAATCTCATCGAGAGTGTCAATCAAGAGCCGCACAACTGCGGTTCGAGAGAGAAGCTTGTGGCGACGAAAGCATGAGAAGGTAACGAATCGAGCTGTATTCAGTTGATCATAGTGACGCAGCTTTGGCATAGTAGAAAGATCAAGTTTCCGGGCGGAAGCCACAATCACATAGTCACTCGACATGAACAGTGTCAAGAGGAGAAGAGGAAACCCACCTAAAAGGTGGGCCACCCAAGCCGAAAGTAGGCTCCGATAGATACCTGAGTTACGGATCCCCGGTCATAGGACAATAGCATCCTCAAAGCACCATACATGCAAAAGCTAACGAAAGAAAGGCCGGAGCGAAAGCTCCGGCCTTTTGTAGTCAAAGCTGGATCTGAAGATCAGACACAACCGGTCGGCTCGGCGAGGCCGGTAACCATACAGACCGGTGGGTACTGAGCCAAAAGTCTACTCAAGCTTAAAACTAACCGTTACGTTTGCGTGGACTTTGATCTGACCCAGCGCAACACTACCTTCGGTCCCTTGTGAAGAAGGTGCGTTTTGAATCACGTTTTGTGCCATTGCACTTCCCCATCTGTTTCCCCACCGGGAACCATATCCCGACCACCAGCCAACGCGACCTTCCTGGATTCGGTGAGGAGTCCCCACATTTTGCCCCAGTTCCTTGGCCAAAGCAACGGCCTTTTCCTTAGCCGCCAAGATTGCCAGAGCCCGGGCCTCATCTCTATGTGTGCGGAGTTTGGTAGTTTGAAACTGTATTCCGTGTACATAATTGGCACCCGATTCGAGAACACCGCTAAGAATTTCTTCGAACCTTGAAGGATCTCTTAGTGTGATTGCGATAGTTCGTCTCACGAAATACCCGACGAAATCCCTGTGTTCCCATTGATCATCATACCGGGGCATGATGCTTATGTGGTCTGTCTGGATATGCTTCTCTTCGATCTCTTCTTTCTCTGCTAAATCCATTATCTGCTGGATTCTCTGATCATTTTCGTTCTTTGCCACAGAGAGATCCTCATTCCACGTCTCAACTCCTAGAGTTAGTATTACCTCATCCGGAACCACTCTAACTTCGGCATCACCTGTGACGGTAATGAGGCTTAACTCCGGGTCATCCTGGGCGTGAAGGGGAGTTAACGAGAATGAGATTAAGACAATAATCAAGCAGCATGTTCGCATAGCACTGGCCATCTGATACCTCCTATCTGGACTTGTTACGTTAGCGACAGTCAGGATATCTCGTGAACTGCGGTGCTACCTCTAGGTAGGTCTCTTCTAGGTCTCATCCAGAGAGTTCTCGAGACAGATCATTTGTAAGCCGATGTCATCCGCTCCGCAGTACCGGTATATCTGAGAAACGAATGCGGTATTCGACATATCGACGCAAGAAAAAAGGCCGGAGCAAAAGCTCCGGCCCTTTGTAGTCAGTGCTGGATCTGAAGATCAGACACAACCGGTCGGCTTGGCAAGGCCGGCAACCTTACAGGCGCCTTTCGCCGGGCCGGACGGGAACAGTTCGTAAACCTTCTTGAGCGGGAATCCGGTCTCTTTACAGAGCTTACGAATCATGGGAGCAATACCAAACTTCAGGTAATAGTCACGCAGGTAGTTGACGAGCTTCCAGTGCTCTTCGGTCATGTCGTCGACGCCCTCAGTAGTAGCCAGAGCCAGAGCGATGTTATCGTTCCACTGCTCCGGTTCCATCATGAAACCGTCCTCATCGACTTCGATGCTGATGTCGCCGTGTTCAAATTTCGGCATTTCGTTACCTCCAAATGCGCAGGTGATTATCGTTAATACTATCTATCTTCAATTCGTCGGCCATACAAATTAGTGCATTTCGATAAATCCGCAAGGACATTGTTCAGCACACTTCTTACACCCGGTGCAAACATCGTGCTTGAACACATACTCGTCTTTGCCGACCACCGGACCGCCCTTAATCTGCGGTTTGGTGATGGCCGAGTCCTGACAGAGCGACCAGCAGGTACCGCAGTCAAAGCAGTAACCGCAGCTCATGCAACGCTTGGCCTCGTCAAACGCCTTGTCGGGATCAAACGTCGCCGTTATCTCGGCGTCGAGCGTTTTCAGAGCCTCATTCGGATCCATGTGGACCGGTTCGTTGCGCTTGTGTTCCTCGTAGAAGGTGTGGGCCATCTTGTCGAGCTTGACCACAGCACCCTTGATCTCAGGAGTCATACCTTCGTTGGTGAACATCTCGTGCATCGCTTCTGCGGCGCGTCGGCCGTGGTAAATGGCGTCGATCACGAGACCCAGGTTAGTGTTGTCACCACCGGCGAAGGCATTCTCGATCTTGGTTTTGAACTTCTCGTCGACCTTAAACCAGTCGCGGCCTTCGATGAAACTATCAAAACCGGTGAAGTCGGGAGCCTGAGAAATGGCTGTGACGAGGGTCGTGAACTCGAGATCAAAAGTGTCGCCTTCGATCGGTACCGGACGACGACGACCGGATGAATCCGGCTCACCCAGTTCCATCTTCTGACACTTGGCTCCGGTGGCCTTGTTGCCATCGTTATAGATCTCGATCGGCGCGGCCAGGTAGTGAATCTCAACACCCTCGTCGAGCGCGCCCACGATTTCCTCTTCGATCGCCGGCATTTCCTCGCGGGTACGGCGATAGAGAATCGTGGCGTTGGCGCCCAGACGACGGGCGATTCGAGCGGCGTCGATTGCGGTGTCACCACCGCCAACGACCACTACCTTGTCGCCGAGGTCGACGCTCTCACCGGCGTTGACCTTGTGAAGGATGTCGATACCGGTCATTACGTTGGAAGCATCCTCACCGTCGACACGAAGTTTGTATCCGGTGTGGGCGCCCATGGCGATGAATACGGTATCGTACTCACTCTGCAGATCCGCGATCGGGACGTCCTTACCGACGATGGTGTTTGTCTTCAGCTCGACGCCCATGTCCAAAATGCGCTGCATTTCGGCATCGAGGACATCCTGCGGAAGGCGGTAATCCGGGATACCGTAGCGAAGCATACCACCCGTCTTCGGGAAGGCTTCGAACACGGTCACGGCATAACCGCGACGGGCCAGCTGGTATGCACAGGACATACCACCCGGGCCGGAACCGACGATGGCGATCTTCTCGGAGCGCTTGTCTGAGGTCAGCATCGGCATCGGGAGATTCTTTTCGAGAGCCCAATCACCAATGAAACGCTCGATGGCGTTGATACCTACGGCGCCTTCTTTGCCGGTACGGTTACAGGCGGTTTCGCAAGGATGCGGGCAGACACGACCACAGACCGACTGGAACGGGGTCGTCTCGGCGAAGACATTCCAGGCCGCGGTCCAGGCATCGTCCTTGGACATGCCCAGCTCTTCGGCCTTAGAGATGGTCATAAGCATCTTGCGAACCTGGTTATGGTTGGGACAACCTTCGGTGCCGCATGGCGCCGGTTTGGTTATTCCACTGGGCCGCAGGGGTGACTGCTCGCGCGAGCCGACACCGCCGCCGCGGCTCTTCAGCTTCTTCTTCTTCTTCTTTCCTACAAGACCCATTTTGACACTACCTTATCAAAGTACAGTCTGATATGTTGCCTCTCCGGCGGGTGCCAAGGGGAGCCGTGACTCGGCTTGGAAGCGTCGTCGAAAACAGCGCTCCAGACTGTCATACCTATTATGCTCTCTGTTTTCGTTCTGCCCGGCTCATGCCGAGGCAACCAGACCTCCTTGCCTATCCTTTGATTGCGACGGTTCGGATTCTCCCGACTCGTCGTTCTCGCCGGATTGCTCGGTTGAGCTCCTCAACGCCTGAAAGTCCTTCGCGGCCCGGGCCAAAGCTCCGGCCCATTTGGGGACCCCATCGGCGTGTATATGCATATAGCAGGCCATAACTTTGCCGCGAACGATACCATCGACACCTTTACCCAGCCCGGCACCTTTGATTGACTTCAAGACCGTGGTCTCGTTGTCGATCGGTGCCACCGGAGAGGTGTAATGGAACTCGTGACCTTTGATCCGACTGCCGGTCTCGAAGTACGGGTTCTCCCCCGCCACCGCCATTTCGACATAGCCGTGCCCGGCCGGTTTGCGGTTCATCTTGAGGTCGATGTCAAGAACACCGGCCATGGGATGAGTCTGGCCTTCGGTTAACAGCGACCGCGACAAGTAGATCAACCCACCGCACTCGGCATAAATCGGCATCCCTTTGTCGGCCGCCGCCTTGACAGAAACCATCAACTCGTGGTTGCGTGTCAAGCGCTCGACCTGTGTCTCGGGGAAACCGCCGCCGATATAGAGGGCGTCCAAATCTTCCGGTAGCTGCCGGCTTTCCAGCGAGGACAAGGGCGCCAGCTCGGCGCCTTGCTGCTGGATTGCCTCCAGATTTTCAGGATAATAGAACGTGAAGACGGAATCGTCGAAATAACCGATCTTGATGCCGGATGAAGCCGTCGTGGTTGCTTCCACCTCGGGCTCTTCCAACTTCTCGGCGCCCTTGGCAATTCCGATAATCTTATCAATGTCGAGATACTTCTCGGCCAGGCCGTTGAGGGTTTCTTCCAACTGTGTCCGACTCGCGAACTCGGCCGGAGTGACTAACCCCAGATGCCGTCCCGGAATTAGTTCGGCCTCTTCTCCCAACTTGGGAAAGACACCGACCACGGGAATGCCGCAGGTTTTCTCGATGCTCTCGGTCACCACTCGGCGATGGCGCTCGCCGGCAATGCGATTAAGCACCACCCCTGCGATATTCAGATTTTCATCAAATGCCTGACAACCTTTGACCATAGCCGCCACCGTTCGTGTGGTTTTAGTAGCATCAACTACCAGAATCACGGGAGCGCCCAGCAGCTTCGCCAAACTGGCCGAGCTGTGCGTTCCGGAACTGTCGAGACCGTCGTACAATCCTCGGTTGCCTTCGATGACACTGATATCCGCCTTAAATGCGCGGCGGGCGAAGCGACCCAGCAAGACTGTCGGCTCGACCATGTAGGTATCGAGATTTCGACAGTCCGACTGAGCTGCCTCGCCCAACCAGGCGGCATCTATATAATCCGGGCCCTTTTTAAAGGTCGCGACCGAATTGCCTCTATACCGTAAGGCCGTCACCAGACTAAGGCTGGCGAGAGTCTTACCCGAGTCGCCGGAGAGGCCGGCGATCATTATACGAGGCACGATCGCACCCATGGTTATACACCGACCCGGAAGTGCCCCGAACTAGTCGTTCGCGGCACCTTCTTTGTGCGGGAGTTCCAGAAAACTACCACCGAAATAGGTGTACACGCACTTACCCGAGTTCACCAGTTCCTTGATGGCGGCCTTACAGAGCTTCTTGTCGACTTCGTCACCAAACTGCTCAATCATAGCTTTGGTGAGGTCACCCGGCTTAAGCTTCTTAACGCCGTGGCTTTCCGTTACCATGGCAAGCATGGCTTCCGCGATTTCTTCAACTGGCTTAGCCACAAGACACCTCTTTTAGAAGGTCAAATGTGTTGACCGTTTGTACGTCAGACCGGCATGCTTGAAGTCATCAATGTGTTCCTTCTGGAACTCGATACCGGCCATCTTGAAGAACTTCGGCCAACCGATTCTTTCGATCCAGTCGCCCATCCGTTCATACTTGCGAGCATTCTTGGCCCAGAGCTCGACGAGGTCGCGAATCGCCTTGACGGTTTCCGGCCAGCGCGGCGGAGTGTTGGGAAGGAAGGGAATGGCCAGCTTGGAGAACTTCGGTTCCGAGCGGGCATTCGAGACCTTACCACCGACCCAAATCGAGACACCGTCGTTGTCCGGATCCGCAATCGGCATAGCCGGGCAGACGGTGAAGCAGTTGGCGCAGAACATGCAGCGTTCTTCTTCGATCTCAACCGACGGGTGACCGTCGACTTCGGCCGGACGAATCGCCGCGGTCGGACAGGAAGCCGACACCGACGGGATTTCGCACATGTTCTTAACCTGAGAGTGATCAATACGCGGAGCTTTGCGGTGAATACCCAGGATAGCGATATCCGAGCAGTGCACAGCGCCGCACATATTCAGACAGCAAGCCAGGGCAATTCGCAGCTTGCCCGGCAGCTTCATATCTTCGAAGTACTCAATCAGATCGTCCATGACGGCCTTCACGATACCGGAGGCATCGGTGGCGGCGGAGTGACAGTGCACCCAACCCTGGGTATGAACGATACTGGTGATGGAGTTACCAATACCACCGACCGGGTGACCGATCGCCTTGAGGTCGGCAATCAGCGGATCGATGTTGGCATCGTTGGTCAGCAAAAACTCAACGTTGTGACGGCTGGTAAAACGAAGGTGGCCGTCGCAGTATTTGTCGGCGAGCTCAGCATACTTGCGGATCTTGTCGACGGCGATCAAACGGCCGGAGGCCGCCCGAACGGTATAGAGTTTGTCGCCGGATTCACCGACATGCACCATGACGCCCGGCTTGACGATTTC
>Ga0180430_10001107_pt1 | contig 27266 bp, 15 predicted proteins | sample SS_ome_9_FD_132999 | JGI IMG/M metagenome (GOLD analysis project Ga0180430, IMG submission 132999) | Hypersaline lake sediment archaeal communities from the Salton Sea, California, USA - SS_1_S_2 metaG | ecosystem: Environmental > Aquatic > Non-marine Saline and Alkaline > Hypersaline >... | reverse complement strand
GAGGGAAGGGGAAGAATCCATAAAAAGATAAAACGCAATGAGCGCTAGTCTCGATAAAGTGTTATGCAAATGAATCCTTCACTCTCGGCGGTGCTCCACTGTCATGCAGACAGGTTAGCGTAAAAGAATTGACATCCATCGAAGGGCTGTCACCGAGGGGCTAACTTTTCAGACAACCCCTTTTGATGTAAATCATGCCTTCTTATCATTGAATTGAAGTGATTACTCTTTTCCTGATGCAGGGCGACAGCATCGTAGTTGTCCCGCGACCACTATCTTTTCCACATGGGTCATTCGTTTGGGGATGGTTTTCTGAGGCGGATCATGATCAAAGCATAGATAGTGAGCAGCAAGATGGTTAAGGAACCCAGCTGCAGGATATTTAACCAGTCATTTACCATGGGCAGCTCCCGCAGGCTGTCCAGAAGCAGCCGGAAAATTGAGAAGGACAGCAGGAAGGCCAGGGTGATCTTTCCGTCAGCAGGTTTTTTGAGGCGCCATCTCCACAGGATAATGAACAGGGCAAAATCGAAAATAAGCAGCATGATCTGGGTCGGGTAGCGCTTTGCCCACTGGCCGACAACATTCGGGAGATATATTCCAAAAAGACTATCAGTTTCCTGGCCATAGCAGCAGCCGTTCAAGACGCAGCCGATACGATACACGCCAAGGATAAGGGGGAGGGTGATCGAAATGACATCCAAGGTCTGGCCTATGGATATTTGATAGATTTTGGACATTATAAACCCTAGGCCCAGTAGACCGATCACGGCGCCAAATGAAACCAATCCGCTGGAAGCGAGCTCGCCAGGGTGGGCAGAGACAGAAAACGTGCGGCCGTGGAATAACGCGGAATTGGCTGCCGCCATGAGAAGGGCAGCAGGAGTTGCCAATACCCAATACAGGTAAAAAACCTTTAAGCTTATCCCTCGCCGCCGGATTTCGTAGCGTCCGAAAAAAAAGCCAATGATTATCGCCAGCGCCAGAAAGACTGGTGATGCATAGATGGGTATTCCAGAAAAAACAAAGAGTATTGGATACACCTGATCCTTGCCTTATTGTTGAACTCAGGGAATAAGATAGATTCTATCGTTTGTGTTTCTATTCCAGCAATATTGGTCTTATTCTAAATGGTATCTTTATATTTTTTGGGAAGATTTGGAAATGGAATCGGGAGCCGCCCTCCAGAAGTTATCTGGCTGATTATTTGGATCCCAGAAAAGTGCAGGCTTCTCGCATGTTCGGCGTTTCCGTCAAGTTGAGCTCAGGGGCTTGCGCTACCACAGCCCCAGGGCTGGGTCGGGACCGGGGCAGGACATGTTCCTGCGGTCAGAACCCCAGCAGAGGTCCAGGAATACAAACCGGCTGTGGTGCCTCTCAAATGAACAGCAAATTGACCATCTGTGTTGCTGATCGTGGTGTTTGTCCCTTCGATAAGGGGAACACCAGGATTTTCGGCCATGTAGATATTGATGGCGGACTTAACAACACGATACTCTGCATTGCAGGCATCAGATTGTGCAGAAGAACCCACACCGCCCAATGCCATGGTGACGATGCCAAACAGCGCAGCCAGGATGGCTATGGTAACCAGCAGTTCTATCAGGGTAAATCCATCTTCTTGTTCGATCAGTTTTATGATCATGGTTGATAGCCGTACTGATTATATCAATACGGGAAAATAATGCAGGATGATCCAGTTTTCTTTTCTTGTTTTCAACCCTTCACCCTTAAATATACATATTTCATTCCCAAAACGCCTTACAGGCGCTTAACAGCGAAAGCTTCCTAAACTGAAGGTAAATACACCTCATGTTTTCCCTTCAAAGGAATCCATCATCAAAATCAGTGTTTCGTGTAGTGATCACTTTGCATATGGATCATAAATCAAAAGCGCTCACTCATGCGGTTCACTGCAATTTGAGTGTGCATTTTTTTGTATGGTGAGGGACGGGATTGAACTGGCAAGCCAGACGAAGGACTAATGAAGTCTTGTGCAGTGCTGTATCTGATAGTGTATCTTGAGATTCTATTGACTGGGTTGATACCAGGGGATCAATTCCTGCATTTGATCATCTTCTGCATTTAGAAAATTTTGCAGCAAAACCGCAACGATTTCGCCACGGTCGAGTGCATTCTTCTTTATATCTTCTACACTTTCCAGCCATTGATCATATGAGCCGTAATATCTCCATCTTTGTGTATGATAAATCATCTCGTTATTCATGGAATCGGCTATTTTGTCAATTTCGCTTTCCAGGTATTCATCTGTAAAAATCTCTCTAAGATAATAGGCATATCTCTGCAAAAAGTATTCCTGATATTGAGGATTTTGTATCAGAGCTTGTTGTATATGAGGGCTAAAACCGATATATTCGCCGGATAATCCGAATATTTTTTTTAAAATTTCGAGGTGATTACTGTTATCGCGTAATGAAACATCTACGTCGTAAAATAATACGCGCCATTTAAAAGTCTTGGATGCATCCCGCCAGAATTTAATGTTACCGGAATCGGTATTTGAGAAAAATGTCTGAAAAATTATATAATCTGTAAAATTTTCAATATCAATCCAATCTGAGAGTTTTTCATAATTTTCCTGTATCGTGAAGTCATTGCTCATACAGAACTCTTGTAGTTGAAGCCAGTCTTCATTATTACCATGCAGGGCGACGCCGTTTGCCGCAATAATATTAATATTTTCAGTGTCAAGGTTGTAATGATTGGATAAATAATCTGCATTTATTCTTTCTCTTAAGTTATATAGTCCCCAGTATTCTGCGTTGATATAGACAGCTACGGGGCGACCGCGCATACCGTCTTGGTTTCCTTCTTCTATAGCGCATTTAGAGATAAAGTAGTCTCTCATTTTCGAGTGCGTATCCTGTCCGCCGTTGCGCAATATTAAATCTTTGTATATGTTTACATCAGATCCTTCAAAAAAGGGGTAATAGAGTTCATCAAGGCCGTATCCATCACGCATATGAATGATGAATGATTTTTGGTCAAGCGCACGTGAAAAGCCTCCGAATACCTGTATGCCAGCATTAAAGTCAAGGGCGAGTTTCCCGTCCGTTTCATAGTATTCGATTGATACAGGGCGTTCGGCATCCCACCAGTAATTTGCAGTGTAGAATGGAAATTCAGAGTCGGTATGCCCTTTGCCGGTTGCGTAGATACCGTAGTCATAGCTGAACAGACCATAATCGTCAGAGGAGATACACATAATTGGGATGTCGTGTGTTTTATCAAAAATATACGTGCTGCTTGCTATTGCGCTGGGTAGTGTATTGTCGCTAATTGTGATGGCTCTGATGACGGTGTTTTCAGTGATGGTAATTGGGTTGGTGTATGTTGAAGATGTTAATGTCGGCGCATCTCCATTTGTCGTATATTTGATGATTGACCCTGCTTCGGCATTGAGTTCCACCACAATGGTATTTTCGGAAACCATGCCTCCCCTTGCAGAAAATGTGGGTTTAGCACTGATCGATACAAATTCTCTGTCGCTGTTATTCCTTCCAGGAGTTTTTGTATCAAAGAAAACTTCTTCGTTCTTATTGTCTGCCGAACGGCCAAAGCTGTAGTCGCCTAAAAGATAGCCAGTCTCTAAATGGTCTAATACATTTCCGGTACTGTCTCGTAATATTATTGTTTCCCCGGCTCCGTTTATGCGTATATCCTCAATTGCAATTGATTCTCCGGCAGCCGGGATGCCGCCTTTTGCAAGAAGCAATAAGTATTTACCTGCTTTGATAGTAATATTGTCAAAAAAAAACTCACTGTCTGGGCTGACTGATATGGAATAACCGGATAAGTTTACATCTTCGCTGCTGTCGTTATACAGCTCAATATATTCAATCAGACCCCGATATCCCTCTCTGTTAAGATTTATCTTGGACGCCGCGACTTCATTAATATAAAGGTCCTGTAAAATGATATCAATTTCGGAATCCAGGTGTTTGATCGGATGAGTGTCATTTATTCTACCGGGAGTGGGAACAGAGAAATAAGCTATATCGCCATCCGGTGTTCTACCTTTGGATGCATTCCCGGGTAATAGCTCGATAATCATACTGTCGGCAATGGCCGCATTTGGCTCTGACAGCAGGATCATGTCATCATTTGTGCTGAGAGAAAAATTGGTATGGTACTCACCGTTTATTATTTCATCATTGCCGCTTGCAAAGACAACCAGGTATTCGCCTGCAGGCAGTAGGGCGCTTTCCGGGAATCGCCATTTTAATGGGGCGGCAGAATCATCTGAGAGAGCAAATCCTTGTAATGACACATCAGCATCTGTCGGATTGTATATCTCTATCCAGTCACTGGACTTGCCATAGGCATCCAATATGCCATATCGGTTGTTTGGCATAAATTCGTTGATGATAATCCCTGATGCGGAATTTCTCTCTTTTGTAATGTCCATTGTTGGATTGATTTTTGTGCTATTTTCCATACCTGGCGTAGGCTCAGAAAAATAGAACCATTCATCATCCTTGACGCCTCTTGAGATATCCTCAATTAAAGGATCCATCTGTAATTCAACCAGTATTTCACTATATAGAGTGGAGACCACCAATGTTTCATATTGGGATAAACGGAAATTGGCGTGCACATTTTCAGTAACCCTGTCTTTTCCAGACGCAAACACAACCAAGTAAGATTTTGGCTCAATAACTATATCGGGAAACGCCCATTTTCGAAGATCCGTTTTATCGTCTGAAAAATAAAGCTGTGCAAAAGAGAATGGTTCATCACTGCCATTATAAAATTCAACCCAGTCAACATAATCACCATCCTCATCATTGAGCACAGATCGATTATTGATCATATATTCTGTGATCATCAAGGGGGAATCTAAGTAAACCTTAAAATCCGGTGTCTCTTGACCATCCAGACCATTTTTTTCATTAGGCGTAGGGTGATTAAAGAATAGCCAGGTACCTGCTTCGTCTGACCCGTAGGAGATGTCACTATCCAGCGGTGGGAGTTCAATTGTAGACATCAATGTGCCGAGGGCAGACGTGAAATAAAGAGTTTCGCCAAAATCAGAATTTAACTTAAAATTCAAATGCAGGTTTCCAGAGTCGTCCATTTCGTTTACGCCCGAAGCATAAACGATTTTATATTCCCCTGGGTCTATCTCAAAGTCTGGAAATACCCACATCAGAGGGTCATCAAAAATTGTAGATAGCCCTGCACCCTTGAGGTTAATGGCCTCTTCGCCTGAATTATAAAATTCTATCCAATCTGAACTTGAACCAAAACCATCCAAAATCGTCAACGAATTGGATGCCATAATTTCCGTAATAATAACCTTTGACTGTTTTTGGAAATATAGATTCTGGCTTTTTATTTCGAATTGATTGAGTTCAATCTTAGCTGTGATCCTCTTTTCGAACTCAACCATAAGAAATATGAATCCAGCAATTATGCCAAATCCGACAATTACATTGAGAATCTTGGCAAAAGGAGGAATGGATTTATTCATTGCTGGTTCCTAAACAGCAAAATCTCCATCGTACCCAAGCAGCGCGACTGAATTCACGTGACTAAATCCTCCTATCTCGTTTACAAGTCCATCGGTCTTTTTTCTGCTTCTGATCTCAACTGTCAGTTCATAATTTTTGCCATCAAAAACTTTGGATTTCAATCGATACCTTTTGACTTCCTTTTCAATTAACTCAAAAATCAAATCACTTGTGTCTTCCTCTTGATAAGAGATCACACATAAATACGGTGTATTCACATCTGAGATCCTGGATAAGACGAATAAAATGATTCCAATTACGAATGAAGACATCAACGCCAACATCCAAAGACCTGCGCCGCTAGTGATACCCGTGCTGACTGCCCAGAATAGATAAGCCACATCAATTGGATCTTTGACGGCTGTACGAAATCGGACAATTGACAATGCCCCGACCATGCCCAGGGACAAAATGATATTGCTAGAGATCGCCAAGATAATTGATGAAGTGATCATGGATATAGCGATCAGGGTCACATTAAATGTCTTTGAGTACATCACACCCTGATAACTTACTCGATAGATAAAAAAGATGAACAAGCCTAACGCAAATGAAAAAAGTAATGTATAGGCAATTGAGGCCACGGATAAATCAGCTGTAAAAAAATCGGTGTTTTGAAAAAAATCGTTCCAGGTCATAACTTTTTCCTTTTTTTATCTACAATCCAACAACAAAACACTTAGCATATTTAGAGACAGATTGCCGTTGAAGGTTACTTAATTGGCTAAGATTTCGTATAACATCAGGGAGATATCCTGTGTATTTCACTTCGAGAATAATCTGATCTGGAGGTATTGCTGAGATCCTCTGCCCATTTGAGAACAAATCATCTTGAAAACTACCTGCCTTTAGCAAAGTATCAAAACAAATTCGCACATCACCGTATTTATAGATATACGCTTCACGTTGATATTCAACCACTACCCTTGAGCGTAAGATCTTCGTCTGATAATTATGGTAAAAATCTTTCGCAATAACAGCATCTTTATGGCTTAAAAAACGAACATCCCCATGTACCAATTGATCATATTCTTGCCTTGAGATTCGAAGGTGCGATTTATCAGTTAAATTTCCCCGTTTGATTTTTCTTTCAAGTTTAATGACATCAGATTGATAATTATAAACACGAATCCTGAATTTCTTGCGATCTCTGATCCCATTGGTCTTATCAAAAAATGCGCTTTGATTAAAGTCATCAAAATATAAACTCGAAATCAAATATCCCCCAGCTGCATCGCTAAAGGGATCCCGCTGGCAGAAGTTGCGCAATTTATTTTCCATCAAATTTCTTTGATGCGCATTGATAATAAACTTTAATTCGTTTCTATACATAGCGTATACTATTCAACAGTTATTGTGAGTATAACATGTTGAAATTAGGCAGTGGGAGCAAGTGTTCCTTCCGGAACCGGGGGAAAAACCCCCAGCGCTGTGCAGCCCTGAGGGGAAGTGGAAATTTTTATCGGAGTATATAAAAATCGCCGACCCTGCCTGCGACCGGGAGACTAAAACAGATCAATGATACGTTCCGGAATCACGGTATTATTTTGAACGAATTGAGGTTTCACCTCAGTCGTTCAGCTTGGATGGAGTTGTAAAATAAGGGTTGACGATGCGCAATAGAGGATTGACACTCTACTTCATTCGTCTGTCTGTGTGTCAAGGACGACCGGACCATCAATCAGGTTGAGGGAGATATCCCAGGCATTCAATTCCAGATAATCCTCTGAACAGTGAAAATCAAGTGTGGTGTGATGATTGATCTGATTACGGACCTGTGAGTAAGGATTGAGATCTACGTTGGAAAAACCATATAACCAGCCACCTCCACCTCCTGTAACGATGTAATAGATACCATCCTTGTTACTGCGTTCGTAGCCGTGATTGTGCCCCGAGAAAACCAGATCCACGCCATTTTCTTCAAATAATGGGACCAGGTATTCAGCGGTTGGCACTTCGGTCCCGAGATGACTGCTGCTGGTATAAGGGGGGTGATGGAGAAGCACAATTTGCCAATTCGAATTGATATATCCAGATGACTGGAATTCCTCTACCAGCCAGGTATACTGTTCGCTTCCTGGTGTGAACCTGAAATTTGAATCAAGGATGACAAACCTGGCGCATCCGTAGGTAAAGGCATACCATTGCTCGTTCCCTGGGGGAGAGAAGAAATCGTAATACCACATTCGTTCCTCCCCATTATATTCGTGATTTCCGATGACCGGATACAGGGGTACATAGGCAATGAGATCAGCTGCGGGATGGAAAAATTCCTCATCCCAATCCTCGTAATTCATCCCGTATTGGATAAAATCGCCGGCGTGAATAAGGATATCGGGTTCGTTTTGGGATATTGATTGAATAACCTCACGATGAACATCAGATCGGGTCTGAGAATCTCCGTAAATAGCTGCCCGGAAGGTCTGGCTGGCATCAGGGGCAGTGGTGAAAAAAGCTGGCTGGGAGGGACTCCACTGGCTGGTGCCGTCCATGCTTACTTGATATTCATAGGTAGTATCTGGGCTAAGTCCCAGAAGGGAGATTTCGTGGAATTTTGTTTTTTCTGAGATAAATTCTTCGATCCAGGATGGATCACCCATCAGCCGATAGCGTAATTTGGACCAGCTGTAGCGAAGGGGAGTTTGCCACATTATTGTGATTGATTCCCGGGTCACATTTTGAAGGTAAGCATTATACTCATCGAGGGGTTGGGTTGGTGTGGGAGGTTGGGTTGGTGTTGGTGGGAGTGTTGGAGTAACTGAAGGAACTGGAGTGTGTGTTTGCGTTTCAGTAGGGGATGCTGTCAAGGTCGGCTCTATTGTGAATGTCGAAGAAGATAGGTTTTCCTCGGCTTTGAGGGTTCCAGTTTGTGCGGCAGCCGGTCCAGGTTTGTAAATCCCGAGTGTCGATTTTGGGGGAGGTAGAGTGGGAATCGATTGGCAGGAAGAGGTTAGTGTAAAAAACAAGCTAACCCCGGCAGCAAGCAGCACCTTTTTCATGGAAAACTTTCCTCAGCATTGTCTAAGGGCATTCATATAACGGGGCAGCTTCCTGCATGGGAGTGACTTTTGTTTCCCTTTACGTCAAACGTTTACAGGGCATTAATTTTGCCAATCCTCCATCCTGGCTGTAGATTGACTTGCCCCCCATATTTATTAACCAGTATGCTATCACAAATGTTTCAAACGGGCAGAGGGGAGGAAATGAACTGGTAAGCCAGACCAGGGGCTTGGGAGTCCTTCGGTTTCACTTAAGATAACTAAGTGTAAAAAAAGAAAATCTCCAGGGTGAGCTGCTGGATTATGATATCTTAAATAACAACCCCTGCCGGTTCCATCCCAGCAGGGGTTACCAGTGACTATCTTTCAACCTTCAACTTTAATCGATCGTACTCAAATAATTATGGAAGCGGTATACCGAAGGTGTTAACGAGGAATACTGCCATCTCTGCTCTCGTGACCTGATTTTCTGGCCGGTATGTTCCGTCTGGGTATCCTCCTGTAATGCCCTGGTCATAAAGCTCTTCAATGAAGATCTCTGCCCAATGTCCTGCGATATCGGTGAAAGGATGACTGCCGTTCATTGGTTGTGGAGTTACACTAATCCCTTTCAGCAAAAAGACTGCCATCTCTGCTCGGATGACTTGATTCTCAGGTCTGTAGGTGCTATCTGGATAGCCACCGGTGATGCCCTGATCATAAAGCTCCTCAATATAGGCTTCCGCCCAGTGGCCGGCAATATCTGAAAAAGGATGACTGCCGTCTATGGGGGGGGCGCTGATGCCCATCCCATTGAGCAGGAAGACCGCCATCTCGGCCCGGGAGACCGGATTCTCAGGCCGGTAGGTTCCGTCGGGATAACCAGAGGTCAAGCCGGCTGCAGCGATACCTTCGATCCAATCATACGCCCAATAACTTTCAGGTACATCGCTGAATGTAATATTCCCCATTCCCTGGATTGAAAATGTAAAAGGGTTTTCGTCGAAATCATTATTTTCTATGCTAATGATAGCTCCACGAAGACCAGTGTCACTGGGATCGAACTTCACTTGAAAAGTTGTTTTTCCACCACCAAAAACTACTGGTGAGGTTGGTTGGCTGATAATACTAAAATCTGCCGCGTGCGTTCCGCTAACAACCACATGAGGAGAGTCTGTCAGGTTTAAGTTTGCCCCACCTGAATTTTCGATGGTGAAAGTACGAATAATCGTACCAGTGGCAATTTTTGTACCGCCAAAGTCAGTGTGGTCCGCTAATGAGGGAGTTGAATCCCCATCTGTGATGGACTGATTGTTACCAAGCAAAATTATCTCGGGAACAGTACCTGTCCCCTGGATGTCAAATGTGTATGGATTCTCGTCGCTGTCATCGTTAGCGATGTTTACTTGAGCCTCTCGTAAGCCTGCCGCACTGGGGTCAAAGGTGACTTCGAAGGTTGTCGTCCCACCGTTGGCAGCGACTGGCGATGTTGGCTGGCTGGTGACCGTAAAGTCATTTGCGTCTACACCGCTGATCGTGACCTCAGGTGAGTCGGTCAAGTTCAAGTCCCCACCTCCAGTATTCTCAATGGTGAAGATATGGGCGACAATACCTGCGTCTACCGCAACAAACCCAAAATCAGTATCATCCAGGCTGGAAGGGGTGCTGTCTCCATCACTGATCGATTGTCCATTCCCCTGCACATCCATCTCAGGGAATGGCTTTTCGTAAGAACCAATATCACAGAGTCCGCCAGTATGGTAGGGGCGGGGTTCTCCTCTCTGGTCTGTGGTGTATGTGGTGCCGCAGCCGTTTATTCCATTTGGAATTTGATTGATCGCTGGGCTGCCAGAATCCAGAGCATGGGTTTCTGTGTCTCCTCCATTATCTCCCAGAGGTAATAGCATGGCATCGGCACTGGTTTGGTCATTTGTACCACTTATAGAGCAGCCTGTGCCGATTCCAGTCAGATTATAGTCCTGTGAGGCAAGAGTACCGCCATTGTTATAACAATCCTCTGCGCCCGTCCCACTGAGGTCATAATTTCCGATGATGATCGTATTTTCAAAATTGATCGTGGTTAGATTCATAAACTGGAAATTATAAATGCCTCCACCCTCTCCAGAACTGTCATTATTACTATCAGCAGTGTTATCTGCAACTGTGCTGTGCTGCAAGGTTATCGTGCCATCATAATTGTAGATCCCACCGCCGTGTTCGACGGCGCTGTTTCCGCTGAAGGTGCTGGAGTTCACTGTTGTAGTACTTACCGAATTGTAGATACCGCCGCCGCCCTCTACCACACTATTTCCGTCAATCGTGCTGCTATCAATAATCAGCGCGCTGCTGGTGAAGATTCCACCACCATAATCGGCAGCGCTATTGGAACTGACTGTACTGGCAACCACTGTTGTTGTACCGCTAGAGCTGAAAATACCACCACCATTTGTGGCGGCCGTGTTGCCGGCACCGTTTTCACCGATGGTACTGCCGTTCTGGATATTTAATGTGCCTCTATTTCGAATGCCGCCTCCATAATCACCAGTATTGTTGTTAATCGTACTGCCGTCCACTGTTGTCGTACCAGAAAAATTAAGAATGCCTCCGCCGTCTGCGCTGGCGGTGTTGGAACTGACTGAGCTGTCATCCACTGTCGTTATGCCAGACGCATTATAGATACCTCCACCCTCGTTTGCATTGTTGCCATCTACCGTGCTGCCATTTTGAATGTTGATCCCGGCTTCATTGTAGATTCCACCACCATTGAGAGTGCCTATGTTCGAGTTGACCTCACTCGCAGATACTGTTGCACTCGCGCTGACATCGTGGTTGAAGATACCACCACCATTAATAGCAGAATTACTATTTACAGTGCTGCTATCCTGGACGAACAAAGTGGCTTCATTGAAGATCCCGCCGCCTTCCGTGGAGGCTGAGTTTGTATTCACTGAACTGCTATCCACTGTCAGCGTGCCGCTCTGAATGAAGATCCCGCCACCTTCACTGGTGACCGAATTCTCACTGATCGTGCTGCTGTCCACGGTTGCCGTTCCAGAAAAATTATAAATACCTCCGCCAAAGTTGCCAGAATTACCCGCACCGAATCCACCGATGGTACTGCCGTTCTGGACATGCAGCGTTGATTCATTAAAAACACCGCCGCCGTACCCGCCGTCATTGTCGCTGATCGTGCTGTTATCTATGGTTGAATTTCCCTTGTTATAAATTCCACCACCATTGATACAGGCACCGTTTCCGCTGATATAACTTCCATTCTGAACCATCAGCGTACCAGCTGCCAGATTGTAAACGCCACAGCCATTTATTGCATCGTTATAACTGACTGTGCTTGCGTCGATCGTTGTTGTCCCGCTTGCGATAAAGATACCACCACCGAAGAAATCAGCCGTATTCCCTGTTCCAAACCCACCAATCACACTACCGTTTTGGATAGATACATTACCTTCAGTTGAGATACCGCCACCATGATTGGATGCGCCATTACTGTGAATTGTGCAATTATCAACGGTTAGAGATCCCGTGGTGAATATGCCACCACCATTGGTGGATGCGGTGTTCCCGCTGACCGTGCTATTCTCAATTGTTAACGTTCCAGTATTGTAAATTCCACCACCATAGTCTACAGAACCATTGGTAATAGTTACTCCCGAGATGGTGACAGTAACACCGCTATTAATGTAGAAGGCACGACTGCTACTAGCAGCCGAGATACTGAGATTCCCAGCACCCGGCCCTGTGATCGTCAGGTTTTTATCAATAACAAGCTGTCCAAGACTCAGGTTGAGGGTACCGCTAAGGCTGACATCAACAGTATCATCAGCTGAAGCAGAGTATATTGCTTCCCGCAGAGTACAATCCCCATCGCTGCAGCTGAAATCGTTCCCATCAACAAGAGTATCCACCGTAATTGTCGCTGCCTGAGTTGTCTGCACAGGCTGGAATCCAAAGAGCAAGACTGTGATAAGTAGTGTCGACAAAAATCGGGAGAACTGGAAGGTTCGATATTTTGTGGGTTTGTGAAACATAGTCTCCTCCTTGAAAGGATTATTCCTGTTTTTTTGTATTATGCAGATAGGGTGTCCTTCGTTTTTTGCACTAGATGTATGCATGTTATTGCATTACTTTTCATTGTATAAGAAAAAATAATTGAAAACAAGTAAGGTGAGGGGTTTGCTCTGTCTATGCATATATGAGTTCTATATATTGCTGGCGACTAGAAGTATTTGTGTCCCCGAAGGACTCTGAGTCACCTGTTCATCCAAATGGCAAACCATTTCGTATATCCATAATTGATTGACACGTAATGATAATTAATAGCAACTGATTTATTGTTGGGAAGGGAATAAAGCAAATCTCTAGCGAAGGCAGATTGTGGAAAAATATACTGATAATTAATCAGAGAAAAAAAACATATTTGCTAGATTTAATAAGAATAAATTGAACTTTAAAACTTCTAATTTTTGAAGTATTGATATCTGATAAATATAATGTTACACTAAATTTATAATCATATTATTCAACATCTCATAATATTACAAATATAGTTTTTCCAAATCAGAGACTTTTGCCTTGGAACTCGGCTTAGTACGTTCTTAGTGTTTTCATATTTGTCGAGTTTTACATTGGAAATAACTACCATTCTCATTCTGTGGAGCTAAAATCACAATATTTCTATATCAGTGCTAACGTTACATCTTCAAAATAAAAGTCTTTTTCAAGATAACCTCGAGGAGGAACGAATGAAAACTCATTCCACAACATCGATTCGATTATTGAGATTATTAGGGCTTTTACTGATTTTCGTGCTCTTTGGGGCTGCTGCTGGAATTCAGCAAGCGAGTGCCGCTGAACCTCCTCCGCAACCGACCCCTACAGATGTGCCAAACTTTGAAGGTGTGGGGTCAGGGTTAACACCTGTCGGGGTACAGAGCGGTACAGTAGAGGGTGGTCCACCACAAGGTGTAGATAAATATAGTGGATGTGTATTTGTGTGGGATGTGTGGACAGAGGACAACAGCGGTATAGCTGGAACTTTCGAGCCGGAGGATTGGATCTACTTGTACATGTATGTAGACAACGAATGTTATCCTTTTGTATCGCCAAATACTTTATTCTGGTGGCAATTATGGAGTCCTGGTGATGTCTCACAACTTAGCCACCAAGAGTATTTTTATGTACCCACCGGGGCCGGGCAATATTGGTGGGAAGGCCAATTTACTGCAACACCTCCGATGGGCACGTGGACATATAAGGGAACAACCTCTTATTATGGTGGTACTAACTTTGATACTACTACGTTTAAAGTGGTGCCCAAGGCTCCAACAGGAGTAAGCGCGACAGATGGAACTTATACGGATAAAGTACGAATAAGCTGGACTGCCTCACATGGGGCTACCTCCTACAAAGTGTACCGGGCAACGACCTCAGGCGGCTCGGGATCTCTGATTGGATCACCTGCCGGTACTTCCTTCGATGACACAACTGCCACACCTGGTACTACTTACTACTATACTGTCAGAGGTTGTGTTAGTGTTGGCTGTGGTAGTTATAGCTACCAGAATAGTGGATGGCGGGCTGTAGGACCGACGATACCCCCGACACCCACGGGAGTGAGCGCTAGTGATGGCACGTATACTGACAGAGTACGCGTAAGTTGGTCCAGTTCATCAGGTGCAACCTATTACAAAGTCTTTCGAAACACATCCAATACAACCAGTGGTGTCACCACGCTGGCCAGCCATGACGTTGCATCTCCATACGATGACACCAGTGCGACACCTGGGACTACATATTACTATTGGGTGAAAGCCTGTAATAGTGCAGGCTGCAGTGGGTACAGCTCCAGCAATAGCGGCTGGCGAGCAAGTACTGGCCCTACTGGCCCTACCTTCAGTGATGTCCCATCCAGCCACTGGGCATATTCCTATATTGAAGCCATTGCCAAGGCTGGATTGACATCGGGGTACCCCGATGGCACTTATCGACCCGAAAACAGAGTAACCCGGGCTGAAATGGCGGTCTTCTTGCTCAATGGCATGGGTGTGACTGCGCCACCCACCAACGGCAGCCATCCCTTTACTGATATCGGCGGACACTGGGCTGAACAGTTCATCGAGGAGCTATTCGACCAGGGTATAACCGGTGGTTATCCGGACGGCACTTATCGGCCGCAGAACCTGGTCACCAGGGCTGAAATGGCGGTATTTATACTGAAAGGTGTAGGGGTCACTCCTCCAGCCCCGAACGGCAGCCATCCCTTCTCGGATGTGACTGGACACTGGGCGGAGATCTTTATTGAGGAGCTCTATGACCAGGCTATCACTGGTGGCTATCCTGATGGCACTTACCGACCAGAGAACCGGGTCACCCGGGCTGAAATGGCAGTGTTCCTGGTGAATGCCTTCGGACTGCCGCTGCCGTAAGCGTCTGTATGAACTAATGGAAAAGAGACTCATTCTTGATCAAAGAATGAGTCTCTTTCTATTGTCCCCACTGAATATTATTGTCAGGGGAGGGTTACCAATCCAGTCTCCTGTATTGTATGAAAAAATCCCCCGCCGGGTTTCCGCCAAGCGGGATCTTAAGTAACCAACTTTCGACTTTCAACCTTTAGCCATCAGCATTCTCGAATCTTCGATCTTATATTCCATGAACAACCTGGCAGCTCATGATTCAATCAGTCTCAAATAAATCACCAGCTCTCCAATCGTTGTATCCAGAAACGCTGCGCGAAGCGCCGCCGCTGACGGATGAGCTATCGCCACTGGCTAAGTTCGCACCTCCTCCGCTGACGGATGAGCTAACACCACTGGCTGTGTTGGTATCTCCACCGCTGACTGATGAGCGGTTTCCACTGGCTGTGTTTTGATACCCGCCGCTGACAGATGAGCTGTTTCCATCGGCGATGTTTTGATACCCGCCGCTGACCGAGGAGTAGTTACCGCTAGAGATGTTGTTATACCCTCCGTTAACAGCAGCATAATCTTCCGTTGTAACATTGCTATATCCTGCCATTACAGCACTCGCTTCACCCACCGTACGGTCCGTTCCCCCATCATCACCGGCAGTGTTACTCCGCCCACCGGCAATCACGCTGTAATCGGCCCAAGCCTCGTTACCTTCAGAAACAGCATCTCCGCCGCCACCCAGCACGCTGGTATAATTCCCGCTGGCAATATTATAGCGTCCGCCGCTGATAGAGGAGTAGAAGGCGCTAGCTGTGTTGTATGCTCCCCCGCTGACGGAGGAGTAGCTATCGCTGGCTGTGTTGTTATACCCACCGCTGACCGAGGAGTAACTGCCGCTGGCTGTGTTGTTACGACCGCCGCTGATCGATGAGCGGGATCCGCTGGCAGTGTTGTTTTCCCCACTGCTCACAGAAGAGTAGCCTTCGCTAGCTGTGTTGCTATACCCACCGCTGACTGAGGAGTAAATGCCGCTGGCTGTGTTGTTACGCCCGCCGCTGACAGAAGAGTAGCTGGTGCTGGCTGTGTTGTTACGCCCGCCGCTGACAGAGGAGTAACTGTTACTAGCTGAATTGCCAGTTCCACCGCTGATCGAGGAGTGGCTGCCGCTGGCTGTGTTGTTATAACCACCGCTGACGGAGGAACGAGAACTACTAGCTGTATTGTCCTCTCCACCGCTGACAGAGGAACTATAACCGGAAGCATCATTATTATATCCACCCAGGATAGAAGAGGAATAACCGCTTGCCAAATTGAGTTGTCCACCGCTGACTGAAGCAAAAGCTGCGCTGATCGTATTATTGAATCCCGCTACAAATCCGCCATAACTAGTGTATTCATTCTCCATACCAAGGACCAGATTATGTGATCCAACCCGGGTTTCGTATCCACCTGAGGATGTATCCTCGTTGTAGCCCACGATCAGGTTGCCCCTTCCATTCATTGACCCATCCGTAGCTCCGCTTCCACTGCGGATATGCACGTTGATATCGGTAAACACGAAATCATGACCGCCGTTTTCCAAGCTGACCGAGGCCAGCAGGGTTTCCAGGTCAGCTACCCGGCTTTCTAGGTCTCCATCACAATCCCAAGAGCTGCCGGTCCACCTGGCTATTTCATCTGTCGAGCAAGAGAGAGATGCAAGGGTGTCTGAGTCGGTATCCGTGTCTACATCTTCAGCGCAGACCCAGGCAACCCCGTTCCATTTAGCGATCTGGTCCGTGGTGCAGGACAGGTCCCCCAGAGTATCGGACCCGCTACCGGACAGATCTGCCTGGCATTCCCAGGCGCTGCCGTTCCACTTGGCGATCTGGTTCGTTGCGCAAGACAGCGAACCCAGGGTATCATCGTCCTCACCAGAGACCAGGTCATAAGAGTTCTTCATGAACACGGCCATCTCGGCCCGGGTGACGTTGTTCTCGGGTTTGTAGGTCCCGTCCGGATAACCGCCGGTCAGGCCGCTGTCGCTCATCCAGCAGATGAACTCTTCAGCCCAGTGTCCGTTGGTATCCGGAAAACAGCCCGTAGCTGCTGATGCCTTGGGGATAATGACAAATAACAAAACAAACACAACTCCTACGGTGATCAAGATGTTAACACACAGAATAAGAAGAATTGTCGATCTGTCGATGGTTTTGTTCTTCATGATAAATCCTCCTTGGCGTGAAAGAATGCAATTTTCCCTGTCTGGTCAAATATCTCAAAAAGAATCTCATTTGCCAGGCAGCAGCTTGCTTCAGTCCTGTGCAATAGGATCCGGGTTTTGATGGATAGCTTTGGATAGCGATGGAATAGTGGTGAGGAATAAAGGTGTGAATGTAATAGTACATCCTGTGATATAGAATGTCAAATTTTGCTGACAACGGGATGAGATTTTAAGAAAAGAACCCCGCCGGGATTCCGCCCAGCGGGGTTATGCGTGTATTGTCCTATTGCTAGCGATCAACCTTCAACTTTCAACCTTCAATAATTTTCAATCTTCAATTTTCTATTTGGAATAATTATGGTAGCGCTATCCCAAAAGTATTAACCAGAAATACCGCCATCTCCGCTCTCGTGACCCGGTTCTCGGGTCGGTAAGTCCCATCCGGATACCCGCCGGTGATGCCCTGATCAAAGAGCTCCTCGATGAAGATCTCTGCCCAGTGGCCGGCGATATCGCTGAAGGGATGGCTCCCATCGATTCCTGGAGGGTTGATCGATATGCCCTTCAGCAAAAACACCGCCATCTCGGCCCGGGTGACCAGGTTCTCTGGCCGGTAGGTGCCATCAGGATAACCGCCAGTGATGCCCTGGTCAAAAAGCTCCTCGATATAACTCTCCGCCCAGTGACCTGCTATGTCAGAGAAAGGATGGCTTCCATCGATAGCAGGAACGCTGACGCCCATTCCATTGAGCAGGAAGACCGCCATCTCCGCCCGGGTTACGGGGTTCTCAGGACGATATGTGCCATCCGGGTAGCCGGAAGTCAATCCGGCATCCGCGATGGCTTCGATGTAACTATAGGCCCAATAGGCTGGCAAGACATCTGAAAAGGTCTGTTGCGGATATTCGAACGCGCCAATATCACAGAAGCCAGATTGCGGGCGGCTCACACCACGCTGGTCCGCAGTGATTACAGTTCCGCAGTCATTTACGCCATCTGGGATTTTATCCATAGCTGGACTGCCAAGGTAGAGAGCGTGAGTTTCAGTATCCCCACCGTAATCTGCAAGAGGCCGAAGATTAGCGTCCGAAGTGGTCTGATCATTGCTTCCCAACAAAATATTGCAGCTCGTTCCGCTACCGAGGAGGTTATAGTTTAGTGAGATGATAGTGCCGCCGTTAATATAACAGTCTTCGGCGCCGGTTCCATCGTTATCAAAGTTTCCAGCGATAATTGTGTTTTTAAGGCTGATTACAGCGGAGAACGTGTCGCGAGTATAGACACCTCCGCCATTACTATTTGCGGTATTATTAGTGATCGTGCTCTGGATGATCTCAACGGTCCCATTGGAATTGTGGATGCCGCCGCCCGCATTTGCTGTGTTGCCGCTGATGGTGCTGCTGGTGACAGTTACTGTACCCTCAACATTAGCGATACCTCCCCCTGTGTTGACCGTGTTACCCGAGATAGTGGAATTTACAACTGTGACTGTTCCCCATTCATTAAACACCCCTCCGCCTAGATAAATGCTTTGATTATCACTGATGGTAGTGTTGTTGATGATCAATTCGTCGCCACGGTTATATACACCACCTCCCCTGAAATCGGTGTTGTTTCCGCTGATCATGCAATTATTGATCGTGGTGGTGGTGGCAAGGATCCAGCTGTGGATTGCTCCACCAAAATCTGATTGATTGCCGCTGAGTACGCAATTATCGATGGTCAATTCTCCGGAGCTAGAGATGGCACCCCCGAATAAGTAATTCCCATCAGTGAGTGTCAGTCCCGAAATTGCCACCTCTACATTTTCAGCAATGGTAAATATTGTGCTGCTGTCGTTGCCGCTGATGGTTAAATAGTTTGGTCCGGGACCAATGATGGATAGGTCGTTATCTATCAACAGGTGCGTACCGCTGAGAGTGATTATTCCAGAAACAGAAAAATTGATCACATCTCCCGCAGAACTGCTTTCTACAGCATCACGCAGCGAGCAATCCCCATCACTGCAGCTGTGATCGTTCTCATCGATCAATGTATCCACTGTGATAGTAGCAGCGTGGACCGTGTCAACACCTAAAAACATCGCCAAAATAGCAAGGATCAGAAACGTTCGAATCCCACGCTGGAATATAGATGGATATCTGGACATGATCATCCTCCTGATATTTTGTAAGGACTGGACCTAAGGTATTGTTATCCCAAAGGCATTTACCAGGAACACAGCCATCTCTGCTCTAGTGACACGATTTTCAGGCCGGTAAGTACCGTCAGGGTATCCACCGGTGATTCCTTGATCAAATAACTCCTCAATGAAGATCTCAGCCCAGTGACCTGAAATATCTGTAAAAGGATGGCTTTCATTTATGGATGGTGGAGAGATTGCCATAGAGTTCAATAAGAAGACCGCCATCTCAGCCCGGGTGACGCGCTTCTCGGGGCGGTAGGTGCCATCAGGGTAGCCGCCAGTTATACTCTGGTCGTACAGCTCCTCGATATAATTCTCAGCCCAGTGACCGTTGATATCTGAAAAGGGGTGGCTGCCGTTAATGGGAGGTGGACTGACTCCCATTCCATTCAAAAGGAAAACCGCCATCTCAGCCCGGGTGACCGGGTCCTCCGGTCGGTAGGTGCCATCTGGATAACCGCTGGTTATACTGGCGTTGTAGATCCCTTCTATCCAGTCAGAAGCCCAATGGTTGGGTGGCACATCACTGAATTGCATGAATTTTCGCAGGAAAATATCAGGGCAATTATCTGTATAAACCCCATCAAATGGAAATATATCGCAGACATTATTTGTGTCTCCGCTGACGAGGTTTGAGGACTTTGATGAAAATACTGCAAAACGACCGTCTCCTGATATTCGGGAATTAATTGAATCTCCATTTCCCTGGATGCCAGTACTGGACACAGATGCCAATGTCGTTGTACCAGTTTGTATATCATGGGAAAAGATGTCTTCCTTGTTATTGCTATCCCCACTGACCAGGTTATCTGCCTCAGACTGGAACACAATATATCGGCCATCGGAAGAAAATGATGGCCTGGTTGAAGCTGCATTCCCTTGAGTGCCGCTGCTGGAAAGAGAAACAAGAGAAGTTGTGCCAGTCAGAACATTATAAATGAATATATCGGTGCAGCTTTTATACTCTGCGCCAAAATATACCGGGCAATAATTATTTACATCTCCTGCGACTAGATTGTTGGCGTTCGAGTGGAAGACAACCAACTTACCATCCGGCGAGATCTTTGCGTACATTGAATCCCTGGTACCGGATACTCCCTGGCTTGATTTTGAGACCAGGCTCGTTTGTCCAGTCAAGGTATCGTGGAGAAATACATCAAAGAATATATTATTGTCCCCCGCAGCTAAATTACTGGCTCTTGAATCGAATACGATATACCGTCCATCTGCGGAAATTGATGGCCGGAAAGAATAATCGTTTCCCAAAACCCCGGCACTGGATTTCGATATCAGGGTTGTATTGCCGGTTTGTGTATCATGCAGGAATATATCTTGCTTACCGTTGACATCCCCGCTGACCAGATTCCCAGCAGTGGATGTAAATGTGATATACCTGCCGTTAGCTGAAATTGCTCCGGTAGATCCTGAATTAGCCGTTCCCTGCGTGCCATTACTGGCAACAGATACCCGTGTGGTGGTATTCGTTTGTGTATCACGGAGAAAAACGTCATATTTGTTATTGGTATCCCCGGTAACTAAATTACTGGCTGCTGACCAGAACGCTACAAAACGGCCGTCTGGGGTAATGGCTATCGAATTTGACTGATCATTTCCCTGTGTGCCAGTGCTTGAAACTGAAATAAGAGATGTCGTTCCTGTTTGAGTGTCATGAAGAAATCCATCCGCGACTCCATTAGTATCCCCGGCTACCAGATTGCTGGCTCTGGATGAGAATGTTACATAACGACCATCTTCAGAAATGAAAGGTGTGAATGATTCTTCATTGCCCTGGGTCCCTCCGCTGGAAACGGAAAGGCGGTGAGTAGATAGTGATTCAAAGGTGGATGTTGCTGGAAGGACTTCTGCTGTAGCTATAGTTTCCCCTCCCATTAAAAAGGAACACAGCACAATGATAAGAACAAAAAAAGGTTTGATTTTGGTTCTAAACATTTTTCCTCCGTGTTGAAATAATGATGGTAATAACATTCACGACTCGGCACCAATTTGAATATTTTTCAGTTCTTATGAATGATCTAATTATCAGCTTAGCATAATAAATGTGCAATCTCAAGTTTTTCAATCATAAGGAAAAACTATATGTGATTCCAGGAATAACAACCGTGATGAAAAAACCACTCTTTTCATGTGAGTGGTTTTTTCATCGTTTAGTTGAATTTCATTGGTTGACATGAACTCATGTCTTAGTTGCCCAGTCAAGGAATGGGTATACCAAAGGCATTCACCAGGAACACAGCCATTTCTGCCCGGGTTACCTGGTTCTCGGGTCGGTACGTGCCATCTGGATAACCACCTGTAATACTCAGGTCATACAGCTCCTCAATAAAGGTCTCAGCCCAGTGACTGCTGATATCAGAGAAGGGATGGCTGCCGTCGAGAGCTGGGGGTGTTACTCCCATCCCATTCAGCAGGAATACAGCCATTTCGGCTCGGGTGACCAGCTGTTCAGGTTTATATGTGCCATCTGGATAACCTCCTGTGACCCCGAGATCAAATAGCTCTTCGATGTAGGGTTCTGCCCAGTGGCCGGCAATATCAGAGAAGGGATGGCTGCCGTTTATGGCGGGTGGAGTAACTCCCATTCCTCCCAGGAGAAAAACTGCCATTTCGGCCCGGGTTACTGGATTCTCAGGGCGAAAAGTTCCGTCCGGATAACCAGAAGTTAATCCGGACCTGAAGATTGCGTCTATATATTGGTATGCCCAATGGTTTGGCAGCACATCAGAAAATGTAGGAGTGATTAATTTGAAATAGTCGAAATCAGCTGGTATATCGGCCGCTGAAACTGAACCATTCTGGCCAGCCATGATTCCAATTCTCAGGGAGCCCAGCAAAGCCAGGGGATCAGTAACCAATTCATGTGAACCAACCAAGGTCCAGTTCGTCCCATCTTCGCTGAAATAGCCCGTGTACAAATCCCCAGTTCTGACTATTCGTAAGTAAGCTTCACTTAGTGAAACAGTGGTTGTTGGGAAATTCTCACTCGCTGCTACTCCAGCTACCTCTTTGTCAAAATATATTCCATTTCCAAGGCAAGTTGGTGCAGGACGATCGCAATAGGCACGAAGCAGGGCCAGGTAATTATCATCGTCAAAATATAGTAATAAACCTGCAGCTTGAAAGTTTTCCGTCGGCTCAAAATCAACTTTGGTTTCAATGAGGAAGTTTGTGGCAGGGGCAGACTGAATGAGCATATTCTTCAAGTCGTTGATGTCTTGATAGAGACTGCCTCCATGGGTAAATAACCTCATATAGCCGGTGTTGGCTGTCAGGCTCCAGCGAGTGGGATCTTCTCGGATCCAGGTCCAGGCACCATCCAGACTTGCAGTGGAAAAGTGATCCACCCATGTAGCCGGCATGGGAAGAAGACTTACTTCCTCAACTTCCTGTGCTTGTACATTATTAAAACCAAACATAGCCAGGCATAAAACAATTATGATCCCCCAGTGGACAAACTTACCAGCTTTCGACATATTTCCTCCTAAGATCTAGTCAAAATCGAATATTTGGAAAAAATGCTCCACGGTCAGCCTCCGATTGCTTTCTTGATCAAAGTAAACCAATTTATGGCAGCGGTATTAAAGGAAAGTTTGTACGATGTTTTCGATAGTGTCCTCTTAAGTATACATTAAAACTTAATCGATTTTGTTTTGCCGATCATTTGATCTCAGAATTTCCAATCGTATAACTGGGATTGTTCTTTTTCAGATTATGAACGTGAACGATGAGTATTCCCCGGTCTGTTTGGCGTCTCGACCTGCCAGGAGTGTGACTCGGTTGACCATGTATTCAATTTGATTTTACCAATCGATGTTATCCCGATAGTACGGCAAATCAGATTCCAGATATCCCTCTCTGATTTCTTGAATCACCTGTGGGGATAGATTATTTTTCCATTTATCAATTTCCCTGGTTGACTCCCTTTCCGTTTGATAGGGGTTTGGCCTAATCTGTCGATGCTGAGTGTATCTTTCTATTAGCTTGTCAAAATCCTTATAAGCTTCTATCTTGAGAAATTCATGGATAGCTAAGACTTCCTCTTTGGGATTTTTTGCCAGATCTTCAAACAATAAGATTTTCAGGATGGACTTTGAATAAGATTTGATTGCATTATGCATTCGTTTACCATACTCAAGGCCAAACAGGTGCCATCCACTAGATAACCAACCCATTCTTGCAAAACTATCCGCAATCGCCGCTGGATGGCGGATCAATAATAATAGAATTGGTGAGTAGCGTTTCAGGTAAAAATCAACAGCCATAGGATTGACTTCCTTGATCAACAGGCGTTTCTGATTTCGAGATCGGAAAGAAAAATCTTCAGGCTGAAATACAACATTATTTATATCTCTCGGGGGGATGCCTATAAAAGCGTTGTCCGCATTTTTTTTATAATTTCGATAGGTTTCCCTGTCTTTATCGGGGTAGATAAGAGCGTAACAATTTAATTCTTGCATAACAGCTTGTGTGACTGGTTCCCGTAAATAGGCAATATCCGGTGAATGACTGAGGACTTCTCCCAACCAGGAAGATCCGCTCCGTGGGTAGGAGAGAAGCAAGATGGCCTTTTTTTGGAAAGGGAAAGCTCTGGCAATGAATCTGGATTTAAGCATTATTTATCAACTCGAAATAAGATGGTTAGATAATTTTGATTATCTATTTGCATTTATATTTCTAAATTATTATTAGAACACATTATCGATATTATAGTCTGCAATATTATTTTCTGGAGCCGTAAGTAGTTCAGTGCATTATGTATCTGAAACTAGCGCGAATGCTATGCAATCACTCTTGATTCTCGGCGAGGAATAAATAATCTTTGCCTGAATAAGAAATTTACCATTGATAGAACATTTTTTTTGTTATGGGAATTATAAAAAATAATTATCTATTGTTTTATTTAAAAAACATAACCCCCGCCGGGACCCTTCCCAGCAGAGGTTATCTGCGACCAACTTTCAACCTTCAACTTGTAACCTACAACAATCTTAAATATTCAATCTGGAATCTTCAATTATAAATCACGGCAGCGGGATATTGAAAGAATTCACCAGGAAGACTGCCATTTCTGCCCGGGTGCCAAGGTTTTCTGGCCGATAGGTGCCACCTTGAAAGATCTAATTGAGCTGTACCATCGCCAGCTTTTCGAACAGGTTTATGTTCGAGAAGGTCACATCAACAATCAGGATGACCTAATTTTCTTCGAACAAGGTGCCAGTCAGCTAGTCGGCCCCACCAGTTACTGTCCCCCTGGCTCCCCCACTAACGGTGGAAGAGGTGCCACCAGCCTCATTGTTCTCACCGCCGCTGGCCAGGTTATCGTATCCTCCACTGACAGAGAAAGCATGGCTGTAGTTAGGTGAATTTGTCTGATCTTCAATCTAGATGCTTAATCTCGGTGCATGTTGATAGTTTGACGGGATTGATAATCTTCAGTCAGGATGGATGAAGGCTGGTACACTTATTTCAACAATAACTTAGGTAGATCCCACTGGCAGAAAATTATGTATGCCAGCGAAGCAGAATATGACCAATCAACCATCTGTCACGATAGGGGTCCCAGTATATAATGGGGCTCGATATCTGGAAGAAACCCTCAGCTCAATCCAGCTCCAAACATATCAAAATATCCAGGTGTATATCTCAGTGGATGGGCCGCAGTCTGATTCTGAAAAGATCTGTAAACCTTTTCTTAAAGATGAAAGATTCCAAATGGTAGTTCAGCCGGAACGACTTGGCTGGGTTGGAAACCTTAATTGGTTGATGGCACAGGTGAATACGCCATTCTGGTATTGCAACCCGCAGGATGACCTTGTTGATCCTGTATATGTGGAAACTTTACTTGCTCATGCTGCGAATATCCCAAAAGCCGCAGTTGTATATTGCGATATATCCAGCTTTGGTCAGAGAACAGGCAATATTATCCAAACTACCGTATCGGGCAGCGCATTGACCAGACAGCTAAATATGCTCCTGTTTCATTTACCTGCCGTGGCTTTTCGGGGACTCACCAGAGTAGCAGCTCTGCGTCATGCGGGAAAAATTCCAGAGAATCGGATTGAGAACTTTGCTGTGGATACTACCTGGATGGCAGCTATGGCACGCTGGGGAGATCTGATCCGTGTGCCATCCGCTTTGTATCGAAAACGTTACCATTCTGATAACGAGCATATGAAGTGGCTCGATTGGCCGGTTGAAAAGAAAACTTCCGCCTGGATAAATCACTGTGTTGATATGCTTGAGCAAGCCATGCTCATTAATTCCAGCACCCAGGAAAATCGAATTCTTTGGTTAGCTGGTGTGGAGCGGCTATTTTCACGCCGGTTCGGTTTTTTACCTAAAAGTGATATCAATTCAAAAGAGAAAATATCCTTGTACAAGGCGTTTATTGAATATCTCGTATCCTCAAAACGAGTTAATATTCCTGACTTGCTAGAAGGTGATTGGGCTGAAATCAAACGCTGGACTGAAAGTGTCTATTGGCCATCCCGGGATATCTGGTAATCCATGGGAAAAACAAACCTGCAACTAAATAATTCACACTGGAAAATTCATTGTGATATATATAGGGCGGTTCACTAAATATGCTTTATGATCATTGTCGCGCTGATGTGGGAGTATTAGGAGCTGGAATCATGGGCTGCTGCCTGGCATTGGAGCTGGCTCAACAAGGTTTCAATATTGATCTCATCGATCAGGCTCCGGCGCCTATGCAGGGAGCCAGTTTACATAACGAAGGCAAACTTCACCTGGGTTTTGTTTATGCCAAGGATCCCTCCAGAACTTCACATCTGTTGATGTTACGTGGTTCGTTGGCTTTCTCTCGCATCCTTGAAAGATTAACAGGCTGTTCAGCAGCCGAATTTTTACCTTCCCAACCATTTTATTATTTTATCCCTCGAGATAGCCAATTGGCTCTGAATGAGATCCATGATTATTTTCAGGTAGTTGACGAAGATATTCAAGATGAGATTCAGCGCTCAGGAGATTCTTATCTGGGCCGGAAGATAACCCGTTTTTTCGAACTGAATTCGCGGGATGTCCATGCCAATCTGTTTTCACCTGACCAAACCTTGGGCTCATTCCGAACTGAGGAAGTCTCAGTTTCTCCTGCTGCCGTAGCTGATATCCTCACCCAGGCTGTGAAAGATCACCATAATATCCAGTTTATTGGTAATACAGAAATTTTAGGGGCAGAACTATTGAATGCAGGTGAAATTCGGATCGATTATCAACACAAGAAAACTATTTCAAGTATGATTTATTCCTGCGTTGCAAATTGCCTTTGGGACGGTAAGCTGAATATCGATCGGAGCATTGGTTTTCCAGATACAGGAGCATGGATATCTCGTTACAAAGCGACAATAAATCTGTCGGTTCCTGTCATAAACACAAATAATATACCCTCTGCGACTGGGATACTTGGATCGTATGGTGATGTGGTCAATCACGGAAACGGGCAGTATTATTTATCCTGGTACCCATTATGTAAAATGGCCCAGTCAGTCAATCAGGATGGCAGATTACTGCATGACCAAATCCACCCGGCTGCGTTTTCAAGATTTCTCCAAAAAGCCACTTTAAAATTTCCCTCAATATCAAAATCACTTGCTTCAATGATCCATCAGGATTTTTTTATTGAGAACTTATCCGCACTAGCAGCATTTATACCTGCTCTTGAAGACCTTCTGGACAAGAGAAGTACCTTCGAACTGGGGGGAGGTGTAATCTTAGCCCGGGGATCATCTGACATAGACGATCCAGAAAGTTATCTCCACCAAAGATCTGAAATTGGCCCAACTGTGTTTCATAACTATCTAAGCATTGACACAGGGAAATATTGTACTGCGCCAATGTTTGCTGTCCAAGCCGCTGAGATGATCCAAGAGATACTGTCTTAAATGGATTGGCTATACTATG
>Ga0180430_10001105_pt1 | contig 27298 bp, 22 predicted proteins | sample SS_ome_9_FD_132999 | JGI IMG/M metagenome (GOLD analysis project Ga0180430, IMG submission 132999) | Hypersaline lake sediment archaeal communities from the Salton Sea, California, USA - SS_1_S_2 metaG | ecosystem: Environmental > Aquatic > Non-marine Saline and Alkaline > Hypersaline >... | reverse complement strand
GGCCGCATGCCCAACACCGAGCTCGCCGAGGCCATTGGCCTGTCGCCCTCGCCGTGCCTGCGGCGCGTGCGCGCGCTGGAGCAGGCCGGTGTCATCCGGCGCTACGTCGGCATCGTCGATGCGCACGCCGTCGGCCTGCCCATCAACGCTTTCGTCAGCGTCTCGCTGCGCAGCCAGGAGAAGGCCGCGCTGGAAAAATTCCAGGCACGCGTGGCGAGTTACCCCGAAGTCATGGAGTGCTACCTCATGACCGGCAGCTCGGATTACCTGTTACGGGTGGTGATGCCGGATCTCGAGAGCTACGAACGCTTCCTGGTCGAGAAACTGACCAAGGTCCCGGGTATCGACAACATCCAGACGAGCTTCGCCCTCAAGCCCATCGTGCAGCGCACCGAGCTACCGCTCGAGGCTGGAGGACTGGGAACGCGCGGCTGACGGCAAAACTAGAACCGGTCTCACAATTTTTCGTGGTTGCGCTGGCGCCCGGAACGCTCGGCCCCGCGAAAATCATCCATGGGGGCGCGGTGCGCAGGGCATAGTGGTTCTATTGCCAAGCACTGTAACGCCGTAGACGGGCCCCACGAAAATATGGGTGGGGGCCCAACCCGCAGGGCCGTCGGCGCAACCACGAAAAAATGTGAGACCGGTTCTACTCCCCTTGGCCGTCCCGCCGCGCTCAGCGCGCGCGATGCAGCTGGGTCGCGACGCGCCGTTCGTCACCGCCGAACGCGTCGATCCCGAGGTCGTCATCGCGCAGCACCAACACCGGGCAGGCGGCCTGCGCCGCGACCTGCAGGGCGGCGTCGCGTGCGAACAGCGGCACGAAGCGCGCGCGGGCGCGGCGGCCACGTTGCTCCGCATGGGAACAGGTCACGACGAGCGACGCGCGGTAGCGTTGTGCCTGCGTAGCAACAATGCTGCCGTCGGTGGCATCGGCAAGGGCGTAGTCGATGGTCACGCCAGCGCCGAGGGTAGCGCCCAACCTGGCGCACGCATCGAACAGGCTGGCACCTGCGCGGCTCGCCGCGGCGCGGCTGCTGGAGAGTGTCTCGATGAGTCGGAAGGCGTTCGTCTCCAGCGGCATGTCGTGCGCGCTGCCCGGCAGCATGCCCAGGAACTGCAGATGGGTGCCGCGCGGCCAGGGCAGCGCGGCGATCGTCGCCCACGGATAGGATTCGAGCCGGTCACCGGAGATCGGAAGCAGCACGTTGAACAGCGAGCGCGGCGCGGCGGCGATCGGCTTCACGAGCTCCACGGCACACGGCGCGAGGCGCAGCAGTTCTGCTGTGAAATGCGCTTCCCGCCAGCGTGCCAGCCGGCCGTCACCTCGCGTTTCGTACACGATGAGCGCGCTGCCGAGTCGGCGCGCCGACTCGGCGATCGCGTCGGCTGTGTCGCCGGCAACGACATGCGTATCGACACGCGCGACGCCCTCGACCGTGCGCAGCGCCGCGGCGAAGCCGGCCAGGCGATCGCCGGCCTGGCGGCGCGCGCGCTCGACGACGATGTCGTGATCGGCCGGCCCCGAAGCGCTGGCCGCGGCGGCAGGAGGAACCACCTGCAGCAGATCGATGCCGAGCAGCGCATCGCCAAAACGCTCGGCGACGTAGGCGGCGACGAGGCGCGGCTCGTGATCATCGTCGATGGTCAACAGGATGTTCATGACTCGTTCTCCCGCACGTGCAGCGCAGCTGCTTCCATGCTGATGGTGCCGGCGTGTTCCCAGGCGTGGTTCAGGCGGCCGCACTCAGCTCGGTCAGCTTGCGGGCCACCGCCGGCGTCTGCTCGATGATCGTCACCGTGATACCCCGGGCCGGCGCCGTGTTGAGGAAGTCGGCGATGATCTCGCGCACGTCGTGGTTGATATAGACGCTGCCACTCTGGTCGATGACGAGCTCGGTACCGTCCGGCAGTGTCGCGAGTTCCTGCTTGATCGCGGCCTTGTTGAGGAAGGTCACTTCCTCGGCAAGACGCATGTGAACGACATGGCGTCCGACTTCCGGATCGCGGCTCTCGATATGCAGGAAGTGCGAGTTGCGGAAGTTGCGCTGCAGGATCAACGTCACGGCGACGGCCAGGCCGAGCACCACGCCGGTCAGAAGATCCGTGAACACGACACCCAGCACCGTGACCATGAACGGCGCGAACTGCTCATAACCGTGACGCCACATCCGCGTGAACAGGGCCGGCTTGGCCAGCTTGTAACCGGTGAGCAGGAGCACTGCGGCGAGCACGCCGAGCGGAATCAGGTTGAGCAGGTGCGGCAGCAGCGCCACGCAGACCAGCAGCAGCACGCCGTGACTGATGGCCGAGGCGCGCGTGCGCGCGCCCGAGTGGATGTTGGCCGAGCTGCGCACGATGACCTGTGTGATCGGCAGGCCGCCGATCAGGCCCGAGAAGCTGTTGCCTACGCCCTGCGCGACCAGTTCGCGGTTGGTCGGCGTGGTGCGTTTGAGTGGGTCCATCTTGTCCGTTGCCTCGACGCAGAGCAGGGTCTCGAGGCTCGCGACCACGGCGATGGTCGCGGCCACGGTCCAGATCGCCGGGTTGCCGATCTGCGTGAAGTCGGGCAGCACGAACAGGCTCGCGAGATCGTTCAGTCCGTTCGCCACCGGCACCGCGACGAGATGCTCGGGTGAAATCGCGATGCCGCCGAACCAGCGCATGGCGATGAACTGGAACGCGATGCCGAACGCAACCGCGACGAGCGGACCGGGCAGGATCTCGAAGATGCGATGCCGCTTGACCAGCACGAGTTCCCACGCGAGCAGGATGGCCAGCGACACCGCGGCGACGAACACGACCGGGAAGTCGACGTAGTCGAACATCCTGCCCAGCGCACCGAACGTGGTGCTGCCGTCGACCTGCTTGAAGGCCAGATCACCCGTCGGGTCGGCGTCGAACCCGACCGCGTGCGGGATCTGCTTGAGCATGATGATCAGGCCTATACCGCAGAGCATGCCGTGGATCACCGCGGACGGGAAGAAGTAGCCGAGCACGCCGGCGCGCAGTGCACCGAGTACGACCTGCATCACGCCGCCGATGACGACGGCGAGCAGGAAGGCTTCGAACGAGCCCAGCGCCTCGATCGAGGTCAGCACGATGACGGCGAGTCCCGCCGCAGGTCCTGATACGCCCAGCGGCGAGCGGCTCAACGAGCCGACGACGATACCGCCGATCACACCCGCGATCAGACCGGAGAAGAGCGGCGCGCCGGACGCGAGCGCAATGCCGAGACACAGCGGCAATGCGACGAAGAACACGACCACGCTCGCCGGCAGGTCGTGTTTGAGATTCTCCAATGTGGTCATGACAGTTCCTTCTCGCTTGAACGATCCGTGCGACGGCGTCGAACGTGATCGGACTTGGTGCATGTTGAGAGGCAGTCTAAGAGCGTCATGCTTACAGTGACCTTTCAAAGAACTCGATGCTCAATGCTTACAGAAACCTTTCAACACGCGACGCACCGACGAAGTGCAAGTTGTACGGTATAAGGAACCTTGAACAAGACATGACCCGGCAGGTAGCGCCCGCGCTGTCCGGACGCGACGTTGCGCAGCGTCGCAATCGCCGGCGGTTGCGTGCGCTTAGCGCCTTGAACTCGAACAGCGCGGACTCAAACTGCTCGGACCAGACTGATTCACAGATTCCATGGCTACGCCGCGCAGGATGGCGAGCGACCAAGCAAACGGGAGGGGCGCAAGCCTGTCAGCAACATGAACGTACTGGTGGTGGAGGACGACGCCCTGCTCGGCGCCGGGCTGCTACGCGTGCTCGAACAGTCGGGCTATACCGCCACGCTCGCGAGCGACGGCACGGGCGCGCGCGCGGCGATGGATGCCGGCGATTTCGATCTCGTCCTGCTCGACCTCGGCCTGCCCGACATCGACGGGCTGGAGATCCTGCGCGCGCTGCGTCGCCAGCGCCGCACCATCCCGGTGCTCGTGCTGACCGCGCGCGACGGGGTCGAGCAGCGCGTCGCCGCGCTCGATGCCGGCGCCGACGATTACCTCGAGAAGCCGTTCGACCTGCGCGAGCTGGAAGCCCGCGTGCGCGCGCTGCTCAGGCGCAGCCACGTCATGTTCGGCCAGGAAGCGCGGCTCGGCCCGCTCACCGTCAATCCGTATGCACACGAGGTGCGCATCGACGGCGAGCTGCTGCGAGTCCCGGCACGCGAGTTCGAAGTGCTCGAAGTCCTGATCATGAACGCCGGCAAGGTCGTGGCCAAGGCGCGCATCGCCCAGCGCCTCACTGCCAGCAACGACGACATCGGCGACAATGCGGTAGAGGTCTACGTGCACCGCCTGCGCCGGCGCCTCGGCCCGCACGGGCTGACCATCCGCACCGTGCGCGGCGCGGGCTACGTGATCGAATCCGCCTGAGGCGAGGAAATCTGCCATGCGTACCGTCTCCCTGCGCGCCTACCTGCTCGTACTCGTCGCGATACCGCTGCTGCTGCTGCTGCTCGCCGAGACGGTAGTGTCCTACCTCGTCGGCATGCACACCGCCAACCAGGTATTCGATCGCTGGCTGCTCGATTCCGCTCATTCGATTGCGCAGGAGATCCGCGTCGACGAGGACGGCCTGCGCTTCATCGCCGCCGCCGACGCCGTGGCGATGTTCGAGTGGGACGACATCGACCATACCTATTTCGAGATCCGCGATGCGGACGGCCACCTGATCGCCGGCGACCTGCCCCAGGTAATTCCGGCCGACTTGTCGCGCCTGCGCGAGGGACCGGTGTTCGAGACGCTGCGCATCGACGGCGAACTGACCCGCGCGGTCACGCTGTTGAACAACCCGGGCGCCGACGACGAAATCGTGGTGCAGGTAGCCGAGACGCTCAACAAGCGCCGCGGCATGACGACCGAGGTCCTCAGCCTGGTGGCCATGAAGAAGACCCTGCTGATCGCCGGGGCGATGATCGCCGTAGCGGTCGCCATCACGCGCGGCATGCGCCCGCTGCGGCGCCTCGCGGACGAGCTCGCGCGCCGCTCGCCGCGCGATCTCACGCCCCTGTCCGAAGACGACGCCCCACGCGAGGTGCGAACCTTGATCGAGAACACGAACGGACTGCTCGATCGCATCAACCACATGCTCGGTGCACACGAATCGTTCGTCGGCAACATTGCCCACCAGATTCGTACCCCGCTCGCCGGCATCAAGCTGCAGGCGCAGCTTGCGCTGCGCGAAACCGACCCCGCCGCGGTGCGCCGCGCGCTCGCGCAGATCGCGCGCGCCGCCGATCACATGTCGCACGTGAATTCCCAGTTGCTCAAGCTCGCCCGCGCCGAAATCGCCTTCGATCGCGGACCGCAGGCGGCGCCGACCGATCTCGTCGCGCTGGTCGAGGCCTGTTGCGACGAGTTCGGCAGCGCCGCGCGCGCGCGCGACATCACCCTCCTGGCCGAGATGCCCGCAGAGGCGATCGACATCGAGGGCGACCCCGCCCTGCTCCACGAGATGCTGCGCAACCTGGTCGAAAACGCGATCGTCTACGGCAGCCGTCACGGCCATGTCTGGATCCGCGTGGAAGGCGAGGCGCACGCGCCGCGCCTGGTCGTCGAGGACGATGGACGCGGCATCCCACCCGAGCACCGCCCGCAGATCTTCGATCACTTCTACCGCCCCCCGAACAGCCCCGGCGAAGGCTGCGGCCTGGGGCTGCCCATCGTGCGCGAAATCGCGCGCGCCCACGGCGGTGATGTGCGTCTCGAGGACCGCGCGGCGGGCCCCGGCATCCGCTTCGTGGTCGACTTCCCGCCGCGCCCGGCGCGCGGGCCATCGGCTGCGGAAACCTCGCAACTGCCCGGCCCGGTGGCCGGCCCACGCTTCGCCGTTGACGGGCAATGAGGCAACGCCGACTGTCCGGCATCGGCCGCAGGCACCACGTTACCGGCATGGTTCCCCCGCCGCTGGCAGGACCTGACGCGTCACGCGGCCGCGCTCCGGCCCGCGCCAGAGCCATCAGCCGCGGCACACCGAGCCCGCGGTCTGTGATCCAGGTCAACGACGCGGCCGGCCATTCGGCTAGCGTCGTGGTGAATCATATCCAGCGGTGAGCCGAGGAGGATGAACCAGACGGGCGAGCAGACGCCGACAGTGCAACGGCGCGCAATCCGCTACGGCGATTTCGTCCGCGAGGTCAACGTCCACCACCGGCGCCTCAGCTTCAACCGCTTGACCCCGCCCGGCGAGCGGCAGGACGACGGCAGCTACCGCCCGTACGCGCCGCAGCGGCTGCGCCTCGACGTGTTCGAGGTCTCGCGGCTGGTCGGTCCTTACAGCGGTGCGCGCTTGTTCGAGCAGACGCGCGCGGTGGCGCCCCTGGCCGCCTACCTGGCGCTGTTCCAGTTGCTGATCCTGCGTGCCGCGGTTGCCGATTCGTGGACCATTGCCCTGGGGCTGTTCGCCGCAATCGTCGGGCTGATGCTGTTCATGGAAGGCCTGCGGCTCGGCCTGATGCCGTTCGGCGAGGCGATCGGCAACAACCTGCCGAGGAAATCGCCACTCTGGCTGGTGTTGACCATCGCCATGCTGCTCGGCATCGGCGTGACTTTCGCCGAGCCCGCGATCGGCGCCCTGCAGACGGTCGGCGCGATCGTCGACGTGCACAAGGCTCCCTACCTGTGGCTGCTGCTGAACGAGCGCGCCGGCGCGCTGGTCCTGGCCGTCGGTGCGGGCGTCGGCCTCGCCGCCGTGCTCGGCACGCTGCGCTTCCTGCAGGGCTGGAGCCTCAAGCCGTTCATCTATCTCTCCGTCGTGCCGACGCTGCTGCTCACCGCGGTGCTGCACTTCGACGATGACCTGCGCGTCGTCATCGGCCTGGCCTGGGATTGCGGCGCCGTCACAACCGGGCCCGTGACCGTGCCGCTGGTTCTCTCGCTCGGCATCGGCATCGCGGCCGCGGCCGGCAAGGGCAACTCGTCGCTGTCCGGCTTCGGCATCGTCACCCTGGCCTCGTTGTTCCCGATCATCGCCGTCATGCTGCTCGCCCTGTACGTCGCCTCGGGCATCGGCCCGGCCGCCATCATTGCCGCCGCCGAGGCCGCGCACGGCGCCGCGGCGCCGGGTTGGTGGACCCGCTCGCCCGCGGCCGAGATCATCGGCGGGATCCGCGCCATCGTGCCGCTGGTGGTGTTCCTGTTCCTGGTCTTCGGACTGATCCTGAAGGAGCGCCTGCGCGAAGCGGACATCGTCGTCTTCGGTCTCGTGCTGTGCGTGCTCGGTATGATCGTCTTCAACCTCGGCCTGACCTACGGGCTGGCCAAGCTGGGCGCGCAGTCGGGCGGCATCATCCCCGCGGCGTTCGCCCCGGTGGACGGTCTGGAAGCCTCGCCCATGTACGGCTTCGTGCTCGGCATCCTCATCGCGGTGGTGTTCGCCTGGGTACTCGGCTTCTTCGCGACCATGGCCGAGCCCGCGCTGAACGCGCTCGGCATGACGGTCGAGGATCTCACCGCCGGCGCGTTCAAGAAGCGCAGCCTGATGCTGGCGGTGTCGATTGGCGTCGGCGTCGGCATCACCATCGGCGTCCTGAAAATCGTCTTCGAGATCCCGCTCGGCTACCTCCTGGTGCCCGGCTATACGCTCGCGGTGATACTGAGTGCGCTGTCCAACGAGGAGTTCGTGAACATCGCCTGGGACAGCGCCGGCGTGACCACCGGCCCGGTCACGGTACCGCTGGTGCTGGCGATGGGCCTCGGCTTCGGCAACGCGGTCTCGGCGATCGAGGGCTTCGGCATTCTCTCCATGGCCTCCATCTCCCCGATCGTCGCGGTGCTCGGCACCGGGCTGTGGGTACAGCGTCGCGCGCGACTGCGCGCGGCCGAACCCCTCCCCGCCGCGCATACCGCAGGAAACCCGTCATGAACTCACGCGAAATGGTCGTCCTCACGGACGTCAAACTGATCACCTGCATCGTGCAGCGCGGTGCGGCCGAAGACGTTATCAGCGCCGCGCGTGCGGCCGGTGCGCAGGGCGCGACAGTCCACTACGGCCGCGGCATGGGCGTGCGCGAACGCCTCGGCATACTGGGCTTTGCGGTCAACGTCGAGAAAGAGGTGGTCAACATCGTGGTCTCGTCCGAGCAGGTCGAACGCGTCTTCGAGAGCATGTACCTGGCCGGCAATCTCGACACGCCCGGGGCCGGCATCATGTACGTCACGCCGCTGGAAAAGGCCGCGACCTTCGTACCGCAGGAGGTGCTCGACAAACTGTCGGGCTGACCGCGGGTGACACGGCTCATCGAGAAGGCGACGTCAGCGGCGAAGCTGATCACCTGCATCGTACCCGCCGGCGAGGGCTTCGAGCTGGCCACGGCGCTGCACGACGCCAAGCAGCTCGCCGCCGTCGATCTGACGCGCGGCCGCGGCGCGAGCCAGCGCAGCGGCACGTTCGCCGACGAGATGGACATCGTGACCGTGGACGTCGAAGCGACGAGGGCGGACGAAGTGTTCGCGTTCATCTACGCGCAGGCGGGTATCGCGACCACGCCGAACCGCTTCATGTTCCAGATGGCGCTCGCGGGCGCGAGCGAGTACCGCCTGCCGCCGTCACCCGGTGCGGATGCCTGAAACGCGGGCGCCGCCCGACGGCGTGTGCGGGGATGGAGGCTGGGACCGGAATCGAACCGACGTACACGGCTTTGCAGGCCGCTGCATAACCACTCTGCCACCCAGCCGCGGTTGACCGGCGCCGCGCGAGCGCGCGGAAGCCTTGTTCCGAAAGCAAAAACCCCGCCGCGGCGGGGTTTCGCCATGAAAGCGATTGGAGCGGGAAACGAGACTCGAACTCGCGACCCCAACCTTGGCAAGGTTGTGCTCTACCAACTGAGCTATTCCCGCTATGACATCCGCGCCCGGCGCGGGTGCTTGGACGCCGCCTCGGCTGCGCCGCCGCCGCGCATCTCATCGCGCGCGGCAGGACGGCAATTGTAGCCACGCCGCGGTGGCTGTCAAGGAACCCGGTAGGCGCGCTCAGGAGTCGACCAGGTCGGGCCAGGCCAGGCGCAGGTAATCGAGCATCGACCACAGCGTCATCACGGTCGCCGCGTAGAGCAGCACCACGCCGAGGGTGTTGAACCACCAGTCGACCGGTGCCGGGCTGCCGACCACGAGCAGGACCAGAGCGACCATCTGCAGAACGGTCTTGACCTTGCCCAGCCAAGACACCGCAACCTTGCGCCGCGAGCCGATCTCGGCCATCCATTCGCGCAGCGCCGAGACCGTGATCTCGCGCCCGATGATCACCGCGACCGGCAGCGCCAGCCACAGTTCGGGACGCGCCTGGAGCAGGACCACCAGCACCACCGCGACCATCAGCTTGTCGGCGACCGGGTCGAGAAAGGCGCCGAACTTCGACAGCTGGCCGAGGCGCCGCGCGAGGTAGCCGTCGAGCCAGTCGGTCACCGCGGCGAGCCCGAACACCGCCCCGGCGATCAGCTCGGCATGGCGCAGCGGCAGGTAGAAGCAGACCACGAAGCACGGAATCATGACGATCCGGAACAGGGTGAGGATGTTCGGCAGGGTCAGCATGTGAGGCATCAGTGGTACGGCCGGCCCGGCACTCGCCGGTCCGCGCGGATCCGGGTCTGCCCTCGGGTTCGTCGCACTGCGCGCAAGGATACCCGATCGTCGCCCGCTGCAGCGATCGGCGATCGCGCCGGGCGACCCGCGACACAATCGTTTCCACCGTGTGGCCGGCGGCGGCCCCTGCCCTGCCGCGGTGCTCCGGGGCAGCGGCGCGCCTATTCGTGCATGACGTCGTAGATCCGTTGTGCCAGTTCGCGGCTGATGCCCGGCACGCGCTGGAGGTCGTCCACGCCGGCGCGGCTGATCCCCTGCAGGCCGCCGAAATGCTGGATCAGGCGCTGGCGCCGCTTGGCCCCGATGCCGTCGATCTGCTCGAGCGGTGAACGTGAGCGGCTGCGCGTACGCGAGCGGCGATGGGCCTCGATGGCGAAGCGATGAGCTTCGTCACGCACGTGCTGCAACAGGTGCAGTGCGGGCGAATCGGGCGGCAGGCGCAACTCGCGCGTACCGTCGTGCAGCAGCAGGGTCTCGAGCCCGGGCTTGCGCGTGGTGCCCTTGGCGATTCCGATCACGGTGATGTCGTCGATCTGGAGTTCCGCCAGGACCTCGACCGCCTGCCCCACCTGGCCCTTGCCGCCGTCGATCAGGAGCACGTCGGGCATCACCGCATCCTCGCGCTTCAAGCGGCTGTAACGCCGGGCGAGCGCCTCGTGCATCGCGGCGTAATCGTCGCCGGCGCGCGCTTCTTTGATGTTGAACTTGCGATAGTCGGCCTTGCGCGGACCGTTGGGGTCGAAGACCACGCAGGAGGCGACCGTGGACTCCCCGCGCAGGTGCGAGATGTCGAAGCACTCGATGCGCTCGACCGCCTGGTCGCGGCCGAGCACGCGCGCCAGGGCAGTAACCCGCTCGAGCTGACCGGCTTCGGTCGCCAGGCGCTGATCGACGCCGAGGCGCGCGTTGTCCAGCGCCATGCGCACCCACTTGGCGCGCTCGCTGCGTACGCCCGAGCGGATACCGACGCGGCGGCCGTGACGCTGGCCGAGCGCCTCGGCGAGCCAGCCGGCGTCCTCGATCGGCTCGGCCAGGATGATGTCGCGCGGGATATCGCGATCGCGATGCTCGGCGAGGTAGAACTGCGGCAGGAAATCCTCCAGCACCTCGGCCACGGTGCTCTCACCGGTGTGGGCGGGATAGAACGCCTTGTTGCCGAGCATGCGGCCGTGGCGCACGAAGAACACCTGCACGCAGCCCACACCGTTGCGTACCGCCGCGGCGACGACGTCGAAATCCCCTTCGGCGCCCGCCACGTTCTGCTCGCTCTGTACGCGCTTGAGGCTCGTGATCTGGTCGCGGATGCGCGCTGCGCGCTCGAACTCGAGCGCTGCCGAAGCCTGCTCCATCTGCGCCACGAGGTAGTTGATGACCTCCTCATCGCGACCTTCGAGGAACAGGATGGCGTGGCGCACGTCGGCCTGGTACTCGGCCGGCTCGATCAGGCCGACGCAGGGCGCCGTGCAGCGCTCGATCTGGTACTGCAGGCAGGGCCGGCTGCGGTTGCTGAAGAAACTGTCCTCGCACTGGCGGATGCGGAACAATTTCTGCAGCAGGTTGAGCGTCGCGCGCACCGCCCCGGCGTTGGGAAACGGCCCGAAGTAACGCCCCTTGCCGCTACGCGCGCCGCGGTGGAAGCGCAGGCGCGGAAACTCCTGCCCGAGATCGGCGAAGATGTAGGGGTAGCTCTTGTCGTCGCGCAACACCACGTTGTAGCGCGGGCGGATGTCCTTGATGAGATTGCTCTCCAGGATCAGCGCCTCGTTCTCGTTCGCCGTCACCGTGACCTCGAAGCGCGCGACCTGCGCGACCATCGCGGCGACCTTCGGCGTGTGCCCCGACTGACGCATGAAGTAGCTGCCGACGCGCTTCTTCAGGTTACGCGCCTTGCCCACGTAGACCACCTGGTCGCGTGCGTCGAGCATGCGGTAGACGCCGGGCAGACCGGGCAGCTCGCGACACGCCGCGCGCAGTGCGTCGAGACGCGGATCGTCCGCGTCACTCACGACGCCGTACCGTCCAGCAGTGCCCGCGCGCGCTCGAATACCGCCGCGAACATCGCCGGCGTGAGGCGCCGGGTCTGGGTGTTGTAGCGGCTGCAGTGATAGGAATCGAGCAGCGTCACGCGCGGCACCTCGAGCGCGTGCTCGGCGCCGTGGGCGAACGCATGCGCCTTCAGCGGCAGTCCCCAGGCGCGCAACAGGGTCTCGTGGGCAATGCGTCCGAGCGCGACGACCACCGCGCCCGGCGCGAGCTGTGCGAGTTCCGCGGCGAGGTAATCGCGACAATGCGCGACCTCGCCGGGCTGCGGCTTGTTCTGCGGCGGCAGGCACTTCACGGCATTGGTGATGCGGCAGTCGTTGAGCTCGAGGTCATCGCCGGCGTGGTGCGATTCGGGCCGGCTGGCGAAGCCGAAGCGATGCAGCGTGGCGTAGAGCAGGATGCCGGCATGGTCGCCGGTGAAGGGACGCCCGGTCGCGTTGGCTCCGTGCATGCCGGGCGCAAGACCGACCACCAGCAGGCGCGCGTCGGGCGCGCCGAACGGCGGCACGGGCGCAGCATGGTAGCCGGGGTGTGCCGCGCGCACCTCGTCCAGGAACGCCGCCAGGCGCGCGCAGCGCCGGCAGGCGGGATCGAACATGGCGGAAGAAAACGCGCTGTGCATCGTCGCGATCATACGCGGCCCCTGCGCGCGGCGGCGACCACGGCAGCCATAACCGATCCTAGTACGCTCCGAGCGTGTCGCTGTCCGCGATGCCCTGGTCGCGCGCGATGGTGGCGAGCTGGACGTCGTTGTGCGCTTCGAGCTTGCGCAGCAGCAGGCGGCGATGATGCGCAACGGTCTTCACGCTCAGCGAGAGCTGTGCGGCGATCTCCTCGGGCGAGAGGCCGTTGGCGATCTGCTGCAGCACCTGCACTTCGCGCCGCGACAAGGCATCGATACCGTTGCGGCGCGAACCGAGCACGCCACTCACGGCGATGTTGCGCGCGACGTCGGCGCTGATGAAGCACTCGCCCGCGTGGACCTTGCGGATTGCTGCGACGAGTTCACCGGTGTCCGCGTTCTTGCTCACGTAGCCGGCGCCGCCGAGGCGCAGGAACTGGCGCGGGAACGGCCCGCTGACGTACATCGACAGCCCGATCACGCGCAGCCCCGGATCGAGCGCGAGCAGGCGCCGGGTCGCTTCCAGCCCGCCGATCCCCGGCATGTTCAGATCCATCAGGATGATGTCGGCGGCGTGCCGGCGCAGGGCCTCGCGCGCCTCCTCGCCGCTCGCCGCCTCGGCCACGACCTCGAAGCCCTCCACCGCGTTCAGGCGCGCCGACACGCAGCGCCGTACGAGACGCTGATCGTCGACGAGGAGGATGCGAATCATGCGGCGGCGCTCGCCCGGTGGCAGCGCATGACCGCATGAAACGCGGCGGTGAAATCGTGCGGCCGGCGCGCCATCCAGGCCGCCAACGCATCCGGGCTCCACCAGCCGGCGTCCATGATTTCGTGCGGATCCGGGCGCGGCTCGACGCTGACGCGGCACCGGTAGACACGCACGAACTCCTGGCCGGTGTCGGCGCTCGCCGGCAGCTCGGCGAGCGCTTCGAGGACGACGTCGGCCAGGCCGAGTTCCTCGACCAGTTCGCGCCGCGCGGCCGCCTCCCAGTCCTCGCCGTGGTCGACGTGCCCCGCGGCCGAGGTGTCCCACAGTCCCGGCTGCGAATCCTTGCTCAGCGCGCGCCGCTGTACGTAGATATGACCGGCCGTGTTCAGCACGAGCATGTGCACGGCGCGGTGGCGCAGGCCACGCGCGTGGATCTCCGCGCGCGTGGCCCGGCCGATGACGCGGTTCGCGGCATCGACCACGTCGAGCACCTCGGCGCCGGGATCAGGCGGCATCGGCCGCGCGCTGGCTGGTCGAAGCGGCATCCCACAAGGCGTCGGCATCGAAGTCGTCGACGTCGATAGCGAGCCGCAGCGCCTTCTCGTAGGCGCGCAGCTGGGCGGACTCCGCCTCGTTGATGATACCGGCAGCGAGCGCCGCGGCCGGCACGTCGGCGACGTACGGCACGATACGGCCATCGCGGCGCGCATCGCGCACGCGGTCCAGTATGCCCTGGCAGGCCAGCGTCAGGCGCACCGCGTGATCGAGCCGCCCGATCACGCCCTCCGGATCGGCATCGCGGTAGATGCCGGCGGCGAGCGTCTCGCGCAGCTCGTCGGACTCGGCGAGGTCGGTCGCGACCTGTCGCGTGAGATCGTCGGACGGCCGCTGCCAGCGACGTCCGAACGGGAATACCACGCGGCGCAGGACCCAGCAGACACCGCGCTCGGGCAGGTTGTCGAGGATCTCGTCCAGGGCCTGCTGCACGCGATAGAGCCCTTCGCGCATGGCGTACTCGAGCACCACCAGTTCGCTGCTGCGCCGGCCGCGGTCTTCGAAGGCCTTGAGCGCGGCGCTCAGCAGATAGAGTTCGCCGAGGATGTCGGCGAAGCGGCCCGAGAGCATTTCGCGGCGTTTCAGCGCGCCGCCGAGCTGGGCCAGCGCACTGTCGCCGACGAGCGCGAACGACGCGCTCGCGCGTTCGAGCTGGGCATACCAGTAGTTGACCTCGCCGACCGAGGGATCGCTGCCGAGCACGCCGCCGGTCAGGTTGCGGAAGGCGGCGCGCGCGAAGTTCGAGAAGACATGCCCGAGGTGCCCGCGGAAGGCCTTGTCGAAGCGCCGTAGCGACTCCTCCGGGTTGACCACCGCGATCGCTTCGAGCTCCTTGAGCAGGTAGGGGTGGCAACGCATCGCGCCCTGGCCGAAGACGATCAGCGAGCGGGTGAGGATATTGGCGCCCTCGACCGTGATCGCGACCGGCGTCGCCATGTAGGCATTGAACAGGTAGTTCGACGGACCGTCGCACACCGCGCGGCCGCCGTGCACGTCCATGGCATCGTTGATCGCTTCGCGCATGCGCTCGGTGGACTGGTACTTGAGCACCGCCGACAGCACCGCGGGCTCTTCGCCGCGATCGAGTGCGCCGGCGGTGACGTCGCGCGCGGCATCAACGAGGTAGGTGTTGGCGGCGATCCGCGCCATCGCTTCCTGCACGCCCTCGAAGCGGTGCAACGGAAGGTTGAACTGCTGGCGCACGCGCGCGTAGGCGCCGGTCGTCCACGCGGCCATCTTGAGCGCCGCGGTGCTGGTCGCCGGCAGCGAGATCGAACGTCCCGCGGCGAGGCAGTTCATCAGCATGCGCCAGCCGTCGCCGCAACGTTCCTGGCCGCCGACGATCCACGACATCGGAATGAACACCTCACGACCGCTGTTGGGGCCGTTCTGGAACGCCTGGCGCGCCGGGTAATGGCGCCGGCCGATCTCGACGCCGGGATGGTCGGTCGGGATCAGCGCCAGCGTGATGCCGAGATCGGTCTCGTCGCCGAGCAGACCGTCGGGATCGTAGAGGCGGAACGCGAGTCCGAGCAGCGTCGCCACCGGACCGAGCGTGATGTAGCGCTTCTCCCAGGTCACGCGCATGCCGAGCACCTGGCGCCCCTCGAACTCGCCCTCGCAGACCACGCCGAAATCGGGGATGCTCGCGGCGTCCGAGCCGGCATGCGGATTGGTCAGGCCGAAACACGGCACTTCCTCACCCCGCGCCAGGCGCGGCAGGTAGTGGTCCTTCTGCGCTTCGGTGCCGTAGCGCAGCAGCAGCTCGGCCGGGCCGAGCGAGTTCGGCACCATGCAAGAAATCGCCGCCGTGCCCGAGCGCGAGGCGAGCTTCATCATGATCGCCGAGTGCGCACGCGCGGAGAATTCGAGGCCGCCGTAGCGCTTCGGGATGATGATACCGAGGAAGCCCTGCTCCTTGATGAATCGCCACAGCTCGGGCGGCAGATCGCCGTCGCGTCCGATCTGCCACTCGTCGGCGCGGCGGCACAGCTCCTCCACCGGGCCGTCCAGGAATTCCTGCTCGGCGTCACTCAGCGCCGGCTTCGGCAATTCCAGCAGGCGGCGCCAGTCCGGTGCACCGGAGAACAGCTCGGCGTCCCACCACACCGTGCCGGCGTCGATCGCGTCGCGCTCGGTCTGCGACATCTGCGGCATGGCCTTGCGTAGCGAGTTCAGCACCGGCCGCGACAGGAAGCGCTTGCGCAACGTTGCGCTGTTCATGGCCAGCAGACCGAGCCAGGCGGCCCAGGCGAGCAGCATGATGATCCCGGCGAGCACGCCGTGCGCGACGTCGGTGAGCACCAGCAGGCCGATACCGGCCGCGGCGGTCGCGATCGACAGCGGCGCGCGCAGGTAGGCGAGCACGCCGGCACCGACGAGCAGAGCGAGAATGATCAACAAAACGTTCATGAATGCACTCCTGTCATGGTCGCCGCCCCGCCGGTAAACGGGGCGGCGTCACGTCCTCGTACCCGCCACACGGCGGACACATCCTTGCGGGTCGTTCAGACCGGGGGCACCGCCGCGGCCTGCGCGTCGGGCCCCGATTCTCCCGCGACGCAATTGCGGCCGTGCGCCTTGGCACGGTAGAGCGCCGCGTCCGCCTGCGCGAACAGGGCCTCGCCCGCGTCGAGCCCGGCAGGCGTCACCGTGGCCACGCCGAAGCTCGCCGTAGCATTGTCTTTCACCTGTGAACCTTCGTGCAAAATGCCGCGCGCGTCGAATGCCGCGCGTGCCAGCTCGGCGAGATTGCGCGCGGCGGCGTAATCCGTCTCGGGCAGCAGCAGCGCGAACTCCTCGCCGCCGACCCGGGCGGCGAGATCGCCGCCGCGCCGGCAATAGGACTCGAGCAGGCCGGCGAACGCACGCAGGCACTCGTCCCCCTGCGGATGTCCATACAAGTCGTTGTATTGTTTGAAATAGTCCAGGTCCGCCAAGACCAGGGACAAGGGCGAGCGCGCGCGGAAGGCACGTGACACCTCGGCCTGGAGGCGCTTGTCGAAATAGCGCCGGTTGGCGATCCCGGTCAGCGCATCGGTGCTCGAGAGGCGTTCGGCGCGATCGCGTGACGCGCGCAGCATGCGTTCGGTCTCGAGCCGGCGATCGAGCTCGGCAGTGGCTTTGTCGGCGCGTGCGCCGCACTCCGCGGCGAGCGCTTCGCTCTCCACGCGGCGCCGGATCTGTGCCGCGAGCACGCGCTGCGACTGCACGGCGACCACGCACTGATGGGCATACAACAAGGGCACGGCGGCCGCCACCGCATAACCGGCCCCGGTAGCGGCCGCAAGCGCCACGGCGACGATGGCCACGGCGATGGGCAAGGTCGCCAGGAGCGCCGCGCGCGTGTCAACGGCGTAGCTGCCGAACGCCGCGATGGCGATGCCGGCGGCGAGCAGGATCGCGGCGAACGCCCCATCGGCCCCGGCCAGCCCGGCGACCAGGATCGGTAGCAAACCCCACAGCAGGCCGCCGGCTGCGAGCGAGGCAAGCAGCACGCCGCGCGCGGCAGCGCCGCGCCGCCGCATCAGGCGTTCGCCGGCGAGGCGGACGACGGCCAGTGCGAACCACCAAAACCACAGCCGCGGGGCGAGATCCGTCACCCCGTAGAACGCGCAACACAGCGCGCCGATCAGCAAGTCGGGCACGACGCCACTGCGCGCATTGCGCACCAGCAACTCGGTACAAGCGCGGCGCAGCTCGTCGTCGACAGGCCCGGCGCGGTCGTCGTTCATCGCTGCGCCACCTTCGTGCATCGTGCCGCAGACCGGCTTCCCGTAGCGCGGCATCCGCGCCCACGCCCCGGCTCCCGCACCGCAGCTCGAGTCATTTAGAGATTAGAAAGATTTATATTTTTTTTGAATAGGTTATGAGGATTTTCTCGAAAGAACCTAGCCCTAGTCGGTACCCAGCTTGGCAATGCACTTGATCTCCACGATCAATCCCGGCATGGCCAGCGAGGTGACGCCGATACCGGTCCAGGCGGGTACCCGGTTGGTGAAGAAACGGTCCTTGACCTGCATGAACAGCTGCAGGTCGCGCATGTCGACGTGGTAGGTAATCATGTCGACGACGTCGTCGAAGCTGGCACCGGCCGCGGCCAGCACGCGGCCGACGTTCTCGAACGCCTGGGTGAACTGCGCCTCGGTACCGCTGACCACTTCGAGGTGCTCGTTGCGCCCGACCTGGCCGGCGATATAGAGCGTGTCGTCGACGAGCACCCCGGGCGCGTAGTGGAAGCGCTCGCGGATGATCTCCATGCCAGGGGGAATGATGTCTTTGCGCGTTGCCATGTCCAGGTCTCCTCTGCCGGTGGGCGTCGGCACGGACCGACGCCTCGTTCACCCGGACACGGTGCCACGCGGCGCGCGGCGCCGCCACCCCCGGGAGCGCGCGCGGCAGCGCCGCTCAGGCCTTGCCGTAGCTCGTCTCGATGCTGTCCAGCGGTGATTTCTGAATGCCGTGATTCGGAATGGGGTAGCGCAGGCCGTTCCTGCTCAGGCTGGCGAGTCCCTCGACCAGCTTGGGCAGGTAGCTCGGCGGTAACGCAATGAGCAGCTCGTCGTCCTGAACGCCACCGAACTTGCGCTCGGCGTAGCATGGCAGCGACAGGGACGGTTCACCGGTGGCGAGCGCACGACCCCAGGAATCGGCGCAGGCGCTCTCGCCGACCACGGTGAAGGTGTACTTCTTGTAACCGGTGTACTGCAGGCCGTTGATGAGGGTGATCATCTGTCCGGGCGTCGCGTAGACGAGACAGATATCCGGGTTGTCGATGCGCCCCGCGGTCAGCGGCGAGACGACCAGCGCCTCGTAGTCACCGTGCGAGGCGCAGGTCATGGCGGCCTGGTGCGCGGCGCTGTCCTCGAGGGTGCCGAACCACACGCCGTGCATCTTGTCACCGGACAGCCATTGCTTGTCGCGTGGCGCGAGCCCGACCACGGTGCCGCACTGCTGGCCCATGAGATTGTCCATCGTGATGCCGATGGTCCAGCCGATCCAGCGGCACTGGCCGACGATCTGGTCGGTGGCGAATTTCTCGCCCGGGTCCGGCCGGCGCACGCGCGGTACCGCTTCCATCTCGCCCACGGTGCGAAAGCGCTTCATGCCGATCGGCATCGCTTTCAGGCGCAGGTAGCGGTACAGGCCCTCGGTCAGCGCTTCGAAGTCGTAATCGGTCTCGTCGTTCCAGCAGTTCGCCGCCGCCATGTGTCGTTCTCCCCGTGCGGATGGATAGATGGATGATGTCAGCCGCCGCCGCGAGGCTGAACGCGGCGCACGCGCGCCTCGTCGCAGCGACCCGGTGTCCGCGCTGCCGAACGCTGCTATCGTGCGCGCTCCGGGATGCTCCGCAGCAACGCGCGTACCGCAAGCGGCCGGCGCGCGCCAGGCATCGCCAGGGCGCATCGCCAGGGCGCACCGCCGAGCGGCACGCAAGGCGCTCACGGATGCGGGGCCTCCGCCATCTTAGCCGCGTTTACCGGGGAGTACAGCATGGGCACAGTCGACTGCAATATCGAAGGCGGCATCGCCACCGTCACGTTCACCAACCCGCCGAAAGGCTTCTTCACGTCCGACATGGTGGCGCAGACGCGCGACATCGTCGCGAACCTCGAGAACGACGAACAGGTGCGCGTGATCGTCTTCACCGGCGGGCTGCCGGACGTTTTCATCCGCCACTTCTCGGTCGAGGAGATCATCGAAATGACCGCGGCGCTGCGCGCCCGTCGCGCGCGCGGCCAGGCCGACCCGCGCTTCGCGCGTACCCCGCTGCGCCTGCTGTGGGAGGAAATCGACAACACGCGCAAGCCGACCATCGCCGCCATCAACGGCTACTGCGGCGGCGGCGGCTGCGAACTCGCACTGGCCTGCGACATCCGCCTCGCCGGTCCCGGCGACTACACCATCGGCCAGATGGAAATCCTCGTCGGCATCCTGCCGGGCGCCGGCGGCACCACCCGCCTGGCGCGCCTGGTCGGTACCGGCAAGGCGCTCGAATGGGTGCTCCGCGGGCGCACGTTCTCGCCGCAGGAGGCCGCCGCCGAGGGGCTCGTGCATCACTACGTCGACGGCGACGTGCTCGCCGCGGCGCACGAGATGGCCGCCGAGTTCCTCGACAAGCCGGCCGCCGCGCTCGCCGCGATCAAGCAGGTGCTGCGCTCGAGCTGGGGCAAGACCACGGCCGACGGCGTGGACGAGGAAGGAGACCTGTTCGGCAACCTCATCGCGACCGACGAGCGCGCGCTGGAGATGATGAAGGATTACGTGGCCGGCGGACACCAGCTGAAGAAATTCTGAGAGCTCGCAGAGGGGCGCGCGGCGGCTCGCCGCGCCCCCTCCCGCCGGCGGCTCAACTGCGGTAATGGGGATCGTCGAGCCCGGGGATCGGCACGAAGCCGGGCAGCGCGCGGAAACGCGCGATCCAGGCCTGGACGTTGGCATAGGGCGTGAGCGCGATGTCGCCCATCGGCGCCAGCGCGATGTAGGGAAACACCGCAATGTCGGCAATCGTCGGCCGGCCCAGCGTCAGCCATTCGCGCCCATCCAGGTGCTCGTCGAGGATGGCGAGCGATTTCTCGCCACGGATGCGCGCCTCGGCCAGCACGTCACCGGGAAAGTCGGCTGGCAGGCCGTTGGCCGGGATGCCGAACGCGACCTTGGCGCGCGCGGTGAACACGCCGTACTGCACCCAGCTGGCGGCGAACGCCAGCCATTCGGTGATGGCGGCCTGCTCGGCGGCGTCGCCCGACCACCAGCCACCACCGTGACGGCCGGCGAGGTAGACGAGAATCGCCGCCGAATCGCGCAACACCAGGTCGCCATCGACCAGGGCCGGCACCTCGCCGCGCGGATTGACGGCAAGAAACGCGGCGCTGTGCTGCTCGTCGAGCATCAGATCGACGACGACCTGGTCGCAACGGATGTCGAGAAACGAGAGCAACAGCCGGACCTTGTAACTGTTTCCCGATTCGTCGTAGGTGTAGAGCTTCATTGCCGAGCCTCCCGGGGATAGCGCGTGATCAGTAGGAACCGTCGCCGCGTGGAACGCCGGCAGCCTCGCCGTAACGCGCCGCGAGCTCGCTCGAGCCGCGCGCCAGCAGGCCGACATCCGAGCCCACGGCGACGAAGGTCATGCCGAGTTCGAGGTAACGCCGGACCAGCGCATCGTCGGCGGCCAGCGCGCCGGCCGGCTTGCCGGCGGCACGGATCCGCGCGACGCCATCGGCGATCGCGTCCTGCACCGCAGGCGCGCCCGGCTGGCCGCGGTGGCCGAGCGCGGCGGCCAGGTCGGCCGGGCCGATGAATACGCCGTCGACACCGTCGACCGCGGCGATGCCGTCGAGCGCATCGAGCCCTGGGCGGGTCTCGATCTGCACGATGAGGCAGACCTCGGCGTCGGCTTGCGCGAGGTAATCGCCCCGCCGTCCATAGCCGGAGGCGCGGACCAGGCCGGCACCCACGCCCCGGATGCCGTCGGGTGGGTAGCGGCAGGCGCGCGCCAGGCGCTCCGCCTGCGCCACGCTCTCGACCATCGGCACGAGCAGCGTCTGGAAGCCGAGATCGAGATACTGCTTGATCAGGTGGACCTCGCCGATTGGCACACGCCCGACGGCGTGCGTCGGGAAAGGCGCGGCCGCGCGCAGCTGGGCGGCGAGCAAGGGAATGTCGTTGGGCCCGTGTTCGCCGTCGACCAGCAGCCAGTCGAAACCGGCGGCGGCACAGATCTCGGTCGTGACCGGGCTGGCCAGCGCCTGCCACAGGCCGATCTGGCTGCGCCCGGCCGCGAGCGCGGCCTTGAAGGTGTTGCGCGGCAGGTCCATCGCCGTCACACGAAACGCATGCTGACGGCACCGGCCGGGCCGTAGTCGACGTGGATGGTGTCCCCCGCGCCGACGAACACCGGCGCGGTGAACGACCCCGACAGGATCACCTGCCCGGGCTCGAGCGCGACACCGTGCGCGGCGAGCTTGTTCGCCAGCCACGCGACGCCGTTGGCGGGATGGTTGAGCACCGCCGCGGCGACACCGGACTCTTCGACCACGGCGTTCTTGTAGAGCACCGCGGCCACCCAGCGCAGATCCAGCTCGTGCGGCCGGAACGCGCGCCCGCCGAGCACCACGCCGGCGTCGGCGGCATTGTCGGAGATGGTATCGAACACGCGCCGGGTGCGCTGCGTGGCGGGATCGACCCGCGCGATGCGCGCGTCGATGATCTCGATGGCCGGGATCACGTGGTCGGTCGCGTTGAGCACGTCGAACAGGGTGCAAGCGGGCCCCTCGAGGCGCCCATCGAGCACGAACGCCAGTTCGACCTCGACCCGCGGTTCGATGAAACGGGCCAGCGGGATGTCACCGCCGGCGTCGAAAAACATGTCGTCGAGCAGGGCGCCGTAGTCCGGCTCGGTGATGTTCGAGGCACGCTGCATGGCGCGCGAGGTAAGCCCGATCTTGTGCCCGCGCAGAACGGCGCCGCGCGCGATCTTGCGCGCGACCCAGGCACGCTGCACGGCATAACCATCGTCGATGGTCATGTCGGGAAACTCGAGCGAGAACTGCCCGATCTGGGTGCGCGTGCGCTCGGCCTCGTCGAGACGCGCGGCAAGCATGTCGATAGTCGCGGGGTCCAGCATGCGCGCTAGCCTAGCAGGCTGCCGGATTGGCGGACAATCTGATCGGCGTATGCCATCGGCGCCGGAGCGTGGCGTAACATCGAAAGCTACCAATACGCACAGGCGAACACCGTTCTTGGACATCCAGTTTCTCGGCGCTGCAGGCGAAGTCACCGGCTCCTGCCACCTGGTCACCGTACGCGGACAACGCATCCTGCTCGACTGCGGCCTGCTGCAGGGTTCACGAAAGGATGAAGCGCGCAACCGCGAACCGTTCCCGTTCGATCCCCACGAGATCGACGCCGTGGTGCTCAGCCATGCCCACATCGATCATTCCGGTCGCCTGCCGTTGCTCTGCGCGCGCGGCTACCAGGGTCCCATCTATACCCAGCACGCCTCGCGCGACCTGTGCGAGATCATGCTGCGCGATGCCGCGTTCATCGCCGAGAAGGATGCCGAGTGGGAGAACCGCAAGCGCGAACGCAAGGGTCTGCCGCCGATCGAACCCTTGTTCGACCGCGCCGACGCCGAACGCGTAATGACCCACTTCCGCGGTCTCGACTACGACGCCTTCACCGAAATCCTGCCCGGCGTGACGGTCTGCCTGCGCGACGCCGGCCACATCCTCGGCTCGGCCATCGTCGAACTGACGCTGGCCGAGAACGGACTGGAACGCAAGCTGGTGTTCTCGGGCGATCTCGGCCACCCCGGCGCCGAGGTGCTGCGCGACCCGACACGCATTCCGCGTGCCGATCTGGTGGTACTCGAGAGTACCTATGGCGACCGCCTGCACCGCTCCCACGATCAGACGCTGCGCGAGATGCATGACATCCTCGACGACGCGCGCGGCAGCCGCGGACATGTGCTCATTCCCTCCTTTGCCGTCGGCCGCACCCAGGACCTGCTCTACCTGTTCGGCAAGTACCACGACGCCTGGGGTGTCGACGACTGGCCGATCTACCTCGATAGTCCGCTGGCCATCGAGGCGACCGAAATCTACCTGCGCCACACTGCGCTCTACGATGCCGAAGCGCGTGCCCAGTTCAGCCGCCGGCATCGCCTGGCCGGGGTCCCGCGCCTGCACTTCTCGCGCACCGCCGAGGAGTCGATGGCGCTCAACCAGCTCGACGAAGCGGCCATCATCATCGCCGGCAGCGGCATGTGCACCGGCGGGCGCATCCGCCATCACCTCAAGCACAATGCGTGGCGACGCAACTGCCACATCGTCATCGTCGGCTTCCAGGCACGCGGCACGCTCGGCCGCCAACTGGTCGACGGTGCGCGGCGCATCCGCCTGTGGGGTGAGACGATCAAGGTCGCCGCGACCGTGCACACCCTGGGCGGATTCTCCGCGCATGCCGACCAACGCGAGCTGATCGACTGGTATCGGCATATCCACGGTGCGCCGCCGGTAGTGCTGGTGCACGGCGAGCCGGACGCCCAGGCGACGCTGGCCGAACGCCTGCACGACGAGTGCCGCGCGCCGGTCACCATCGCCAGCCAGGGTCAGCGCATCGACCTCGCAACCCTGTAACAACGCGTTCGCCGCGGCCGACGGCGTACCGTCGCCGGCCGCGGGCTTCACCGAGTGTCTGACACTTTTGCACCGATATGGAGCAGAAGCACGGCGCCACGACGCCGCGCGATCCGCGTAAGCCCGCGCCGCGGCAGGCTAGAATGAGGGGTTTTCCCGCATTGCAGAGCGCCGCACCCCGCCCCGAGCCGACCGTGAAACTCACCCGCCAGGACATTCGTGCCGCCGTCGGCGACGCCGCCTACCAGCGTGGCCACGGCTACTTCCAGCAGGATCGCGTGCTGCGCCTGCGGGTGGCCGAAGATCCCGACGGCTGTCGTCTCGAAGCGACGACCACGGGCAGCGGCGGTGCGACCTACGAACAGGACATCGACATCGATATCGGCGAGCACGACGCGGTCATCGACGGCGAGTGCACCTGTCCTGTCGGCTACAACTGCAAGCACGTCGCGGCTGCGTGCCTGGCCTACATGGAACGCCCCGGGCACGCGGACGCCGGCGACGCCCTCGCCCCCGCCGCGTTCCGCCGCTGGCTCGACGCCGTGGCCAGCGCCGGCCAGCCCGTACGCGGTCGCCCGGACGGCGAGTTCCTCGCCTACCTGTTGCACAGCGACACCGCCATCGACGGCAGCGGCCCCACCACGCTTGCGGTCGAGGCCCGCGTGGTGCGGCCCCGGGTCAGGGGCGGCGGGCTCACGCGCGGACGCGAGGTGGACCTCTACAACCTCGGCGTGGCGGGCGGCGGCAGCCAGGCCGCGACCGCCACCGATCGCGAAATCGCCGCACTGCTGATGGCCGGCGGCGGTTACTGGCGCGGCGCGGCGCTGAGCGGCGCACCCGGCTATCACGCGCTCCAGGCGCTCGTCGACAGCGGGCGCTGCTGGCTCGAGACGACCGACAACGCCCCACTCACGCACGGTGCCGAACGCACGCTGGAGCTGGCCTGGGAAACGCGACGCGGCGGCAACGCGCTCGAGCTGAACGCGCACCTCGGCGAGGACACCTGCCTGCTCGACACCCTGCCGCCGCTCTACCTCGACCTCGCCCGCCACGAGGTCGGCGCGGTCACCTGCCCCGGCCTCAACGCGCGTCAGATCGCGCTGCTGTCCGAGGCCCCGGTGCTGCCGAGCGAGCTGGCCGAGGCATGCGCGCAGACCTTCGCCGGCAGTCACCCCACCCTGCCGGTGCCGCCGCCCGCCCCGCTCGCGGTGCGTGACAACCGCGGCGAGGCGCCGATCCCGCGGCTGCGGCTCGCCGGTCACGACGACGGCCAGCGCCATCAAGCTTATCTCGCGCTGACCTTCGACTACGGCCCGGAAAGGGTCGATCCGCTGCCGGCGGCGCCGACCAGCCTGGTGGAAAGCGCCACGGGCCTGGTGCGCGTCGCACGCGACCTCGACGCCGAGGCGGCGGCAGCGGCGCGCCTGGCGGCGCTGGGCTTCGACCTCCTCGCCCCCGATGCCGTCGAACTGCCGGCCTCGCAGGCGGTATACGGTCCGCGCGGCGCGCACGACATCGAACGTGCCTCGCGCTGGTCGGCCTTCCTGCGCGAGGACCTGCCGCGGCTCGAAGCCGACGGCTGGCGGGTCGAAACGGCGCCCAGCTTCGAACTGCGTTTCGAATCGGGACGTCTGGTTGCCGACATCGAGCAGCCGGAGGGCGGCAACGACTGGTTCGCGCTCGGCTTCCGTCTCGAGATCGACGGCGAGACACTACCTCTGATCGATCTCCTCGCACCGGTGCTCGAGGCGGACTGGTCACGCCTGCCGGAGACCGTCAGCGTGGCCATCGGCCCGCAACGCTACGTCGACGTACCCGCCGCGCGCCTGCGGCCCCTGCTCGACACCCTGCATGCGCTGTTCGCGCGCCTGGCGCCGACCGACGGCGATACCGTGACGCTCGCGCGCAGCGACTGCGCGCTCGTCGCGGCCCTCGAGCAAGGCGGCGTGGAAGTCCGCGGGGGCGAGGCGTGGCGCGCGCTCGGCGAACGCCTGGCCGACTTCGACGGTATTGCGAGCGTACCGCCGGATCCCGGCCTCGGCGCGACCTTGCGCCCCTACCAGCAACGCGGCCTCGACTGGCTGCAATTTCTGCGCGAGTACGGCTTCAACGGCATCCTCGCCGACGACATGGGTCTCGGCAAGACGGTGCAGACGCTGGCGCATCTGCTCGTCGAGCAGCGCGCCGGCCGGCTCGACGTCCCGGCGCTGCTGGTCGCACCGACCAGCCTGATGGGCAACTGGAAACGCGAGGCCGCGCGCTTCGCACCGTCGCTGCGCGTCCTCGTGCTGCATGGCCAGGAACGCCACGCGCGTTACGCCGGAATCGCTGACGCCGATCTCGTACTCACGACCTATCCGCTGCTTTCGCGCGACACCGAGCGCTTGCTCGGCCAGCCGTTCCACAGCGTGATCCTGGACGAGGCGCAGACCGTCAAGAACCCGCGCGCGAAAGCGGCGCAGGTGGTGCGCGCACTCGACGCCCGCCACCGCCTGTGCCTGACCGGCACGCCACTGGAAAACCACCTCGGCGAGCTGTGGGCCCTGTTCGATTTCCTCATGCCGGGGTTTCTCGGCAGTGCCGAGGGCTTCCGCCGTCACTACCGCACGCCGATCGAGAGCGACGGCAACACCGAGCGCCATGCCGAGCTCGCGCGGCGCATCGCCCCGTTCGTGCTGCGCCGGACCAAGCAGCAGGTCGCCACCGAGCTGCCGCCGAAGACCGAAATGATCCATCGCGTCGAACTCGGCGCCGCGCAGGCCGAACTCTACGAGTCGATCCGCGCCACCGTCGACAAGCGCGTGCGCGAGGCGATTGCCCGCCAGGGCCTCGCGCGCAGCCACATCACCATCCTCGATGCGCTGCTCAAGCTGCGCCAGGCATGCTGTGATCCGCGTCTGCTCGACCTCGACGAGCCGCCTCCGCCATCGGCCAAGCTCGATCTGCTGCTGGAACTGCTCGAGGAACTGCTCGCCGAGGGGCGCAAGGTGCTGCTGTTCTCGCAGTTCACCAGCATGCTCTCCCTGATCGAAGCAGAGCTTGCCGCGCGTGGCGTGCGCTTCGCCAAGCTCACCGGGCGTACGCGCGATCGCGAGGCGGCCATCGCACGCTTCCGCGACGGCGACGCGAACCTGTTCCTGATCAGCCTCAAGGCGGGCGGCGTCGGCCTGAACCTCACCGAGGCCGATACCGTCATCCACTACGACCCGTGGTGGAACCCGGCGGTCGAGAGCCAGGCCACCGACCGCGCCTACCGTATCGGCCAGACCCAACCGGTGTTCGTCTACAAGCTCATCGTGGAGAACAGCGTCGAAGAGAAGATGCTCGAGCTGCAGGAGAAGAAACGTGCGTTGGCGAGTGGCATCTACGCCGGCGCGGGCGGCAACGATGCGCTCGATTTCGACGCCGCCGCGCTGGGCGCGCTGTTCGCGCCGCTTGACCACCCCACTGCGGACGACACGCCCGCCGCCGGCGAGTGAGCCCGGGACGCCCCGGGCGGCGTGAGCAGCATGCCCGCTAGAGTCCGCCAGGCGCTGCCAGCGCCGGAGCGCGCCCCTACTTGCGAAACGCTTCCAGGCGCGCCGCTGTCTCGCTGAACGGATAGTCGGTCGCCGCCTCGTAAGCCAGGCCGTCGGCC
>Ga0180430_10001099_pt1 | contig 27373 bp, 21 predicted proteins | sample SS_ome_9_FD_132999 | JGI IMG/M metagenome (GOLD analysis project Ga0180430, IMG submission 132999) | Hypersaline lake sediment archaeal communities from the Salton Sea, California, USA - SS_1_S_2 metaG | ecosystem: Environmental > Aquatic > Non-marine Saline and Alkaline > Hypersaline >... | reverse complement strand
GCGGTTCGACTCGAAGGGAAACACCATGGTGATATGAGCGCCGACCAGATTGTAGATCGGGTCATATTGTTCTCTGAGCTGGGCTATCGGCTTCTCGATTTCGGGGGGAAGAAAGATCACCACCGCAAACTTATGGTGGCGACGTTCATGCAATTGATCGAACATCTTGTATCCTCAACGATAGAAAACGATCTCAACTCGACGATTCGCTGCCCGTCCGGCAGCGGTTTCGTTCGACTTCACAAAGTTGGTCTCACCGCGTCCTATGGCTGTGATCCGGGTTTCATCGACGCCGAGCGAAACCAGGTAGTCACGTACTCGTCGGGCTCTCTTAGCCGACAACTGCTGATTGGCCGTAGCGGTTCCGATGTTGTCGGTGTAGCCGCTGATCTCCAGCCTGACATCGGTCACGAATACCAACAGTCCGGCCAGTCGCTTCAGTTTTTCTCGAGTGTGCGGATCGACCTCGAACGAGCCGGAGACATAATCTATGTTGAGAACCAGGGGAGCGTCAAGCATCGAGAGATCGACACAACCGTGGCGGTCCACTTCCATTCCGATAAGCGTATGCGGGCAGTCGTCGAGCCCGTTGGGAACACCATCCTGGTCGTCATCGAGCGGGCAACCATCGGCTCCGACTTCGGCACCGGTGATATTGAAGGGACAGGCATCGGCATAATCCGGGACACCGTCATAATCGGAGTCGACCGCACAACCGTTGATGTCGACGGTTCCGCGGGCGCGACGGTCGGTACCGGGGCAATCATCCAGGCCGTCTGGAACTCCGTCAAAGTCAGAATCTCGGCTGCACCCCTGGGGATCCACTATCACCCCTCGAGGCGTGTTGGGACAACGATCCTTCGAATCCGGGACACCGTCACCGTCGCCATCCGGCTCGTAACGACTTACCGGAATCTCCGCTTTGGCCGGTCGTGACGCCCAGTTCTGCTCTGACTTCCATTCGCTTCCTCGCCCGAAAGCGATCGACAGCGACAACATACTGGCCGTCATAGTTGTGGCCCGACGGTCCATGACCGCCTCGGCAAACTCGGTCCCGACACTGGACAGGTAGTCGAGACGGAACATCCAGCGGAGCCCGACATGGCGGCTCATACGGTACTTCAGCGCCGCTTGCCCCGTAAACATGATTTCCGGAGCCTGGAAAACCACCTGGTCGCCCTTGCGGCTTTGAACCTTCACCAAGGTGTCTTCGGTCGGATCCAGCACCTCCCAGAGAGCCAGTCCGCCGCCAATCCCCAATCCGATATTCAGGTTAGACTCCGGCGCGAACATGTCCCTCGAAAAGACCGCGCCGATCCGCGTCACGCTGAACAGACGATCCGAGGCATCCTTGTCGGGCGTAAACTGCAACGAGGAGCCAATAGCCGGATCGTTGTAGATATCGTGGAATCCGAGCTGTAACTCGGCCGTCCAGCGGGCATCCAGTCTCAGGCCGGCAAAACCCTCGAAACTGTGCTGGAACGGATAGAAAGCGCTTTCGCCGCCGTAGGCTCTGATAATCCCGCTCTGGAATCCTAGATAGTATTTCGGATCGTTGGCGTGTGTCGTCGGCGCGACCAACAGAGCCATCAGGGCTACTAGAAAGCAGATTCCCACTCTTGGGGAAATGACCGATTTGAGGATTCGGGACAACATCGATTCATACTGTCGGTATGGCCGACTCAAATCAATTAAAACATGGAGAACTAGTAGGGCTTGTTGATGTCGATGCCGGTGTAATAGTGTTGGAGGATCGTCTCGTGGTCCCATCCGTCGCGGGCCAAACCGATTGCGCCACACTGGCACATTCCGACACCGTGGCCGTACCCTCGGCCGCCGATAATGACATTCTCAACGTTCCCTTTGGAGTCACGTTCGATTGTGACATCAAACCGGTCCGAAGGGAGAATCAGGTCGGGATTGGAAGTGCGCCCCAGTACCCAGCGAATCCGATCCTTGTGGAAACGATATGTATCCGACGTGGTCCGCACCTGCAGCGTCACCACTCGTCCGCCGGGAGTGCGGTCTTCGATGGCCAGCGACTTGATCCGCCCGATCTTGAGATCCCGACCACGATCGGAGGAAAGATACTGTTCCAGCCGACCACGCAGTTGCTTTTCGCTAAAAGTCTCTTTCCAGACGTAGTATTTCGACCAACTGCAGGCGCCGCTGTCATCGACCGGCTTGAGATAAGGCATCTCCTTGCGGTCCCAGACGGACTGGATGGCATCGGTCGATCCGCCGCACGTGGAATGGTAGTAGGCTTCGATAAACTCCTCGCCGTACATCATCACCTTGCCGGCAGTGGCGTCAATCGCCCGGTTGACCAGATTGACCTCTGCCTCGACTCCGTGATAGACCTGATCAATTACCGTGTTTTTCAGATCGTAAGGCTCAGAGCCATATTGCTGGAGATGCGATATCGTGTAAGTACGGGCTGCTATGGCCTGGGCCTTAACAGCTTCGATCTCGGCCTCGGTCCGAGGTCCAATCTCGGGTGGGACCACCCCGTAAAGATAATCCTCGATATAGAGCACATTCACCACTCGCACGTTGCGACCCAGAGGCAGGGCCTTGAGCAGACCGCGATAGCGGTGTTTGCCCAACTTGAGCCGCTTGCCCACACCCCGGGGGATGACATTGACCTCGTCGAGTCCCTCACCCAGTACCTGGCCGCGGTCGTTCTGGACCCGCAGATGCCGTGAGGAAGCATAGATTCGGATGGGACGGGTGGAATAGAAGACATTCTGTTGGTTGTTGCGAATGCACTCAATCGCGAACTGGCCCTCGCTGGCGATCTCGACATCGGTCTTACCCTCGTCGATAAGAACCCGCACGAAGGGCACCCGGATGTAGCTTCCTCCGGTTTCCTCTCGCAGTCCAGGGACGGTGGCACACGAGAGCACCAGCACGATCAGCATGAAGCCGGTGCCGAGACGCGCGACCCATTTGGCCGGTTTAGTCAAGCTGCTGAGTCTCAATTTCGTTTACGGGACTTAGTAATTAAGGGCGGCTGGACAATGTGACCAAGTACCAGGCCGTCCGGTTCTTTCTTGCGCACTATCTTAGTTGTCGGCACGGGACGTGACCTTAAACAGGCCTCACCCAATACTGCGTAGGCCGATGCCTCAACCAGGTCGCCGTCAATACCCAGTTCGGAGACATCACGCACAGCGACGGAAGGCATCATCTCCTGGAGCCTATTGACAAAGAATCTGTTCCTTCGCCCGCCTCCGGTCAAATACAAACTTGATACGTTGGTATCGCCACGGATGATCGGCTTGACTGCTCGAGCTATCCCTCGCACCGTCATTTCAGCGACTGAGCGAAGTACGTCCGCGTTGGCAAGTTTGAGCTGGCGCGCCCGTTTTACGATGTGGTCGGACATCTTCTGACCGAACTGCTCCCAGCCGGTGGAGTTGGCCCGACGGCTGAGTGTCGAGGCTTCAGCCATTGCGGTCAGAAGCTGCTCGGAAATCTCACCCGCTGCGGCCAGGCGTCCATCACGATCCATCGGCCGATTGAAGAGGCGCTGCGCCAGAATATCGCTGAGGCTGTTTCCTGCCCCGCAGTCTCCGGCCATCGGTTTTCCTTTGGAGGGCACAAAGAAGTAATTGGAGATGCCGCCGATGTTCACAATCAAGCGCGACTCCTCTTCGGAGCGATAGAGCTGCTGCATCGCCGGCGTCGTAATCGGCGCTCCCTCACCTCCGGCGGCAACATCGGCCTGGCGAAAGTCGCCGACCGTGATAATCCCGGTTTCGGCGGCAATGAAATCCAGCGATCCCAATTGCAGCGTCCCGCGAACCTTGGTACCCAGCAGTTCTCGCCAGAGAGGAAGATGGCGTACCGTCTGGCCGTGACTGGCCACAAGATCAACCTTGATGTTGCTGGCCTCCAGCCGCCGAATGAATCTGGCGGCGGCACGGCCAAAAAACCGGCCAAGGTGATTGTGCATCATGATCACATCGTCGAGTGATCCCGACTCGTTTTCACAGGATCGGTGGATTTCGGAACGGAGGTTGGCCGGCATTTCTACTTCGTGGCCGGCGAGTAGCTTCCAGCGAAATGGGGAAGCGTAGATTCTAATGGCAGCGAGGTCGACGCCGTCGGCGGAGGTCCCGGAGTTTAGTCCCAGGACCGTTAGTCGTTTTCGTTGAAGAAGGCGCAGAAGGTTCATGTCGTGAATGAATCACCGTACGACCGAGCTGTCCAGCTTGAATTTCAGTCCCGAGACACGTTCCATAGAGGATTCGATCTGAGCTTCCTCGATCTCACCCTCCTTCACTGCCGAGACAAAATAGTCGTAAGCTCCGATTGCCTTTTCATGATCGTTACCAAACAGAAGAATATCGTGACCCGCTCTAAACGCTTCTACGGCTCTCTCGCCGACATGGCCCAGCGGAGCCGCACCTTCCATCAGGAGACAATCGGTGACCACCGGCCCGTCAAACGCGAGCATATGCCGGAGCCAGCCACTGATGAGTGCCCGATTAGCGGTAACTATATCGCCGCCAAATGCGTTGACCCGCATGTGAGTGGTCATAATCATATCGGCGCCGTGTCCGATACCTGCCTCAAACGTCAACTGCTCCCTCTGGCGCCAGACTACTTCGTCGACTGGCGCGATCGCCGTCTTCTCATGAGGATCGAACGGCGCTGCACCCAAACCAGGAAAATGCTTCAGGCAGGAAAGAATGCCGCAGGATCTGGAAATCTCGATAGACTTTCTTATAAAAGGGATTGCACCCTCCGGCTCCTCACCAAAGCAACGGTCCGCCAGCACGCTGGATTCCTTTTCCAGATATAGATCCGCTACGGGAGCAAAGTTCAGGTTTATTCCCAGCTTCTCCATGTAGAGCGCCGACCGATTGTAATCCTCGGCAAACCGGTCGAGGCCGAGTTCCTTTTTGTACTCCGTTGCAGCCCGGTACTCAGCCGGAGCACCCTTTAGCCGACAGACGCGGCCGCCTTCCTGATCAATAGCGATAAACGGGCGAGCACTGTCCCGATACGCTCGGTTGATCCTCTCGATGTTTTGGCGTGCCGCCTCATGGGAAGCACATGCTTCCTCCAATAGCAGAACGCCCCCAATCTTCTCCTCGCCCAAGAAATCTAAGAATGCGTCCGGGGGTTCGGCACCCCGGAATCCGATGATGAACAATTGGCCAAGGTTGTGGAGATAGTTACTCACCTATGATCTCCCCTTGCCGGCAAATGAAAGGTTTACTTCACACAAACGAGATTCCTCCCCTCGTCCTTGGCCTGATACAAGGCCTTATCGGCGATCGTTACCAGTTCGTCGTAGGAGCGACCGTTCTCGGGATACGACGTGATTCCCACCGAAACCGTGATATGCACCGGCTCCTTGGCGCCAAGATCGAATCCGGCCACTTCCACCTGAGACCTAATACGTTCGCCGATCATCCTCGCTTCGGCAAGAGGTGTCTGCGGTAGTATTATCACAAACTCCTCCCCGCCGTAGCGAGCGAAGATATCAACATCGCGAATACATCCCTTGATGATCCGCGAGAGATTCCTGAGTACAGTATTGCCCGGGCCATGCCCATAAGTATCATTGAGCTTCTTGAACCAGTCAATGTCAACCATCACCAGCGACAGGGGATGGCTGTAGCGCTGAGCTCGGCGCTGTTCTTCCTCGAGCTTCTGAACGAAGTAGCGGTAGTTGTAAGCCTGAGTCAGCTCGTCGATGATTGTCAGATCCTCGGTCTTTCGGTGCAACTCGGCATTATCCAACGCCAGGGCGGTCGATCTGGCCACGACCGAAAGCAGCTCGACATCCTTATCGGTGAACTTGCCCGCCTCGGGGGACTCGGCCGTAAGAACTCCCCTGACGACACCATGAGTCTCGAGGGGAGCAATCATCACCGACTTGGCTTCCGCCTCGAGCGACTTGTAGTCATCGCGGGCGCGGACATCCTTCATGTGCACCGCTTCACCCTGCTGGAGAATTCGCCCGATCAACTCGTTGGCGCTGGAGTCGATAGGCGCCACGTGGAAATTCGGACTCTTTTTGCGTGAGCGGATCCGATAGTAAGGTCCGGACTTCTCATTGAGGATCATGGTGAAGGACTCGTACTCCAGTACATTGCCCATTATTCGGGCCACTTCCCGCAACAGACTCTCTACGTCGAGAATCGATGCCAGGATACGGGTATTCTCGTAAATCATCTCGATCAAGGCCTGAGACTTCTCCAGCTCGGCCGTGCGTTTGTTCAGGGTATTGAAGAGATTTAGCAGCCGTTTCTCCGACCGACGCATGTGCTCCGAAGCGTAGTGGATAGTCAGAAACCCGACAAACATCAAACCGATCCGCAGGGTGACATCGAACATGTTGTCGAAGGTCACCGAAGCCCAGATTACAGCCAGGTAGGCTGAAGCCGAGAGAATGGCCACCACGCCAGCAAACCAGAAAGTCAGAACGTAGGCTGCAATCGAAATGGTGAGATAGAGCAGCAAGAAGAACGAAGAATGAAATCCGCCGGAGTACAGCACCAGCATCGGTACCAGCAGAAGGTCATAAATGACGGTGGAGAAATACGCCAGCTTGAGATCAAACCGTCCGCCCACCGCCATGTAAAAGAAGATCAGATGAGCCACGAAAGTACCCACTGCGGCATAGAAGAGCGGTTGAGCTGCCTCAGGGTATTCGCCAAACCAGGTAAACCAGGCCACGCCCAGAAGGACAATGACTCTTGACAGCAAATAGATGCGGTCAATTCGGGGTAGTAAGGTTTTGTGCCGGTCTAGAAAGAGCTTCATCCAATGGATCCTCTGCTATAACGTCCATATCGGCCGAAACTGGCGTTTTTTTATTGATGTCAAACAGGTTAGATGTTCAGAATGCCTGTTCTCTGACTATTATCGCTCGATCCGACCGTCATTGCTGCCTGGCGCATATGTCTGAGTTTTCCGCAATAAGCAGAAATCTCAGAACATCGATTTCCAGAGCCCCGTTTTCGACCCTAAAACACTGAAAATCAAATAGATCACAAGCTCATTTTCGCATAAATCGAAACTATGCCAGTCGGTACAATGGTTTATAGGTCTAATTCCCGTTAGTTCGTGAAAAAAATCTCAATAAATTCAGAAATCCTCTTGGCCTGCCGATGGTAGAACATATATTAGAAGTCAGAAATCACAGAAATATCAGACAATCAGGATTATGCCAGATAAGAAAGACTCATTAACAACGACCCAGGCCGCCCGCCTTCTCGATGTCTCCCCCGACACCGTACTGAAGTGGGCCAAGGCCGGCAAGATAGAATCATTCCGCACCCTGGGCGGTCATTACCGCATTCCCCGTTCTGCCCTGGATTCCTCGCCTCGAAGAGGCGGATCGGCGATCCAGGACGGCGATTCGTTTATGCCCGAGAAGTTCCAGTACTGCTGGGAGTACCAGGCTCAGGGGGGCGAGGTCAGCGACGACTGCAAAGACTGCCTGACTTATCGCTCACGCTCGAAGCGCTGCTACGAGTTGCGGCATCTGCCCAACGGACTGGGATGTCTGCGGGTGTACTGTAAGTCGACCTGTGAGGAATGTGACTATTATCAGATCGTTCAAGGGGCCGGTTACAATGTGATCATCCTTACCGAGCAAAAGCGGTTGCTGCGTGATCGTGACCACGTCGACGGTGAGCAGGGAGTTACCATTCGTATCGCCACCAACGAGTACGAATGCTCCAGTCTCGTGGAATCGTTCCGACCCGACTTCATTGTAGTCGATTGCGCCCTGGGTGAGAAACGAACCAGCAATGTCTGCACGTCGCTGTTCAATGATTCCCGCATACCGGTACCCAGAATCATTCTGGCCTCACGCACCAAGAAGCTGAAGGAGTACTGCGACCGCGAAGTTTTTGGCTGGATGGCCAAGCCGTTCTCGGTTGAGCAGCTTCGTGAGTGCATCAAGGGAGTAACCCCGAGATCGGTGCCGACCGAGCGCCAAATCACACACGAGAAATTCGAGAGTTGAAATAGAATTTTTTGGAGGAGACCATGTCCGAGGAGTTGAAACTCAAAAACGGCAAACTGCGAGTCGTCAAGGGCGACATAACCGACCTTGAGATCGAATCGTTTGTCTACTATGCCCAGCACGACCTCGCTCTGGGGTCCGGTTACGGCAATGCCATCTCGATGCGCGGTGGCCCGGGGATCCAGGAAGAACTCAAAGAACTGGGACCGCTGGAAACTACCCAGGTGGTGACAAGTGGAGCCGGCGAACTCAAGGCCAGCAAGATCATCCACGCGGTCGGCCCGCGTTTCCAGGAAGAGGATATCGAGGCTAAGCTCAAGGCGACGGTCGAGAACTGCCTCAAGGAAGCAGAGAAACAGGGTGTCAAAGCGGTTGCCTTCCCAGCCATGGGTTGTGGTTTCTACGGCATCCCACTTGAGACCAGCGCCAGCATCACCCTTGAGACGATCAAGGCCCACCTCAGCAACGGTGGCAAGCTCGAAGACGTGGTGGTTGTGCTCAACGACACCCGTGACTACAAACCGTTTGCGGCCAAACTGGCTACACTGAAGAGCGCGTAAAGGAGGCCGTCATGAGCGAACAACTACATTTTGCAGAAACGACCCTCCAGGAAATCGCCCTGGGGATAATGGCCCTGGTCTATATCACCAGACTCTTCTGGCTGACTCGCTTCCCCCTGGCCAAAGAGCGCCAGGCCACGACCGGCACCGGGACAGTCAAACCCAAAATGAGTATCATTTATTCCTGGGGCAACATCGGGATGCCCTGGGCCATGGAAAGCTCGCGGAAGAACTTCTTCCTTTATTCTCAGTTCGTGATATTCCATCTGGGCGTCGTGGCCGCTATCGGCCTGTCGTTCATTATTCCCTACTGGCCGTCTTTGCTCGAAAACTCGACTTTGGTGCTGGTGCTCCAGATCCTGACCGGCGCCGCCTGTCTGATTGGCGTGATGCGCATCATCCGTCGCGTTTTCTCCAAGTACATTCGGGCTATCTCGACTCCCGATGACCACTTCTCGTTGCTGCTGCTGACGGTCTGGTTCGGCTTCGCTTATCTGGCCGTGCCCAACGACATTTCCGGCGGCGAAGGCTTCATGCTGACCTACTTCTACCTCACGGCTTTCTTCCTGATCTACGTCCCGTTCAGCAAGATCTCGCACTATCTGTACTATCCCTTCACCCGGACCTATCTCGGCCGCACCTTCGGCCGTCGTGGCGTCTATCCGGTACAGAAAACCCGCTAATCGGGATGGATCAGCAAAGGAAACGGAGAATAGAAAGATGAGTGAAAATACAAGATCACATAAGGCACAAAAAGTCATCGAACGGATGGGCAAAAAGCTCAACCGTCAGATGGTCAGCTCGCTGGTGGCCTGTGTCCATTGCGGCAACTGTATCGACAGCTGTCACTATGTTCTGGCCAACCCGGGTGATGTCTCTTACGCCCCGGTCTACAAGGCCGACAAAATCCGCAAGTTCTTCAAGCGCCACTACGACTGGACCGGTCGCGTCCTGCCGGCCTGGGTCGGCGCCAAGTCGCTGTACACCGACGAGGAACTCGAGGATCTGAAGGATACCGTATTCGGAAAGTGCACCAACTGTCGTCGCTGCACTATCAACTGCCCCATGGGTGTCGACTATGCCACATTCAACCGTATGGCCCGCGGCCTGTTGGTCTCGGTGGGTGTCATGCCCGAAGGTGTGGCGGTCGTGTCCAAGGACCAGTGGGAGCTGGGCAACCAGATGGGCGTCCTGAGAGAGGACTACGTCGATACTCTCGAATGGCTCTCCGACGAAATGAAAATGGAATACGGCGATGACTACCCGGGTATCCCGATCGACAAGAAGGACGCAGCTGTCGTCTATTCGATCAACCCCCGCGAAGTCAAGTACGACCCTCGTACCATCTCCGACGCGGCTATGATCTTCAACGCCGCCGGCGAAGACTGGACCATGCCTTCCGAAGGCTGGGACATGACCAACTTCGGCCTCTTCTCGGGTGATGACGACCTGGGCGGTGCCGTTGCCAAGAGACTGTACGAAAAGGTCGAGCAACTCGACGGCAAGAAGCTGGTCATCTCCGAGTGCGGTCACGGCTATCGTTCGACCCGCTGCGAAGGCCAGAACTGGGCCAAGAAGGATATCAACTTCGTCATGGAGTCTTCGGTTGAGACCATGATCCGCTACATCAAAGAGGGTAAGATCAAGGTCGACAAGTCGAAGAACAAGACTCCGGTCACATTCCACGACTCCTGCAACTACGGCCGCTCTTGCGGTATGACCGAGGAGCCGCGCGAGCTGCTGCAAATGGTCTGTGAGGATTTCCGCGAGATGTATCCCAACCGCGGCGAGAACTACTGCTGCACCGGTGGTGGTGGCGCCATGTCGATGTCGGAATACACGCCGCGTCGCCTGAAGTCAGCTTCGGTCAAAGCCGACCAGCTCAAAGAAACCGAAGCCGGCATAGTCGTCACAACCTGCCACAACTGTGTCGACGGTCTGGCGGACCTGATCAAGCATTACAAGTTGGGTATGGAAGTCACCCAGTTGGTAAATCTGGTAGCCAACGCCCTGGTAATCGAGAAGCCCGAGGAAGCTCCGACACCGGCCGAACCGGCCAAGGTCGAAGCTGTCGGCGGTTCACTCGACGGATACAAAGTCCTTGTGTGCGACGACGAACCTGACTTTGTTACCTTCGTATCCACAATCCTCGAGGACAACGGCGCTACCGTGAGAACGGCCCATTCCGGCGATGAAGCTATCAAGCTCTGTCGCGAGGAAGCCCCTGACCTCATGACTCTGGATATGACCATGCCGGAAAAGGGCGGTATCGAGGTGTTCGAGGAACTGCGTGCCGATGCCGAACTGAAGACCATTCCGGTCTGTATTATTACCGGCAAGCCGGAGCTGCGTAGGCTCATCTACGAGCAGACGCCGCCACCGTCTGGATACGTCGACAAGCCGATAACCGAGGAGAGTTTGCTTCTAAACGTGAGGAAGATTTTGGCTGTGCCCCACCGGGGCGAAGCCAAATAGATCCAATTGAGAGGTAGCATTTATGTGTACTGCCCATCGCGAATACTTTGATTCGATGCCGTGTTATCTCACGGTGCAGGATCGCGATTTCAAGATCATCGACGCCAACCGTGAATTCACTGAGAAGTTTGGCGAACATGAAGGACGTTATTGCTATCAAGTGTACAAGCAGCGTCCGGAGAAATGCGAGGACTGCCCGGTCGAGAGAACCTTTCGCGATGGGCGCCGGCACAAGAGCGAGGAGCTGGTAACAACCCTGAATGGCCGCGATGTCTGGGTAATTGTCTACACCACCCCGATCAAGAACGAAAAGGGTGAAATCACGGCCGTTATGGAGATGTCCACCGACATCACCGATATCAAACTCCTCCATCAGGCGCTACGCGACTCTCAATCCAAGTACATGCAACTCTTTGAGAAGGTCCCCTGTTTCATCTCGATTCAGGACCGGGACCTTCGCATTACCGAAGCCAACCGGATGCACCGGGAGGCTTTTGGTACCGCCTATGGCAAGAAATGCTTCGAAGTCTACAAGCACCGGTCCAAGGAATGCCAGCCCTGCATTGTGAAGCAGACCTTCAACGATGGAGAAATCCGCGTCCACGAAGAGGTTGTGACAAAAGAGAATGGAGAGCGCATGAATGTGCTGGTCCACACGGCACCCTTGCGCAACGACGCCGGCGAAATCGACAAAGTGATTGAGATGTCTACCGACATTACTCAAATCCGCCAACTGCAGGACAAACTGACTTCGGTTGGCCTCCTGATCGGCTCGATTTCACACGGAATCAAAGGGCTGCTCAACGGCCTGGACGGTGGCATCTACCTGGTCAATTCGGGCCTCAAAAAGGACAACCGGGATCGAATCGACCAGGGCTGGGAGATTGCCATCCGCAACGTCGATCGCATCCGCTCTATGGTTATGGATATCCTCTACTACGCCAAGGATCGTGATCCCAACTGGGAGCCGATCGAGGCAGTCGATTTCATCCGGGATATCTGCAGCAACTTCACCGAAAAGGCCAACAAACTGGGAATCGCCTGTTCTTGCGACGCCCAGTACGGGGCCGGTGAGTTTGAGGCCGATCGCATGATGGTCCGTTCGATGCTTGTAAACCTGGTCGAGAACTCGATCGATGCCTGCCGCGTCGACTCGAAAAAAGATGACCATCGAGTCTCAGTTGAACTTGAAGGAACGCCCGAATCTGTTATATTCCGGATTGCCGATACCGGTATCGGCATGGACCGCGAAACTCGCGAGAAAGCCTTCAGTCTCTTTTTCAGTTCGAAGGGAGCCGGAGGCACCGGACTCGGGCTGTTTATCGCGCATAAGATTGTCAAGTCGCATGGCGGCAGCATAAAAATCGAGTCCGAGGAAGGCCAGGGAAGTACCTTTACGGTCGAACTGCCTCGTGTTAAACCCGCGGTCCTGGAAAAAGTGGAAGATAAAAAACTTTGCCCCGGAGGCGCGGATAATGGCCAAGAAGATTCTGATAGTTGACGACGAGCCGGATATGGTCACCCTGTTGACCACGCTACTCGAAGACAACGGCTACGAAACGGTTTCTGCTTACAACGGTATTGAAGGGATGGAAAAAGTCCAGTCGGACAATCCTGACCTGATCACACTCGACATCACCATGGACAAAGAGACCGGTATCAAGATGTACCGTAAGCTCTGCCAGGCCGGTTCGCAGATCCCGGTTATTATGGTCACCGGTATATCGGATGCCCTGGGTACATTCCTCGGCCGCTACAAAGACACTACCGAGCCGGCGGGTTATTTCGAGAAACCGATCGACAACGAGGCCCTCCTGGCCAAGATCAAAGAGCTGATCGGATAAGAGCCTGGCGGCCCAGTAATGCCCAGATAGAGTCATTGCGAGCGAAGCGAAGCAATCTCACTTCCCGACCAATGCCTGGGTGCCCCAGGGCTTGCATCGCCGGGGCCTATCTGCTTCGCGCTGAGATGAGTTCATTTGTAGGTCGAAACCCCTAGCCTGCGGTAGCAGGCTCGCGAAGCGAGGTTTCGACTTTCCTCTCCGGTGGCCCGACGCTTGCGTCGGGTTTATTGCGCCCGTATCGCAAAGAGAAACCCACCATAAATGGTGGGCCACCAAGACTCATGGAGTAATAGGGGATGGATGCAACAGGATTCAACAGATTGGAACGCGCTGTGCTTGATGCCATAAGCGAGCACTATGCTATTGAGGGGCTCTCGGATCAGTTGACCCAGGCGGTGCTGATCAAACGCGAATGGACCAAAGTTGGTTTCTACGTCGAGATCGGGGTGCCCCGTTCGTTGCCCCGGTTGACCTTGCCGCCGGATTTTGGGAGGTCTGTGAACGGTCCCATGATTATGTCCGACGACATTCACCATGATGCGTCGACACTTGTCTGGGTAGAGTCGGGCTACTGCCATATGCTGGAGATGTTTGCCTACGGCGATTGGTTTAATGAGCATGTTGACAGTTTCGAACTTGTATGGCCAGCACCCTACAAGCCCGGACTGATCCCCAGACTCGTTGCGAGCTTTCGTCGAGTGTTTGGCGACTCGTAGCATCTGGTGGTTGGCGTACATACGCGTGCACCAACAATGCACAAGACGCAGCATTCTGCTCCACAAGTAAACCCACCCTAAGAAGGGTGGGCCACCAAGAGAAGATCGGTTCCCTCTTTCGAGGGAATGACTCACTTTCTAACTGCTGACAAGTAAACCGATGTATCTCCGAAATCCCGCGTTTGGCAACCGAACGTCGCCGCAGCGCGAAGCAGTAGAAGTGTCCGTGACACCTATTCAAAGAACTCCAGCGTGCTGTACCAGTCCTGGAACTCCTTCGTCTGCGTGGGATATGACGCCTCGGTCGAGTAGTGCACGAACAGATGAGCCGTGTTGTGCGGTGCTTTCCATACCTGATCGCCACGCATTTTAAGATCATTCCGCTCGGCCCACCACTGGATCCGACCGGGGCTGAGTCTCAGCGTAGAATCGAACTCGTTCGCAAACTGCGCATGCAAACTGTCAACCTTCTTCAACGCCTGACGATGGCTGAAGCACTTCATGGCCATCGAGAACGCCTCGTCCCTGTAAACGTTGCCGGCACTGTCGACATGCTCCGGCATGATCAGCTTGACCATATCCATTTTTAGCGTATCGCTGTGCTCCTGAATGATCGGTCCGACATTCCAGTGCCGCTGGATAGGCAAGAGATAGGCCAGTTCGGTGTTAATATAGAGGACCTGGTTCCAGTAGAACTCCAGCGAGATCGCCTCGAGGAGCTCTCCGTTGCAGGACGCCCGCTCGACTCGAATCAAGCTGTCCAGGCCGGCGCGCTCAGCCGAACCCTCGGGTGCATTGTCCCGCGCTCTTTCCCAGGTTTTGACCGCCCATTCCGGATGGCCGGCGAGTTTCATGGCCTCAGCATGACCCATCATTAACGAAGCCGGGATCGTATCGTTCGGCTTGACCGTCCATAGCAGGCGGAATGAAGTCTTGACCAGATCCCTCGCCTGGTTTGTCCGGAGATAATAGTCGTATAGAATGCCGAGAGGTTCCGGGCTGTACTTTTCAAGCTCGGCGGCCTCGTTGGCGGCGGCCACCAACAGCGCCTCGGCATGTCCCAGCGCCAGACGATAGCGAATATACTGCTCGCGCGCCTTGCTCAGTGAGGCACCGTACATCGCGGTGTCTTCCTCTTTGAGGAACTTGAGGTATTCGGCGATTTCGTCCAACCGGGCTCCTGCTGTGGCTTTGATCGAGTCTTGCTGGGTGTCACTGAATCCGTCCGGCCATTCGGCGGTCACCGTTTCGAGAACCGTGAGAACGCTGTCGGTGTGGGCAAGTTCAATATCGGGACTGTCGTACTTGCTGCACTGTGCCAGCACCAACATGGTAACGGACAGCAGTGCGGTAACTAGAAGACGTATAGACTTGGTCATTACTATTCATACCTCATCAGGGTTATTGTCTTATACCGGAGTGGAATATGTCGCTACGACTTCAATCTGTCAATACGCCAGGTTCGCCTGAGAAAGTCTTAATTATTTTCTAACAGAGTTTTGCTAACCTGAATTTGTATCAGGCAAAACCAAGTGCTCAGTGAACTGAATTGACGAGGTATCCGAATGAAGCGCCTTTTGTTAACCATCACTGTTGTCATGGCTCTTGCTGCCATTCTGCTGATTGCCGGCTGCAGCAAGGATGATGACAACGACAGCAATTCCAACAATCCGACCGGTAGCGGATCGATCTCCAACCGAATGACGGCCAAAGTCGACGGCGTTGACTTCAGCGAGAATGCCGGAGCTTCCTACTTCACACCAACCAACACACTCCATATCGGTGGTGGAGGAATGGGCTATCCCAAAATCGAGTTGGTACTTCCTTATGACGAATGCGCAGAGGGTAAGAGCTTCAGTTTTGGCGGAGTCTTTACTACCCAGCGCTCTCGTGCCGTTTGTTACACTTCCATTTCTGATGATTACCACGATCACGACGAACAGAATTGCGGCACCGTGACACTGACTCTTTACAACGGTAGCCGGGCCAAGGGCACTTTCAGCGTAGATCTCTACAAGGAAGACCAGTACGGTAATATAGACGGACAAGTCAGCATTACAGAAGGTACCTTCGACGTCGAAGTTATCAAGGGATACTAGTAGAGATTTGGGAGAACACAACTATGACTAGTCCTTTACGATTGACTCTCATTGCTTGTCTGGTCTCACTCCTGGCCTTTGGCCTGGGATGCAGCGATGATGACGATGACAACAACACCGGCCTGGGCGGCCTTCCCGGCGGTGGGGGCGGTACCCCCGGTACGATGACCTTCACGGCCAACGGGACCACCATTACCGACGGAGCCTATTCTTCGACAGCATCGCAAACCGGATATCTTCAGATCGGTACCGATGTCGACGTTCCCGAGCCTCCGGCCGAGCGAGAAATGCTCCTGCAGATCCCGATTGACAGCGCCGCAGTTGGCAAGACAACAACAATCGATGGTTCCGATTTCAGTTTTACCACCGACCTGTTTATGCAGTCGTCCACAAATGACGCTTCTACCATATTCGACTCCTACAACACCATGAACGGCCTGGCTCACGGTTCCATGACCATCACCGAGATAGCTTCCGGCCGTATCAAGGGCAACTTCTCGGCCGTGCTATATCGCAACCTGGCGTCACCGCCGGCGGCGGAGTCGTTGAAGGTCGAAAACGGCACCTTCGATGTTCCCTACACACCGTAGGTGTCCAGTCCATATCGAACCAGCAAACTGCCGGCTCCTGGTCGGCAGTTTCTCTTTGCGCAACCTTCGCAAGCCTCATATCGTATAGTCAGACAAGCCTTTTGGGCCGGGATACTCCAGGAGCGTGTTCCGGCTCGCTTATTACCAACGCAGGAGAGAGAACACATTGTCCACACCTATTGAGGCGGCAGTCCCGCCTGCCAGTCCCGTTGCCGATTCACATCGAATTGCCACACTTGATGTCATCCGCGGCGTAGCCCTAATGGGCATTCTCGTTGTCAACATGGAGTTTTTTGCCCTTCCCATGTCGGTATATTTCAATCCCGCCTCATGGGGCGGGTTCGAAGGCTTCAGTAAAACCTACTACATCATCGAGTCGACTGTCTTCTTCAACAAGATGATGTCAATCTTCAGCATGCTCTTTGGTGCCGGCATCGCGCTGATGTTCCATCGCTTCGAGCAATCCGGCCGCAAATTCGGAGGGATCCACTATCGTCGGATGTTGTGGCTTATGCTTATTGGCCTGGTCCATGCCTATCTTCTTTGGTACGGCGATATCCTGTTCAGTTATGCCCTTTGCGGCATGCTGCTTTTTCTCTTCCGACGCAAGACTCCCCGCACACTAATCATTTGGGCGGTGGTCTTCATGATTATCTCCTCGGGCATACAGCTCGGGGCCGGGTTCGGTCTGGGGCAACTTCAGTCTGCCTACGAGAAGGCAAAATCCGGCGAACTGACTGAAGAGGAGATTGGTCCTTCAGCCATGGCTCAGATCAACCAGTGGGAGGAAGTCGAGGCTCAGTTTGACCCACCGGTCGAGAAGATCCAGGAGGAGATCGATGCCTACCAGGGTGGGTTCGCCAGTTGCTTCGAAATGCGGGCTCCCCAATCAGTCGGGATGCAAACCAGCGCCTTTTTCTTCTTTGTCCTGTGGCGGGTCATGGGCGTGATGCTTCTCGGCATGGCCCTGCTCAAGATGGGCTTTCTGGCCGCCGAGAAGTCCAAGCGAACCTATTGGACTACGGCCGCTATCGGGTACGGAATCGGTCTGCCCTTGGTGATATACTCCGACATGCAGACTCTCGGCGAGTTTGATGTCATGACCTTCTTCGTCCATCAGGGACTCTTCTTCGAACCCGGATCAACTCTGGTCTCCCTGGGACATCTGAGTCTCATCATTCTGATATGCAAGGCTGGTGTTCTGACGTGGCTACGCGAAAGATTCGCCGCCGCCGGACGAATGGCCCTGACCAATTACCTCATGCAGACGGTCCTGTGCACGACTCTCTTCTACGGCTACGGTGGTGGTCTATTCGGGGAGGTCGAGCGAGCCTGGTTTGGACCAATCGTGCTGGCCGTATGGGCTGTTCAGCTGGCCTGGAGCAAACCCTGGCTTGATCGGTACAAGTTTGGACCGGTCGAATGGCTGTGGCGTTCGTTGACATACTGGAAGCGCCAGCCGATGCAAGCGCGCGAGACCTCGGCGACATTCCCGAACTCTTGAGCCCTTCAATCTTGGTCGAAAGATCGATTTTGGTTGGCAACGGCCAACTTCGCATGTTATTTGAGGTAACCCGAGAACTGTCAATGTCGTAAGGAACCCATGAGCACATGGGTGACCCGCCAAAAGGATCTGTCAAAGTATGACCGTTCGCAGCATTAGCTTTATCGTCGCACTTTGTTTTGCCCTAACCAGCTGCCCCGTCCTGGGAGCGGTGTTCGAGTCAGGCGAAGAGATCCACATCACCAGTCTGCACCGTATCGAAGAGGACCTTTATGCCAGCGGCAGTATCGTCCGTATCGATGGCTATATCGGGGGCGATTTGTGCGCCGCTGGTAGCGAAGTAATCACTAACGGCGAGGTGGCCGCCTCCCAGAACATATTTGCCGAGGAACTGGACCACATTGGCCGTTGCGACGGCTCCCTCCGGGCCTTCGCATTCCGGGCCAAGATCAGCGGCTACATCGGCCGCTCGGCTCTAATCTATGCCTTTCGCGCCGAGCTGGGCGAAAGCTCGGTGATTCGTGGCGACGTCTTCGTAGCCGGAGCCAATGTCAATGTCGGCGGCCGAATCATGGGCGACGTTACCGCACACGCAGAAAAAGTCCGTGTGACCGGCAATATCGACGGCAACGCCGAACTGAACTGCACCGAGATGGTCATTGCTCCACCGGCAGTCATCAAAGGCGATCTCATCTACACCTGCCAGGAACAGATTGATATCGACACCTCCGGAGGGGTTGTGATACTCGGAGACATCAAATGGAAAAATCCCGGATTCAGCGATGAACCGGTGGAGGAAGGTTCGACCTTCCGTTCGCTCGTGGTCGATACCTCGAAGATCATGGCCTCTTTCTTGCTTGGAATGATCCTACTGTACGTCTTCCGTCGCTACGCCGAGGAAACCTTCCTGCAGTTGAAGTCCCGACCCACTATCTCCCTGGCGGCCGGTTTCCTGACCCTGCTCACGGCGATCGTGTCCATCATCTTTATGATAGGCTCATTGATCCTGCTTATACCCGGAATGCAACTCGTCTCAGGCGAACTGGCGGCGGTGGGGGCGTTGCTGTTGGTGATATCGATCCTGCTGATTCCGATCTCCACCCTGGCGGGACTGTCGGCTTCCGCCCTGGTCTATCTCGGCGGCATTGCGTTCGCGCCGCTGATTGGCTACTTGGTCTTCAGATTGGTCAAGAAGCAACCGCCTCAACTCACCTGGGTGCAGTTCCTCATAGGCCTGATACTAATCTCTTGTCTGTCTGCCCTGCCCTACCTGGGATTTGTCATCCTGCTGCTAATCAGCATCTCCGGGGCGGGCGCGATAGTACTGGGAGTACGTCACTGCAAAAACCGGCCGGATTCTCTCGAATCTCCGGCAACACCTCCCGATCAAGATTTCTCAGAAGTAGCCGACTAGTAGCCGGCCGACAGGCCGTTGCCGCGAAGGTCCGATGCGGCCGATATCAATCCGTTTTCATCCCGAAGAATCGCCTGTACATCGCTGTAAGGAGCGCATTCGTTGATGTTGTGCCCCATGCCAATGAGGGCCTGCTTCAGATTGATGTCGTACCCGTCCTGCTCCAGGTAGATCATGTCCGGTCGGTATTGATGATGAAACCTCGGATGGTTCACCGCCTCATCGATGTCCATACCAAAGCGGGTGACATTGATGATTGTCTGAGCCACCGAGGTGATGATGCGACCGCCGCCCGGAGACCCAACTACCATTACCGGCTCACCGTCGCGCATGATGATTGTCGGCGACATCGACGACAGCATCCGTTTGCCGGGTTCAATCTTGTTGGACTCACCCTGGATCAAACCGTAAGTATTCGGTACGCCCGGCTTGGAGGTGAAATCGTCCATTTCGTTGTTGAGCAGGAAACCGGCACCGTCCACCACCAGCTTACTTCCAAATCCGGTGTTGAGTGTGTATGTCAGCGATACGGCGTTGCCGTCGGCATCAAGAATGCTGAAATGCGTCGTCTCCGTCGACTCCGCACCGGGTACACCCTCTCCGACATTGTCGGAGTTGCCGGCCGCAAGCGTGTCGATGAGCTGCCGCCGCCCTTTGAGATAGGCATCGTCGAGAAATCCGGTAGGCACATCAAAGAAGTCGGGATCGCCCAGGTGCACGGCGCGGTCAGCATAAGCCAGACGAGCCGCCTCGGCAAACAGGTGGACATACTTCGGCGACTTGGGCGAAAGACGCGAGAAATCGAACTCCTCGAGCAGCTTCAGTATCTGCCCCAGGCAGATCCCTCCGGAACTGGGCGGAGGCATCGAGTATATCTGAAGGGAGTCAAACTCGAATCGCACCGCCGTCCTCCAGATCGGCTCGTAGCCGGCCAGATCCTCGGCAGTGATTATGCCTCCATGTTTCGCCATTGTTGCGACCAGCTTGTCAGCCGTCTCACCGGCATAGAAACCTTCGGGGCCTTCAGACGATATGATATAGAGAGTCTTGGCGAGGTCCGGGATCTGAAGACGGTCTCCGGTACTGAGTGGTCGTCCTCCTGGCAAGAAGATCGCGGCGCTTGACTCGAATGCAGCTAAGCCGTCGCGATGCCTGGTTATCTGCCGTGAGAGATACTCATCGACGATAAACCCCGTATCGGCCAGTTCTGCTACCGGCTGGACGAGCCGTTCCCAGGTCATAGTTCCGTGCTTTTTCCAAAGCTCGTGAAGTCCGGCTACAGTTCCGGGGACACCAACCGCCAGGGCTCCGTGAGTCGACAGTCCGGGGATAACAGCTCCGGTATCGTCCAGGTACATGTCGCCACTTGCGGCCGCCGGGGCTGTCTCGCGAAAGTCGAGCGCACGCACGGCGCGGGTCTCGCTGTCGTACACAACCGCGAAGCCTCCGCCACCTATATTGCCGGCTTCGGGATGGACAACCGCCAGGGTGAAAGCCACCGCAATGGCAGCATCAACAGCCGTCCCGCCTTCGTTGAGAATACCAATCCCGACTTCGGTCGCAATAGCCGAACTTGTCGCCACGGCACCGTTGTCGTAGAGGTTTGACATGCCGACGCCGCCACAGCCCAGCAGCGCGACAAAGCAGAAAACCGCCGTTGCGGCCAGCAGACCGAAACGGCGAAAGATGTGAGGATTCAATCTAGTACTTCTCCACCAGATAGATGTGTCCGTCGGGAGACGAAACTTCCATCGGGTAGCCGACCTTCAGGTCCTTCATGGTCGTCCGCAGAGGCTGGTCTTCCTCGCCTCCGAACAGGTCGGTCAGCTTGATCTTGGTACCCTTCATCCCGGCGGCCTTGAGGTCGGCCCGAATTATCACCGACTTGGTACCGGACTCGATACCATCCGAAAGATCACCCGGCGGCGGGGCCACGATAAACAGGAGGCCTTTCTTGTCACCCATGTGGAACGAAAGATCAACCGCAGGATCACTACAGTACAGGTGCGTGCTCAGTCCCAGACCTTCCAGAATCGATTCGGTGAAGACCAGGCGCTGGTGGTTACCACCCGAGGCCAGATCGAAACTAAACAGGAATAACTGGCCTTTGAAGCGTGAGGAGCAAACTCCAACGCTCTTGGCGCCGTTCTTACACAGGACTTTGACTTTTGATTCGTCAGTGCTACGAATCGACCCGAAGACCTGACAGGGGAACTCACCGTTCTTGTGGGCGGCCGATCCGATCGAGTAGTCAACCGTGGTCTTAATTCTGACTGAGTTGGCGAGGACCTGGCAGTCCTTGAAGTTCTCGTCGTACTTCGGCATCAAACCACACATTATGACCGTCACACCCTCTTTGAGCAGCTCTACGATAGCTTCCTGATCCTTTACCGACATCACTTCGGAGCTCGGGATAAAGGCCATCTTGTGGTCCTTGATCGTGCTCCAGTCACGATTCTCTCGAACACCGAACGGATACTTCAGGCGCATAAGATCCCGACAGACTCCCACCGCGGTTTCGTTGAGCAGGCGCTCAAGATACGGCATGTTCTTGGTGCCCGAGATCTCGCGGAGCCAGTAGTTGAGACGGCTTCCTACGACGGCTACCTCTGCCTTGCTGTCCATATCTTCAAGGCCTACTTCGGTGATAGCGCGATTGAAACGAGCAGCCGTTTCGTAGCCGTCGGAAATGGTGCCATCGTTATGAAGCGGAGCCCCATACCAATGATCGCGGTCAACAAACATGTAGTGATTCAGTCCCTTGAACCCGGAGGCCAGGGCGGCGGCCAAATAGAACCGGCGACTGGCGTTGCGGAAAGGAGCAATAGCCTCCTCGCGACCGGGATGCGAAGCCGATGAACCACTGATAAAAGACGAGGCAAAGGCGAATCCATACTCGGCCTGCAAGAAACGTGCTTTTACCGCCAGATCGAAGTAACTTCCCTGATCCGGGAATACGTTGGCACCCAGGAAGGGCGAACGATCATCCGGAACCAGATTGAAGGCGGGCAGGATATCGCCCGGATTGAAATACAACGAGCGGAAAATCAACGGCTCGACCGTGTATGACTGGAAAGTCTCCTCTAGAATCTCCAGGTACTCACGAAGCATGTATTCCCGGAATCGCATCCAGTCGAGAGCTTTCGGAGCATCATTGGAATCGAGATCGTCGAACTTGCGAGGCGGCTCAACCGACTCGAAATCGGAGTTTTTCTCTTTGTAGACGGAGTTCAGCTTCTTTATGTCAGGATAGCGACTCTCCAAAAAGCGGGGATAATACTCTTTCACGACGTCCGGGTTGTAGTCGGCACTATCGGGAGAAATTAGTCTCCCAAAAGATGTCTCGTAATCTAGCTCTACCATGAATACCGGACCCCGAGGGTGCACATAGTTCTTTGTGGCCTCGATAAAGGAGCGGAAAAAGCTCTTCAGATGAAACTGGAATGTGCCGTGGAGATAGCTCGGCAGGTAGCCCGACTCGACTCCGTGATCAGTCTTCAGAGTGCGCTCGGCACCGGTAGAATCACGGGCCATCAGTTTGATATCGTTGAACAGATAGTTCGGCAGACCACCGTTCTCCAGTTGTCCCCAGACCCACGGTCCAGGACGGAGAATGACCTTGAATCCAAACTCTCGGGCAAGCTCCAGGAACACTACCAGATCCTTCTTGGGATCGGTGAGTCCGTTGAAGTCTACATGCTTGTCAGCGTCCTGATGGATATTCCAAGGGACGGCACTGGAGATAATTCGGAATCCTGCCCGGCGGATGCGCTCAAAGCATACCGACCAGTATCTTTTCTCGATGCGGAAATAATGTAGCTCGGCCGAGAAGGGGTGATAGGTTTCCTTACCTATCGAGAACTTATTACCGATTACTCCTAGCATATAACGCCTTATCTATCAACAACTTAACATTCTCGTCAGATTCGTTCAGAAGATCATAATACGAAAAATGGTGCATAAAGTCAACCGAATTCGCGTAACCGATTGTTATCCTTCACCTTAGTAGAACGAACCGATCCCCGCTCCAACTGCAGCAAAAAAAGACCCCCGAGTAGACTCGGGGGTCAAAATCGAAAATGATGACGAATCTATTTCAGCAGAGTCATCTTCTTGGTCTCTACGAAATCGCCCGCTTCGAGACGATAGAAGTAGATTCCAGAGGCCACTGCCGAGCCGGCGTCGCTGTTGCCGTTCCAGTCAGCGGTGTAATTGCCCGCTGCCAGCTCCTTGTCAACCAGGGTAGCTACTTGCTGACCCAGAACGTTATAGACGGTCAGCGAGACATGAGCGTGAGTCTTGACGCTGAACGGGATCTGGGTGTTCGGGTTGAACGGATTCGGGTAGTTCTGGCTCAGTTTCCAGTCTTCCGGAAGACCGTCACCCGGGCGAGAATCTACATCGGAGCCCAACGCGCGGACTGCATAGCAGTACGGGCCTTCCCAATCCGGGTACCAATCAGCAGCCGGCTGTCCAGCCCATTTCCAAAGACCGGAAGGCGGGTACCACGAGGAATCGATGCAGATGACCTTGTTGGTATCGTCTAACGGAATCGGGCCGATCGTGATCGAGTAGGCCGTGTTGTCCCAACCGATAGGAAGTCCAGAGCCAAAGAACTTGAAGGCGCCCCAACCGACAGTATCAGCACCGCTGCCATCAACAGCAACGGTTCCGATTGTGCTCAGCATGCCGCCATCAAACTGGGCTCCGCCAAGCGTGCCGAGAGTATCGGTAGTCGTCGAGGTCCAGGTAGCACCATCGGGAGAATAAATACGGAAGCCGTTGGTAATACCGGCCATGACGCTTCCACTGTTGTTGTTTATGCCGATGTAGAAAATGATATCCGTGTTGGGCAGCACCTCGTCGGCTCCATTCTGGCCCGATATGGAATCGATTCCCAGAACACCGCTCTGGCCAAATGTCGGAGCAGCGCTGATGATGAGCAAAGCAAAAGCAATTAGCAGTTTTGATTTCATTTCTCGAATTTCTCCTAATTCAACTATTACGAACTTTCCAATACTCGTATTAAAACGTCGAAGCGGTCAGTTATCGAATTCCTTTCTTCCACCTCCTCGCCGGGCAAGGCATAATCCCGCATCCGTTCCGAAATGTGACACTCCACACGTTCGGTAGATTATACGTTTGAGGCAAAAATGAGTCAACGTTTTTCCCTTCCCATGAAACAAAAAAAAGGACGAATCGTTCGATTCGTCCTTCACATTATATAGCTAATCTGATACGCGGATTATGCCGGCGGCGGCGGACCGCTATTGAACATGTAATTCACCAGATAAACCAGATCGGCGATGTCCGGAATGCCTCCAGAACCGTCCACATCGGCAATATAGAACGGATCAGGCGCCGGACCACCGTTAAACATGTAGTTCACTATTGACACCAAATCGTCGATAGCAATATCGCCGTCACAGTTGAAGTCTCCGCGACCACAGGACGGAATGACAATCTTGCCGGGAATGTTGACCGGGTAGAAATCACCCCATACCGACGTGAAGCGGCACTCCTTGGAGCCAAGCTTCAAGGTATCCAGCACCAGAACGCCCGAGCTGGCTATCGGGGAAACGTTGAAGTGCAGTTTGATGATTGCACCGGTGTCGATAGGCAGGTATTGCGATCCACCCGACGGAGAGGAACGGAAGAGAATTCCGTATAGCTGGTTGGCGACCGTCACGTTGGCCTGCACATAGTCGAAATACTCCGTCCGAAGACCCTCGATCGAGAAGGAGTCAAACGTGATTCCCATACTGTTGGTCATGTCAAAGTTGAACTGAATCTCGTCGATCAACGAGGTGTTGTTCAGATAGTAAGGAATCTCAACTTTACTACCCTTGCTGGCGACGATCGAATCGCCGCGGACCGTATCGGCACGCACCCAGATGTAGTTCTTGAGATACTCCTCACCGGGACCGATAGAAGCCGAATCATCGACGATCAGTGATACGTCGTAGATACCCGCTTCATTATAGACGTAGGTGGGGTTTTGGTCGGTCGAGACATCCCCGGTACCGAAGGTCCAATCCCAAGCGGAAGGCGAGTAGGGAGAAAGGTCGCTGAAGTTGACGGTAAGCGGAGCATCACCTTCGGTCACATCGGCTTCGAACTTGGCGTTGGCCAGTCCCTGAAGAGCCTGGAGTGCGTCGATTCGTCCACTTCCCAACAACTGGTCATAGGAGGGGTTGACAGCGTAGATGTCGTCGGCAGTGTTCTCGATCAGCGAGTCAACCTGAAGCTTGGTCAGAGACGGCATAGCCGAGCGAATCAGGCCGGCCAGGCCCGCTACCATCGGGGCGGCCATCGAAGTACCGCTAAGGTTGGCCACAGTGTTGGTGTGAGAAGCACCAAAAGTATATGTGGAAACAATGCCCTCACCAAAGGCCGAAACGTCGACCCAAACGCCGTAGTTGGAGCTACCGGCTTTGATATCGGCTGAATTGACGCTGGCCACCGACAGGACGTCAAAAGTACCCGACGGCGGATCGAAATCCATATAGTCGGGGCAGTTGCAGTTGTCGTTGCCGGCCGCGTGAGTAACCGTCACACCGGCCGAGTCGCATAATGTCATGGCCGCCTGCATCGTAGCCGTGCTCGAAGAACCCCAGCTGCAGCTCACAATCTTGGCGCCGTTACGTGCAGCATACTGAATAGCCGTACCACAGTTGTTGGAGTTGACATAGCCGTTGCCGTCGGTAGCCGTACCGCCGACACGGAGACACATGATGCGAATGCCACCAAAGGAACGATGACCGCCGTACCAACCGCCGGCCATACCGGCAACGTTGATGTTGTTGTTGGTCGAGGCAGCCGCAATACCGGCACAATGGGTGCCGTGACCGCTAAAGTCTATTGGGTCGGTGTCGGCCCCGGAGCCATCTTCCTGAGGATGAGGGCTGATACCGCTGAAGCCGGTGAAGAAGTCATAACCGATAAGGTCATCGACCACTCCGTTGCCGTCATCATCGACGCCGTTGAGATCGTCGGGATCGTACACAACGCCGTCACCGTCAAGATCCTCACCGGGATTGACCCAGATATTGTCTTCGAGATCGGGATGGCGGTATCCGACGCCGGAATCGACAAGACCGATAATGATCTGGTCCGATCCGGTCTCAAGATCCCACGCGCCACGCAGATTCATGTTGAGCGAGCTTACCCAGTACTGGTTGGTCCAGTTGGGATCGTTGGGATCGATTTCCAGGGGCAGCGCCCATACCGGCTCGGCCAGGCGCACGTTGGGATTGCTCATCAAGTCCTTGATGAAGGCATTCAAGTCTACATCCTCGGGAAACTTCAACTCATAGAAGCGAGTGAAGTCAGCCACTCCGGAACTCTTGTCGGGACGCTCGGTGTCGTTAAACACGGCGCGGGCCGAAGTAACTTGATAGTCATCCAGGATTGCGTCCAAAGACGGCATAGCGAAATTCGCTCGCCCGAAGTCGGCTCTCAGACTGGTCAGGTTGACGTCGTCTTCAAAGACAACCGTAACCAGACCGGGCATAATATGAGGTTGAGGATGTTCCGTACCAGCAGTCTCTACCGCGGTTGCCGGTGCCGACATAACGGTAACCAACAAAACAACAGCCAAAGCACTGCCTGCCACTTTCGCCAACAGTTTCATCACATGCTCTCCGATGTTTAAGTATGTACAGCTCTCTTCGCGTCCCTAACTATATAGAACGTCATTCCCCGCACCGAAATTTAGCCCGTAGGAATAACATTCGGCCGCTGACCCTGTTCCTGGGTGTCTTTGCGCGGAAATCTCGGACCAGCGAGAGTTTTCTCCATTCCGGCGGCGAATTGGCCTTTGAGGCCTCGTAGGACCTAATAAAACGAACCGACGGGCATATGTCTGTCGGCTCCTGGCAGGGGTTAGTTACAATATAACAAGCAGTTACGGATTTCCAAGCAAAAAAGAACCGCCCCTGCCGAAGCAGGGACGGTTTTGACTATCTAGAAGGAACCTGAGGTTCCTAAGATATCATGCCGTTACGGGCAAACCGGAGCCGGACCGCCCTGGAACATATAGGCGACCAGGTAAACCAGGTCGGCAATGTCAGGAGCCACGCCCGGACCAGGCTGGCCGTTCACGTTGGCCTGATCCATACAGGTCGGAGCCGGGCCACCGGAGAACATAAAGGCAACCAGGTAAACCAGGTCGGCGAT
>Ga0180430_10001096_pt1 | contig 27418 bp, 16 predicted proteins | sample SS_ome_9_FD_132999 | JGI IMG/M metagenome (GOLD analysis project Ga0180430, IMG submission 132999) | Hypersaline lake sediment archaeal communities from the Salton Sea, California, USA - SS_1_S_2 metaG | ecosystem: Environmental > Aquatic > Non-marine Saline and Alkaline > Hypersaline >... | reverse complement strand
GGCCGATATCGATGCTCTTTGTCACCTTCTCAGAGGCGACGTCAAGGACGTCGATCTTGTTAGCCGTAGACTGTGCGATATACAGTGTTTTCCCGGCCTTGTCGGCCACAACGGCGACCGGTGAGAGATACACCGGACCGGTCGACGACGACGGCGCGGCGGTAACCGCCGGTGTCCTGGTTAGAAGATGGCTCGCAATCATGGCAATTGCAACGATGGTGAGACACAACAGCATTTTCATTTTTCGGTTCATGGCATGTTCCCTGTTTTTCTTTGCAGTCGTTCCAGTTTCGGGGACATGGATTCTCATCGAAACCATGTCCTTAACGCAAGATTTTTTTTTCGCTGTTCTTATTCTGTACCGAGAAGAGCCCAACAGTCGTCCGTCCGTTTTTCACTTCGGCCTGTTTGGGTTCGATCAGCATATCCACATAGCGTTTTTTTAATTCGGTCAAACTCAATTCCTGTTCATCGCTGAATGACCCGGCCCGCTGTGCATAGGTATCCATCCATACAATAAGGCGGTGGCGATCTTCGGCGGTGAGTTTTACTTTGTAGTGTCCTTTAGGACCATCAAGCATCGCCATAAGAGCGCTATTGGCGGCTGCACAATTGCCCTCTGCCGAGATTCCCTTGCGATAATCAACATGCACATGCTGTCGCAGCGAAGGTTTTCCATATCCGCAGAGCGAGGCATATGCCCTGGAAGCAGTAAGGTCGAATTCCCTTCCCTTCTCGTCTTTCGCCTTTGGATTGTGGCACGTCACGCATTTTGCGTCGAGAAGCGGTTGGACGAGGCGGTCGAACCTGAGAGGCCAGGAACCGCTCGGGGCCAGCGTGATCCTGGAAGGCGTGCGCGCCGCGGCAAGAACGCGTGGTCGACAGGCGGAAGGCGCCCTGTTGCGCGGTTCGTGACACCCCACGCAACTGAGAATCTGCCCCGGTTGAACGTGCGTGGTGCTCCGCATGGTTTGAAGCGCCATTCCACGGGAATCAATCGCCTGGAAGAAAACTATGACGCCCGAAGGCACGCGGAAACAGGCCGAACCATCAGCCTCGACGGGCACACTGCCCAGAATGCACTTGCCCGGATCTTCGCGCGTCAGGCCGATCGGCGGTCTGTGCATGGTTGGCTGACACTTCGGGGGAACGGCGATTATTCGTATGGCCTTGATCTCACCGCGTTTGACCGTCTTCAATCCGTTGTAGATATCGGCGAGCAGGAATCTGCCTTCCTGCGGCCCGTTGCGATCGATGTTCTCGGGAATGATTGGCGATCGTTTTCTCGGCGTTATCGGGATCGGACAGGTGGTTGAAATCGCCGGGTCGCGATGCAGCAATTCCATGGTTCCCGTCTCGGCGTCGAACAGGTAGACGCCGAACCCGTTGTTGATCCTGGTGCGTCCTTCCCTGACGATCGACTCGGCCCCCCAGGACGTCAGGTACAGGCGTTCCGAGAGCGGCCAGGGATGCGCATACTGCGACGGCGAGGTTCGTTCGATTTCCGGGAACGTGACTTCAGGCGTCAGGCGAGTCAACGGTCCGGGTCCATCGATATCCACGGTGGTGTCAAGCATCACCAGCGAACCCATGGTCTGTGCGTGATGGGCCGAAGCGGTGAAGATCAGTTTGTGCGAGTTTGGGATGGGTCGAGCCTCGAAGATGCAGTGCGGGCTTCGGGTGTAGTTTCCGTAGACGGCCCGCGAGTTCGTTCCGTCGGGGTTAATCGACCAGAGGCTCATGTAGGCGTTGTTGTGTCGGTCGACGTAATCCCATCTCGCGTGAAGAATAGTCCCGTCATTGGCGATACTGGGGGTCCACTCGAACTCCTCGAAAGGAGAGATCGCACACAGGCCCGACCCGTCGGCGTTCATCGTATGCAGGGTGTAAGTAGCCACCGGGCGCCAGGCCCCTCCACCGCACCGGACGTATACGTCAGGCCTTTCCGGGGCGGTCAGCGATTTTGCGGCACTTTCCTTTCCAACCTGGAGGACCTGTCCCCTGCGGGTCGAGAGGAACACTATCCGCCCGTCGGGCAGGTAGCGGGCGTCGAAATTGTCGTACTTGCCCGTAGTCAATCTGCGGGCGCCGCTACCGTCGACGTTCATCTCGTAGACGTGATAGAACGCGTCGGTTGCGATCCTGGACTTATCGACCTTGTTTCGCTCGGACCGCAGATTCGGATAGAACCTGCACCAGGCAAAAAGGACCTTCTTGGCGTCGTAAGACAATATCGGTCGGAGAAAACTTCCCGCCTGCTTGAACTCACCGGTGATGCATCGCAGTTTGGGATGGTCGCTCCTGACATCGTCGATAATGTAGATTCCGCCGCCCGGTCGCGACCACCATCCGTAATACTGGTCGGACATGTGCGAGTACGTACCGGGCACGCGTTTGGTCACCAGGAGCGAGCGAAAGTCCAAAAGCGGATCGGCCAGGGCCAGTTCCCGCAAGATCCAGCGGGCGGTGAAGTAGGTTTCCTGGTCGATCTTGTCGCCTGGCATACCCTTGACGCGGGCGATGAGTTTTTCCAGTCGCCCGGCCGGTGCGGAAACGTCCACGCCATCGCGCCGGAGTTCCGCGGCGCGATGCTGAGACTTCTTGAGGATATCGACAACGCGTCGGGCCAACTTGGGATTGACCTTCGCGTCGGCCTTCCCGGACGCCGCGGGCGAAGCGGTCGCCGGTCCGCCATTCGACCATTGCGAGACGCTGCTCTGGTCGGCGGGCTTTCGCAGCGCAAGGTTCTTTGTCCCGCCGGGCGCGAATATCTCCACTTCGTCCAGATGGAAGTATGTCTTCCCGGACAAGCAGAGGCGAACGTATCGTGCGGATTGGTCGACCAACTTCACTATCAGCGGTTTTTTGTCCGGGACGCCCCCGAACGCTTTTCCGTTGTGAGTGTAGACCTTCCGCCACTTCCTGGCGTCGTCTGACAGCAGCACCATCATGCGACTGGTGCGGACAGCCATTGCGGGTGAATCGCATCTGTTCCACGCCATGAGTTTGCCAACCGCCTGAGATTTGCCCAGATCCACCTGCCACCACGGATTCGTCTCGTTTTCAGTATGGAACCCCCACAGACCGTTCTTCACGCCGTCGACACCGCCCGCGGCGTCGGTCGTTTTCGTGATCCTGGTTTTGGCGCGCCGGGCGGGCGGCGCTTTTTTCACAGGGACCTTGGCGCCGACGTGGAAACGTTCCTGCAACAACCAGTCCGCCTGTATCTGATGCTTCCACGCTTCCAAACCACCTGGCGCGTCGTCGGCAAGGGAGACCGACAGCGTCAGAGCGACTGTCAGTAATATCAAAATTGGCGAGATTCGCACAAATCGAACCACAGTCACTACATGCTCCCATATAGCATTCACAAAACACCTTCACCCGGCCTGACCGGGCACATCATAACGAAACATGCTAGCCTGATTAACGTGCTTGTAAAGCCATTCTTTCAATTTACGTGACGCCATTTTCAGATAATCATCTTTTGCCCGAACCGATACGGACCGGTGATTCCCTGATGCCCGGCAAGCCCGAAACCCGGTCGTCGAGAATCGGTGGGGCTTGCGAATCGCAGAAATTGTGACTCCGAATAGAAAGAAAATCGATAGACTTGCTGCAATGCGCCGATATCATATTAGTTTAGTATTCCGCAAACCCTGTTGGAGACTATTCGGATATGAAAATTGCAAGAATCGAGCATGGAGAAAGACTCGACTATGCAGCCACTGCTGAAGGAGGGTTCCATATTATCGACGGCGATATATTTGGCAAGTACCAGGTGACCGACGAGTTCGTTTCGGAAGATTCCGCGGCGCTGCTGGCGCCGACGGACCCTCCGCAAATCGTCGCGATCGGTCGCAACTACGCCGACCACGCCGCCGAAACAGAATCCGAAGTGCCCGACGCGCCTCTCGTATTCATCAAGACGCTCAATACGATCGCCGATCCCGGCCAACCGATCCTCCTGCCCAAGATGGCGCCTGGCGAAGTGGATTACGAAGCCGAACTGGCCATCGTAATCGGAAAGGAAGCCAAGCAGGTGGCGCCCCAGGACACCGACGAGTACATTCTCGGATATACCTGCGCCAACGATATTTCGGCCCGCGACTGCCAGTTGCGAAAGGATAGCCAATGGGCGCGCGGTAAGTGTTTCGACACGTTCGCGCCGCTCGGTCCGTGGATACAGACCAGTATGGACCCCAACAACGCCTCTATCCGCCTCGAACTGAATGGCGAGATAATGCAGGACTCCAACACGTCCAACATGCTGTTTAACTGCAGTTACCTGGTCAGCTACGTCTCCCGCTGCATGACGCTGTATCCGGGCAGCATAATCATGACAGGTACACCTGCCGGTGTGGGCGAAGGGCGCCAACCCAAAGTGTTCCTGCGCAAAGGCGACTCGCTCACTGTCGCTATAAGCGGTATAGGCCGCCTGACTAACCCGGTGGAAATCGAGAAGTAACTCGCCAAAATGACGCGCAAAACCGCCAGCGATCATTTTGCGCGATCGTCCGCGAGTCTGCACGTTGTTAAACCGAGCATCAATCTCGGGGTATCAGTTTTTTGATTTGAGCGGCGGCGGTCTTGGGGTCATCCGCTGTGCAGATCGCTCCGCACACCGCCAGGGTAGTCACGCCTGCTTCGATTACCTGTGAGGCATTATCGGCGTTAATCCCCCCTATCGCCACGAGAGGCACGGCGCTGACGACAGGATCTTCGACGGCCTGTTTCAGCAGATCGACTCCGGCCGGTGGACCGGCATCCTTGGTATCAGTCTCAAACACCGACCCCAGGGCCACGTAGTCGGCGCCTTCCTGGACGGCCGCCCGGGCCTGCGCGATATTGTGTGTGCTCCTGCCCACAATTGCGCCCGGGCGGAGCAGTCTCCTGGCGTCGGCCAGCGGAAGGTCGCGCTGCCCGAGATGCACACCGTCAGCGCCGACGATTGCGGCGATATCCGGGCGATCGTTTACGATCAGGATCTTGCCCGTCTCGTCGGTAAGTTCTCGCAGTTCCGCCGCCATCGCCAGAAACACCGCGTCACTGCTGTCCCCGGGTTTCTCGCGAAGTTGGATGGCATCGGCGCCCCCCGCGATTGCGGCGCGCACTGTCTCTCGGACACTGTGGTGCTTCGAGGCAATTATCTTGCTGGAGACCAGGAGGTAAAGCCCGACATCCGCAAATCTTCTTCCACCCCACAGTCGCCCGAGCAGTCGCTGTTCGAGCGTGTATGAATCGTAGCGCATCCGCTCGAATCGGTGGGTATGTTCGGGGGATACGAATTTACTGTATTCTTCGAGCGTCCGCAGGGCCTCGGTCAGGCGTTTGCAGGCGGCGGTCACCACATCGGGAATGTTCTTGCGAGCAAGTTCGGTCGGGCTTGATAACTCCGTACCGATATCGCCCGGCGCATCTCGCGAAACGACAAGTTCCTGAACCGGCATCGCGGTGAGAACCTCCCGGAGGTCAGAGCGAAGGTTCTTGGCCATGGCGGTAACGGCCGGATCGTTCAACACGAACCTGCCGCAATCTTCAGCCACGCGCAGGGCCTCTCTCGCACGATTGAAATTAGCATCCAGAATGCGATAGAGTTCTTTCATTTCCATATGCTCCATGTATACGACCAGTCATCAGTGACCAGTTATCAGTAATCAGTGGACGGCGTTACGACGAACGGGCGAAACCCTACAAACATCAGATTTATGTCGTTCGCCAATTGCCAAACCGTTTCAGTAACTCCTGTTGGGTACGGGGAACTGGCTGCACAGTTCCCGTGCGGCAACTCGGACTTTCGCTATCTTCCGTTCGTCACCACCGGAAGAGAGTATCTCGTCAAACCATCCGGCGATCAGTTTCATATGTTCGGCGCGCAGTCCGCGGCTGGTGACCGCGGGTGTACCGAGGCGGATCCCCGAACTGTCGAACGGAGGTCTGGGGTCAAACGGTATTGCATTCTTGTTGACCACCAGGTGTGCGTTCGACAACCATATCGCCGCCTGGTGCCCGCTGAGGTCCGGCTGGCGGCTTCGCAGGTCAACAAGCATCAGGTGATTGTCCGTCCCACCGGTCACCAGGCGCCACCCGCGCGCCATTAGTTCGTCTGCCAGAGCAGAGGCGTTGTCGATGATGGCCTGGGCATAGTCCCTGAACTCCGGATGCCCGGCCTCGGCGAAGGCGACGGCTTTGGCGGCAATAACGTGCATGAGCGGTCCGCCCTGAATACCCGGAAAGACGGCGGAATCTATTCTGTCGGCCCACTGTTTCTTGCAGAGGATGATACCGCCGCGAGGCCCTCGGAGGGTCTTGTGATTCGTAGTCGTGACGAAATCGCTGTAGGGCATGGGGTCCGGATGCAGGCCCGCGACGACCAGGCCGGCGATGTGGGCGATATCGCTGAGCAGCAGGCATCCAACTTCGCCTGCGATTCGCCCGAATGCCTCGAAGTCTATACTGCGCGGATACGCCGAGGCGCCGCAGACCAGCATGTCCGGTCGCTCTGCCAGCACCTGGTCGCGGACCTGGTCCATGTCGAGGGTTTCGGTGTCTTGGCGGACGCAATAGTGAACCGCCTTGTAATGCGTGCCCGAAATATTGTTTTTGCGCCCGTGGGAAAGGTGCCCACCGTGTGCAAGGTGCATCCCCATTATCTTGTCCCCCGGTTTCAACGCCGCGACGTACACCGCCAGGTTTGCGCTCGTGCCCGAGTGAGGTTGGACGTTGGCGTGTTCGGCGCCGAAAAGCTCCTGGGCTCGACTTATGGCGATCTCTTCGACACTGTCGACATTTTCGCAACCGCGATACCACCGTTTCTGTGGATAACCCTCGGCGTACTTGTCGGTCAGTACGGTCCCCAACGCTTCGAGCACGGAGCCCGACACGTGGTTTTCCGAAGCTATCAGTTCAAGCGTATCGCTCTGGCGGTTCCGCTCCGCATCGATAACTCGCGCAATTGTCGGGTCGGTGTCTCTAAGTAAACCGTTTTCGATATTCATTGCCTCGCCCGAATGTCCTGACTGGGAAATCTGTGATCCGGCGCCTCAGTGCGCCGGTAGGGCGCAACTTTATCGCCCCGCCCGGAATAACGCAAGGGCGCTCCCGGGTTCAGCGATATCCGGGCCTCGGTCAGGCAATCGCACCCCGGTGCAATCGGGACAGCAGATTCTAACTGACGTCCACGGCGTCCAGTTCCATTTCAAACAGCAGGTCGTGGCGGCAGACATGGTTCTCGGTGATAACAAACGGGATATTTTCCACGCCATTGGTGCGGCAGTAGTCATCGAGCGCGGTGATGTAACGCGCCTCTTTGAGATACGCCATCGCCTTGGCGACATTGTCCCAATCCATATTGCGAGAGTCCAGGATGGCATGGACAACATTGAAGGTAAGTTCGATCTGAGCGTCGATGTCGTCGAGGTGGGCGGTCTGACCGCCTGGCGCTATGCTCGCCGTCCCTGACACCGAGAGGCGCCGGCAGTGGGGCATACCGAACTCGACGCCGCGGCTGAACGAACTCCCGTATGCGGGCGCCGGACACTGCAGCGGTGAGGCGACGGCCTGGACTGTAAACTGTTCGTTTGCGGGCGCTACGGCCAAGGCGCTGGCCATCATGGCCGACTGGTGGGGATTGGCGCCGCTGATGCCCGTGCTGGCCGGAACGAGACGATCGAAAACACCGCGCTCGGTGAAGAAGTTCGTGCGCACCTGGTTGAACGGATCGTACCAGTCCAGAAGGTCATCGAGGTAAATCCAGGTTCGAATCACGTTCGAGAAATCCATCCCGGCCTTTTCGAGCACCGTTTCCATCAGATCGAAAGTTCTCTTTGCCTGGTCGGGTCGGGTCTCTGATGTATCTTCGGCTCGCATATCGCCGAGGTGGCAGTATCTGGCGTCGGAATCTTCCAGGACGCTGGCGACAACTCGCCCGCCGACCTCGATCGACTCGACATCGGCGCCGGTAACGGCGTAGAACTGCGTACCGGCAAGGTGCGAACCCTTCTTGTGCCCGCTGTCTATCCACGTAACGGGCCAGTCGCACCGCCCCGCAGTATCGGCCAGGGCTTTCGTTCCGGCGCCGTCCGAACCTATCGGGGCGAAAACGTGTTGCGAAACAACTGTCGCATCGTTTTCCTCAATGACCTTAAGCGCATCGGCGAATATCCCGTATGGGTTTCCGTTCCGCGAACCGGCGGTAACGAACAACTCGGTTAACCCGGGACGGACAAGCGTATGAATGTCCATCAGCGATTCGGAACTCCGGATTGATTCTGTTTTATAGGAGGCAAGCTGATCCATGCTTTTTCCTCGTGGTTAATGTAGTAAAGTAGTTGGAAACAATGCGTTTTTCGACCAGGTTCACCGCACGTCGGAGGTCGGTCGAATCCAGACGATACCGAAAGCCTCTCAGAAGGCCCGGAAAGTATCCCGCATATCAGGCCAGGATAACCACGCTCCTCCCACTGGTGGGGGTGGGTTACCGGATTAACGATATATTATCTACAATATTGCTCAACATTTCAACATTGTCAACGCATATCATATATTGTGCTTGCGCCACCAGATCGTCAGAGACAGCAGTCGGAAGATTACCACTTGACACGGGATTTGCATAAGATGGCATCATTTGTAATATACAGCATATACGGCATCGCCCCGGGCGGTCGCCATAATCGACTGATAACCTTCCGCAAGGATATCTCATGAACTGTAAGTACCGCATTGAAATGCTGTTCTGCATTGTCCTGATCGTATCGGCCAACGCAGTCCAGTCAGCGGCCAATCCACCCGCCAAGTTACGCGCCGTCGCGGTGACCAGCGAGGTCAAACGCGGTGGACAGAAACCTCAGCATCTTTCGGTCGACATCCGCGGAGTCGATACCCTTGCACTGCCCCCCCTTGGACCCCCGATCCCCTTGAAAGGAACACCGAAATGAACTTTCTCTCCTGCGCATGTATGACGTTACTTGTTGTCGTCGCTTTTGGAGCGGCCGCCGGGGCCGACGACGCGCTGTTCTTCCGCGAAGACACGCGAGATATCCCGCCGGCGCTGCCGATCACCCAGGAGCACGTTTCAAATCCCGCACTTACGCTCGGTCTGTACGGACCGGGCAAAACCGGGATCAAGAAGAGCTACCACGAAAACGCCAAGAGCGACCCGCACTACATCTGGTCGGGACAGTGCAAGGGCAAGTGGGCGTTGGCGTTTGCAAAAAAAGGCGTCCCGGCCGACCTGACCGCCGACGACGCCCAAATCCGACTGAGAACGAAAAACTACGGGCGAACGATATACGTCATTCTGAAAACACCCGACGGCTGGTTGATCAGCAACCAGGGGGCCGGAGCGTCAAAGGCCTGGCGGCGAATCATTCTGAGAACCAGCGACATGTCCTGGTCGAAACTGGATATCAAGACCATCACGCGCGGAGAGAAGATCGACAAGCCGAACTTGAAGCAAATCAGCGAAATCGGCGTCACCGATCTGGAGGTCGGCGGCGCGTCCAGAGCCTGCTCGCGAGTCGACTGGATCGAAGTGTGGCAGCGTATGCCCAAAGAAAGGATGCATGCAGTCAAAGCCGCCGACGGGTATCAATTCTACGATGGCGACAGGCCCGTGCTGTTTTACCACACCGGGACGAACACGTACAAAGGCGCCCACGCTCGCGCAAGCTACGTTCACCCGCTGACGGGGCTCGACGGCGAAGTGTTGACCGAGGATTTTCCCAACGATCACCTGCACCATCGCGGGATATTCTGGGCGTGGCATCAGATGACGGTGGGCGGAAAGTCCGTCGGCGACCACTGGGCGTGCCAGACTATCGTCTGGGACGTCCGTCAGTCAGGCGTGATCGAATCGCCCGCCGGATCGGCCGCCGTAAAAGCAACCGTCCACCTGAAGTCGCCCAGGTTCAAGGACGGTAAGGAAGCATTCCTCGAAGAGACCGTAACCATCCGCGCCCATCGAATCGCAGATCAGTCGCGGGCGATCGATTTTACTATCGCGTTAAAATCGCTGGTCGACGCGGAAGTGAAAATCGGCGGCGCCGAAAACGACAAAGGATACGGAGGTTTCTCCACCCGCATCGTCATGCCCCCGGACCTGTCGATGACCGGACCCAAGGGCGATGTAACCCCAAAGCGGACCCCCGTTGCGGCTGGCGAATGGCTCAACTTCGCCGGAACGTTCGGAAAGAACAAGTCCTCCGTCGCGGTCCTCGTCCACCCCGAAAACCCCGGATATCCCACACCGTGGATCCTGCGCAAGAAAGGCAGCGCCCAAAACGCAGTCTACCCCGGCCGCCATGCAGTCACCGTCCCTCGCGACAAACCTATAATCCTGCGATACCGACTCCTGCTCCACAAGCAGGCAAACCTAATCAAACAGCACGCCAAACTGAAAGACTGGAAGTAGCGCAAGAATGGGGACTGGCTCCGTAGCCGCAGGCGGAGGTGCCTGTCCCCATTCTTCTGACGAATGTGTCGACGACGGGAAAAGGGGACACGCACCTCCGCTTCGCCCCGGAGCCCGCCGCCGGCGGACTCCACGACAAACGCTTTCGTCAAATAAACCGCGCTTTGAGGTACTCTCCGTTCGCCCGGGTTACGGCGTCGGGATCTACCTCTGCCCGGGGCGATTCATCTTCGACCATGATCCAGCCTTCATAGTTGTGCTGCTCGAGGGCATTGACGATTCCTGTGAAATCGATGTCGCCGGCGCCCATCTCGGCCCATATACCGTCTTGGCGCATGTCCTTGAAATGGACGTGCCGGATTGTGGGGGCGCAATCCTGGAAGATCGCGACGGGGTCCATGCCTCCCTTGGCAATGTGGCCCGCGTCGGGAGCAAATCCGACCACTGACGCATCCAGGCCGTCCATGAGAACCTTGTAGTCCTCGGCGATTCGAAATACCGAACCCTCAGGCGAGTTGGGATGAAAGGCGGCGCGGACACCGCTGTCGGCGGCGCGCCGGCCGATAGCGTTGCTGCAGGCGATACAGTTGTTCTGACGCTCGGTCAGATTGCTGCGGTCGGCCTGCGGCATCTGGCAGAGCGCGAGAAGCGTGCCGGGAAAGTGCGACTGCAGCATCGCTATGACCCTGTCGGCTTCGGCCAGTTCCTCAGGCGTCTCCTCCGGGGACAACCAGTCACAGACCAGGCAGATCGCAGCCAATCCGAGCCCTTTTGCCTCCATGTCCCCCGCCAGTTTCACGGGGTCTTCGTTGTATGGACCAAGCATGCAGACTTCGGCTTCAATTCCCGCAAAGCCTGATTCGGCGACCACGTCTATGATGTGATCGAGGCGCTGTGAATATTTCTCGTATGACATCTGCCACGTATAGGTTTGGCAGCCGTATTGGATTGCGCACATGGTTTTCTCCTTAATGATCCAAAAGGAATTTCGTTGTAGTCTCGTTGAACGTCTGAAGATCTTCCCAGTGATGACAGTGTCCAAGCCCGCCGAAGACAGCCATCTCCGAATTCAGCAGGCGCTCGTGCATCTCGCGGCTGCAGCGCAGCGGAGTGAAGATATCGGCGTCACCGACGGTCAGCAGGCAGGGAGTCTGAATTTCTCCCAGGCGATCGAGCGTGTCGTGGCCACTGCAGGCGGCACACTGAGCGTCAAAGGCATGATCGGCCATCGGATTGTCTTTGGCGTCTTTTCTTCCGACCAGCAAGTCAGCGTAGTTCGATGCGAAATGATCGGGGGCGAAGATCCACAATTGCAGGAGCTGCATGAAGTCCTCGGGCTCCGCCAGCGGGCGAATCCGCGTGAAATGCTCGAACACGTCCTTCATGTACCGATCGCAGCGGGCCCAGGAGCTTATCAGCACCATTGATTTCACGCGATCGGGCGCCTGAAGCGCCATGCACTGGGCAATCGCGCTGCCCATTGAAATACCGGCCAGGCGGGCGGAATCGATCTGGAGTTCATCCATCATCGCCAGCGTGTCGCGGGCCATCATTTCCGTGCTGTACGGGCCTTCGGGCCTGGGAGAGTTCCCCGCCCCGCGGTTGTCGGGCATGATGCAGCGGAAATGCCGGGAATACGCCTTGGCGTGCAGTTCCCACAGGCTGTTATCGGCGCCCAATCCCATGATAAGAACGAGCGGTTCGCCCCCGCCCAGAGTTTCATAATGCAGCTTAACGGGCATGGATGATATCTCCTTCAGTTTTCCGATCAATCGAACGCGAGAACCGCAGTCTCACTTCAAACAGATTACACTGCCATCCCGCAGGACCACGAACAGCTTGCCGCCCGCGGTTATCATACCGTCGAAGATGGGCAAAGCCGGTAATCTGATCTCGCTGAGCTTCTCACCGTCCTTTGTGGAGACAGCCCGGAGCTGAACGCCCTTTCGGCCTTCGAACGAGGCCATGGGATCGTTCGGATCGAGAATGTCCGGAGGCCCGGCGACAAAGAGCTTGTCCCCTGCAAGCGTCATCGCGGTGATGCGAAGCTTCACCCATTTGAACCATACGGGATCTTCGGCTCGCGTATATCCAATGCCCTTGTCTTTGTCGTGGGCGGCGTAGTCGAGAACGGGTTCGACGTCGTTCTTGTCGGCAAGGAGCAGATACCCCTTCGTGCCGGGATTCATGCGTGGGGTAAGTCTGTAACGGCTGGGGAAGCTCTGGACGGCATAGGTGTTCCTGGGACCGACAACCAGGATTTGTCCGGACTTGGCCGCACGATGGGCATGTTGGAAACCGGGCCAGTCCTTACCGTACATCCAGTAGGTGCGGTTGTAGTATGTGTCGTCCAGGAAACTGCTCTTGTTGAGGAGATGGAGACCCATACGGCGGTCGCCATTGTGGCCGCGTCTGATTTCCGCGCTGGCGAATGTGCTGTAATCTTTCCTGCCGTTCTTCTGCGTTTGATAACCGGGAACTGTGTAGGGCTTATTGCGAATGTCGAGACCGGTCAATTTGGGGTTTGGTTTGACGTATGGAACTTCCATTCTCTTTAATGACGCATCGAACTTGATCTGTGAAAGGTAGATATACCCGCCTTCACTGACCAGGATGTCGGAGTGCGCTCCTTCGATGTGGAATGCGGGATTGAACGGTTTCCCCTCGGCGTCTTTTCGTGTCGCAGACGTCGTGTCGATGCGGTTTTTGTGGACAACATCGCCGGTTTTGGGGTTAATGGCGTAGACACGGATACCGCCATCAAGGTAAGTGGAGCGTCCGGAAGTGACATATGCCAGGCCCTCGTGGACAAGAACACTGCCATGAACGCGCCACGGCGATTCGAGCTGATCCTCGACGACTATCATTCTTTCGACCGGTGCGGCCTGGAAGCGCCACGCCAACTCGCCGTCAGACGCTCGCAGGCAATAAACCCAACCATCGCCGCAACCAAAGAGCACCTGCCCGTTATAAATTGTCGGTGGCGAGTCGACGCGCCCGTCAGGCGTGAAGGCCCACGCCTCCTTACCGGTGGCGGCGTCTAACGCAATGAGACGCTGCCGGGACTTGGCGGAGATGAAAAGTTTACCGTGAGCGAACACCGGAGGAGTCAGTTTTCCACCGATCTTCTGCCTCCATTGACGGGACATCCTGCTGCTCATAGCCACCGGCGAGGCGCCGGTTCGCCTGGCATCGCGACGGTACGTCGGCCAGTCCGTTGGCGAGGTCGCCTTTGAAGTCGCGGCGCCGTATGCGGGCCCTTTGAGGAGTTTACCGCCGAATGCAGGCGTTTTCTCGTTCTTGTCGGTCGTCGCCAGGGCATTGAATCCCAGCAGCATCACTCCGCCGTAGCACAGGCACGGGTGTGGGGCCACGTAAAGCAGCCCGTTGCTCGGAAGTACGCCGTACGAGCACGGTCCGCGGAGCCAGTCGTTCTGACAACTCTCGCCACCGGTCATGCTGATGAACTCCGTTCCGCGATTTGGGCTGATGACGTAGTTCGTGGTTGCCCGGCTCTTGTAACAGCGGGGATGGTGGCCTTTGCTGAAAATATCGGTTGTATCGACTCTGGTGACGGTCTTGCCCGTCTCCAGATCAACGCCGATCAAGTAGTTCTGCCACGCCATTCCGTGGGCTACAAAGAGGTCCCTTCCGCCGCCCGCGACCTTCCACAGAACCTTTCCGGATTCCGCATCAAGCGCCCAGAGCTTGTTGCCCGGACCGTGGATGAGAACCTTTGTGTCCGCCAGCACGAGAGACCCGCCCCTGCCCGTCCTGGATTTCCTCTTCCTCTTGCCCTTACCGGTTTTTTGTTTCCCGTGCGCCGGCGGTGCAAGATCCACCGTCCATTTCCGCCTTCCGTCAACGAGCGAGCGGCAGGTGACCATATTGCCCGCGTGATAGAAAACGCCGTGATCGTTCATCGCCAGACTATGTTGACTGACGTGCGGCTCCCTGGTCCGCCAAAGTGTTTTACCCGTTTGTTTGTTCAGGAGCATCAGGCTGTTTTCCGCTCCTGCGCGAATGCGTGCAAGGATGGTGTCGCCATGCATTACGAGTTCGTCAGTTCGATCGGTCTGCTCGAAAGTCTTCAACAATTCACCGCCGGCGGCGTCCAGAACCGAGATTGGACTGAAGAATCCGAGCGTGATGTACAGTTTCTCTCCGTCAACTGCGAGCCGCCGCATCACACCGCGTGGTATCCCGCGGAGCGACGTGGACCGCCACACCTGCGACCCCCAGTCAGGCAGCGATTTCTTCCAGAGAAGAACCCCGCTATGCGCGTCGCGGACGATGAGCGTCCAGCGTTCAGGAATCGGCTTTTCGGTAATACCGCTGAGCCCCTGGTCGAATACATAGAAGATTCTCCCGTTACCTGTGACCATAGTCGCGACACTTGAGGTGAATTCGTGGCTGCGCGACCACCATGGCCCGGCATGCCAGCGCAGACGGCGCGGTGGTCCTACGCGAGTATCGCCGGCCGTTCGAGTGTTGCTGGAATCGTGCAGGTACTGGGGCCATTCGTCCATATCCTCAGGCCAGGGCTTAACCGTCTTCTTCCCGCCGATCATCGCCACGCCGCGAGGCGCCAGAACGCGCATAACCTCGCTCATCGGTACGGTTCCCAAGCTGTCGGCCACCAGCAGATTCACCAGGTCGCCGGCATAGGGCAGGACGCTGCCGGACCATTGACGGATGGAGACAGGTCCGTACACGCCTTCCTTGTGCAGGTGATTGCGCGCGGTTGCCACTTTTGCCGCGTCGGCTTCCAGACCCTGAACCATGTAACTCTCATTCACGCGAAGCGATGCGGTGGTCCTTCCGTCACCAGCACCCAGGTGGATGACGAGTCCGCCCCTAACGCCGCTTTTGGAGACAATGCCATCAGCGTCGGAAATTGAGGCGCAGGATATCAACATGAGGATCGGAATAGTAAATTGGAATAACGACACTGGGCGGAAATTGGTATTCATGCGTGCTCCTGGTGTTTTCATTCATGCTCGCTGGCGGCATCTGATCGTACCACTCCTGCAGACGCATAACAACGATCGGGTATCCCACAAACAGTTTGCACCGCATGCCTGCGGGAATAACATGCTGACGGACATGCACCCGGTTTATTTGAGCCTGTCACCGCCCCCCCTGGCGGGTTTCTTCGGAGGAGCCTCAACGTCAATTTCGCCCTCAACTTCAAGCACAATAACCGCCACCTTCTCAGCGAGCAGGCCCGCGGGAAGAGCGATCACGTTCGTCTGCTTGTCGACGCGGCGCTTGAGGGGCGTCTTCTTCGCGTCGGCAAGGGCGTAGGCGGCGGTAATCTTGTTCTTTAGGCCGGGCAGGGAAATCTCTCCGCTCTGCCTGCCCCACACGTGCAGGAAGATCTTCGAGCCTTTGGCGGTGCATGTGCCCCACTTGAATTTCACAGGCCAGAACGGGCTGTGCCTGGTCCCATAGATCGCCTGGCCGTTGACCTTCAACCACTTGCCGATCCGCACGAGTCGATCCTGCATTATCACCGGTATTCTCCCGTCTGCGGTGGGCCCCACGTCCAGCAGCAGGTTCCCACCGTTTCCGCACACGCGGGAGAGCATCTTGATCAGCGTGTATTCCGAATCGTAGGCGTCGATCCCCTCGTTGCGGTTGTACCCGTAGCTGTGCCCGATCCCGCGGTCCTCCTGCCACGGGTGCTCGGGCGAAAATTTGCCCCCTCCATACTCGCTGGAGTAGACGTCTCCATGTTTGCGCCGCGTCTTGCCCCACCGATCGTTCGTGACCACGTAGTCCCTGCACGGTGATTCGTTATATAACCACGTCGCCAACTCAAACGATCTCCACACCTTGTAGTCGGCCTCCCACTCGCCGTCCAGGAATATGAACCACGGTTTGAACTTCGTGACCACATCCTTGAACTGCGGGTGCAGGTGCTCGGTGACGTACCGCTCGCGATCGGTGAGATACAGCGGGTGATACCACTCGTAAAGCGAGTAGTAGATGCCCATCTTCAACCCGCGCTTTTCGCCGGCGTCGAACAGCTCGCGAAGCACGTTGCGCTTCGGGCCGACGACGGTCGCGTTCCACTTTTTGGCGTTCTTCGTCTCGGAATATGGCGAGTCCCACAGGCAAAAACCGTCGTGATAGTTTGCCGTCGTCACCACGTACTTCGCGCCGCTGCGGGCGAATATGTCGCACCAGTAGTCGGGGTTGTAGAGTTTGGCGGTGAGTTGCTCGGCAAACTTCTCGTATGGAAAATCCTTACCGTACATCTTCTCGTGGAACTTCTGGACAGCGGATCCCTTTTTCTTCGAGCGGCGCCAGTACCACTCGGCGTATCCGCGATCGACCCAGGAGGGCACGGAGTACGGACCCCACACCACGAAGATACCGAACTTCGCCTCGTTGAACCATCCGGGCAGCGGTCGGGAATCGATCGACTCCCACGTGGGCTTGTACTTCTTGGCGGTAACCGCAGCCTTGGCGGGCTCAGCAGCCCGAAGCTCGCCCGCGCACATCGCGATCACAACCAACCCCGCCATCATCCAGTATTTCGATACTCTGACCATCTGCATTCTCCCTGCAAGTTCGCTGCAACGATTCAAATCTGCTCAGGGAAAGTAAGTGTATCCGGACACCACCCCGTATACAATCATCGCAACCTGAGATAATGGAGCCAACTATGAAACTCAAGCAACTCATCCCCAGACGAACGTTCCTGAAAGGCTCGGCCCTTGGCATGGTCGCCGCGAGCGTTCCAACTGTCATTCCATCGACCGCCCTGGGCGCCGGCGGCGCCGTGGCGCCAAGCGACAGGATCGTGCTCGGCGCCATCGGTATCGGCCCGCGAGGGCGATACGTGCTGGGACGCATGCTCGACGAGAAGGGCGTGCAGTTCGTCGCCATCGCCGACGTGCAGAAGTCCCGGCGCCAGTACGTCAAGCAGATGGCCGACAGAAAGTACGGTAACAAAGACTGCGTGATGTACAGCGACATGTTCGAACTGCTCGGGCGGAAGGATGTCGACTCGGTGCTGATCGCCACGGGCGATCACTGGCACGCGCTTGCGTCGATACTGGCTGCGAAGGCGGGTAAGGACGTCTACAGCGAGAAGCCCTGCGGGATCACTATCGGCGACTGTCAGGAACTGGCCGACACGATGAACCGGTACGGACGGATATTTCAGGCCGGTACGCAGCGGCGATCGGTGGGCAATTTCCAGTTCGCCGTTCACCTCGCACGCAGCGGAAAGCTTGGCAAACTACACACCGTCCACGCGTCGATCTACAAGCTGCGCATCAATCACGGTTGGCTTCCGGGCCAGCTTGAACCGGACAAGGATATATGCGACTGGGACCGCTGGCTGGGCCCGGCGCCATGGCGCCCTTACAACGCTCAGTACGTCCGGGGCGGATGGCGCGGTTATGCGGACTTCGATTCCGGCGCCACGCTGTTGGACTGGGGCGCACACACCGCCGATCTCTGCCAGTGGGCCAACGACACCGACGACACCACGCCGCTGACCTACGAACCGGTCGAAGGCGGTGCAATCATCGCCAAATACGCCAACGGAGTGAAGATGGTGATGCGACACGGCGGATTCCGAGGCGAGGGTAACTGGCTCGGTCTGGGCACCTGCCCGGTGCGATTCGAGGGCGACGAGGGATGGGTCGAAACAGGCGACAGCGGAGGGATAAAGCTGCACCCGGCCTCCCTGATGGGAGAGCGGAGGCGTTATCGAAGAGGGACCGATCCGGGCGGCCATACGACCAATTTCTTCGACTGCGTAAAATCGCGTGCCTTGACCGCCGCTAACGCCGACGTCATGCGACACTCACACCTGACGTGCCACGCGGCCGCCATCGCCTGGATGCTCGGGCGGAAAGTCACGTTCGACCCGGTCGAGGAAGCCTTCGTCAACGATGAAGAGGCCAATCGCATGCGAACCCGCGCCAAACGCGCACCGTGGAAGGCATGATCTCACACACGCCCGCCCGAAAGGCATCGCCATGACAATCAAACGATACATAGGCATCATCACGATACTGGCGACGATAACACCCATTTACGCCCGGGACGCAAGCCTCCAGAACGTCGACGAGCAGAAACTCATCGCCGTGCTGAAGTCCGAGGCGCCGCTCTACAACAAAACCCAGGCGTGTCAGAAGCTGGCGATTTTCGGAAGCGAAAAGACGGTGCCCGTCCTGGCGAAACTCCTGGGCGACAAGGCGCTGGGCGACTACGCGCGGATCGCTCTGGAACCGATGAAATTCCCAAGCGTCGACGAAGCATTCCGCGCCGCACTGGGCAAACTCAAAGGGCGGCTGCTGACCGGCGTGGTCACTTCGATCGGTGTCCGGCGCGACGCCAAGGCCGTCAGCGATTTGAAGATGCTCGTAGGTGACAAAGATAAGGATGTCGCCCTTTCAGCTCTGGCGGCGCTTGGTCGCATCGCCAGCGATGAGGCCACTAGCGCCATCGTCCAAGCACTCAACAGGAGCCCCGCTGCGCTCCAAACACCCGCCGCCGACGCCGCCCTCGTCGCCGCCAGAATCCTGTTGGACGCGGGCAAGCAGACCCCAGCCATGAGCCTGTACGATGCGGTCGGCAAGGCCGACGTCCCCGCCTACGTGCGAACATCGGCAGTCTACGGCGTGATCCTCGCCCGCGGGGCCAAAGGCCTCCCGGTGCTGGTGAAACAACTCAAGAGCAATGATCCCGCCAAGATTAAAATGGCGCTTCGCGCGGCCAGAGAACTGCCCGGAGCCCAGGTCTCGGCGAAGTTGGCGGATGAACTGGGCAAGATGCCCCCCGCTATCCAGACGATGCTGATAAAAACGCTCGTCGACCGCGGCGACCCCAACGCCCGCAAAGCCATCGCCGCCCTGGCGTCCAGCAAAACCGCGGCGGTGCGTTTGGAATCGCTGAAGGCACTCGGGACGATAGGCGACGCGGAGGCAATACCGGTTCTCCTGAAAGCCGCGGGCGCCGAAGGTGAAGAATCGACTGTCGCACTGGCCTCGATGCGCTCGATCGACGGCAAAGGCGTGGGCGCCGCGATACTCAAAGGCATGACCGGCGCCAAGGGCAAGCTGCGAGTTAACCTGATCTCCGTCCTGTCCGACCGTCGCTACGCCCCTGCCGCCAAATCCATTCTCGCCGAAGCCGACACTAACTCCGAATCCCTGGCTCGGGCCTCCTTCAAGGCCCTCGGTGTGCTCGGGGCCCCCGGCGATATCCCCGCGATAATAAAGATCATGCCCGTGAACGGCAGCAGTTCTGCACCCCAGGCGGAAGGTTCAATCGTCGCGCTGGCTGCAAAAATCTCCGACCCGTCCAAACGCGCCGATCCCGTCCTGGGGGCACTGGCCTCGACAAACAAACCGGACAAACAGGCCGCTCTGGTTCGAATACTCGGCAAGATCGGAGGCGACAAGGCCTTGGCGGCCGTCGTCAAGTCCGACAGCAAAGACGCCGCGGTCCGCGCCCTTGCCGGTTGGCCCGACGCCCAGGCCGCCGGACCGCTGCTAAACATCGTCAAGAGCACGCGGAACAAGACGCATCGCATCCTGGCGCTGCGGGGATACATCCGCCTGCTTGGCCTGGACCCCGACGCGCCCGTTCAGAAATACGCCGAGGTGCTTGAACTGGCCAGGGAGCCGGATACGAAGAAGCTCGTCCTCAGCGGTATCGCCGGCGTCGCCCACGTTGATGCGCTGAAACTTGTTATCCCGCTGCTCGATGACGCCGCGGTTCGAGGCGAGGCGGCCTTGGCGGCGGTGAGTATCGCTCGCGCCACGATGGGCGCCAACCGCAAGCAGGCTCGCGACGCAATGGAAAAGGTCCTGACAGCGTCGAAAGGAAAACCCGTCGCCGCCGAGGCACAACGTGTAATCCGGCAGATCGACGCACTGGGCAACTGCATCGCCGCATGGCGGATTTCCGGACCGTATGTGAAGAAGGGCGTCAAGTACGACAAGCTGTTCGACATCCCGTTCGCTCCCGAAACGCCCGGCGCCGGGGGCGTTGTGTGGCGTACGGTCTCGGCGGGGACAGACCCCAAGCGCCCCCCGATTGTCGACCTGAAGAAAGCCATCGGAGGAGACCAGCGCGCCGCGTACGCACTGACGTGGATCCACAGCGAAAAGGCGATCGACGCCAGGCTCGACATGGGCAGCGATGACGGAATCAAGGCATGGCTCAACGGGAAACTCGTCCACGCCAAGAACGCCCCCCGCGCCGCGATACCGTATACCGACAAGGTCCAGATCAAACTGAAAACCGGATGGAACCCCCTGCTGCTGAAGATCACGCAGAACAATGTCCCCTGGGAGTTCTGCGCACGGATCACCACCCCCAAAAGCACGGGCCAACCGGTCGAGGGCCTCCGCACAGACTGCATGCATGAAGGCGACTGGACACTGCCCGCAACGGCGCCACAAACCCCTGCCAAGAGCGTCAAATACGCACCGGCGGGCAAGGCGGTGCGAATCTTCAACGGAAAGACGTTCGACGGATGGGAAGGCAATCTCAAATCGTTCCGCATAGAAGACGGCGCCGTCGTCGGCGGGACGCTCAAAGGCAAAATACCCCGCAACGAGTTCCTCTGCACGAAGAAAAAGTACTCCAACTTCGAACTGCGGCTGAAGGTCAAACTCGCCGGCGGCAAAGGCAACGCGGGCATCCAGATTCGCTCCAGCCGAATCCCCAATAACAATGAAGTACGCGGCTACCAGGCGGATATGGGCCAAGCCTGGTGGGGCTGCCTGTATGACGAATCGAGACGCGGCGTTCTGGTCCGGGCCGACAAGGAAGCTCTGGCCAAGGTCCTCAAGCACGACGATTGGAACGAGTACGTCATCCGGTGCGCCGGGACGAGAATACAACTGTTCATCAACGAACAGCAGACCGTCGACTACACCGAGAAGGACGCAAATATCCCCTCAAACGGCATCATCGGCCTGCAGATCCACGGCGGCGGACCGAGCGAATCGTGGTACAAGGACATCGAGATCGTGGAACTTCAACCCGCCGACAGTAAATAATCACCCGGGCAAGCGTATCGGAGCCGGAGCCTTCCCGCCGAGCGGAATATTTTCGCCGAGGTCCTTCCGCATCGCGGCAAGTTGTCCGGCGAGCTGCTTTTTCTTCGCGGCGTGCCTGGGATCGTCGACCAGGTTTTTCAGTTGATACGGGTCGTTCTCCAGGTCGTACAGGACCCAGTCGCCGAACTTGTGGTATGCGTAAACCCATTTCTTCGTTCGAATCCCCCGCCAGTCACAACCCGGTCCGCCGCCGCGATGCACGTTAAACAGAAACGCCGCGTCACGCCCGGTCTTGCTCGTCCCGCAGAACTTCGCCGACAAATCCATTCCATGGACCTGCTTTGGAATCGTCGCCCCCGCCAGGCCCAGCAGCGTGGGCATTATGTCGACCGAAGCCACGAGCCAGTCACGCTTCTGTGCGCACTTGATCTTGCGAGGATATCGCAAAATGAACGGAATGTTGATCGACTCTTCCCACGGGCGCTGCTTCAGCACGTGACCCTGCGAACCAAGCATGTCGCCATGATCGGACGAGAAGCACAACACGGTGTCCTCGGCGATACCGGCCGCATCGATCGCCTTTACGATCCGCCCGATGCAGTCGTCAAGGCTCGTGACCATCGCGTAATAATTCAGCAGAGACCTGGTATTATCGCCGGGCGCGTTGGGGCGCTTGGTCAGTTTCCTGTCGGCGTACTTCGCCAGGTACCGCTGAGGCGCCTTGTACGGATTGTGAGGCGGTCCGAAGGAAAGGAACAGGCAGAACGGATTGTCCTTGTGACTCTTGATGTAGTCAATCGCCAGGTCGGTCTGCACCTCCGGTTCCCAGCCTTTTGGCGTGGTGGGCTTTTTGTCGTTATTGAGCCAGTAGACCGGACTGAAATGCCGGTGGGAGCAGTTTCGCACCGCCCAGTAATCCCAACCCTGACGGTTTTCCGGAGCGATGGGATCCCGCCTGTCCCCATTGAGATGCCACTTACCGATATAACCCCTCTGGTATCCGCGGTCCTTGAGCACTTCGGCAATTGTCGTCTCGCTGTCAGGCAGTTTGATATCGTTATGAATCAATCCGGTCGCATGCCCGTATCGACCCGTCATCAGGTGCCCGCGAAACGGGGTGCATACCGGCTGGCACGAAATGGCGTTGGTCACCAGAAGTCCGCTTGCCGCCAACTTGTCGAGGTTCGGCGTGATGACCTGCTCGTTGCCCATGCAGCCCATGGCGCAGGCGCGCATCTGGTCGGCGAATACAAACACGATATTAGGCTTGTCTTTGCGGATTGCGGCAGCCCGCAGACCACCGACCGCAAAGAGCGACGCCCCGGCTGCGCTTACCTTGAGAAACCGACGCCTCGATAGCTGTCTCATTGGGTTACTCGCCTTTCTTCTTTACACTTTTGGGTGGAAAGAGTTGAACTTCCCAGATCGTCGGAACGTGGCTTGCTTCAATGATATTCAAACGCACGTGGCGCGCCGTAATGGGCGCGAACGTGGCCGAAAACTTCTCGCCGATCTTGGCTCCCTTGAAAAACGTCCGCCACGAATCGCCTTTCATCACCTGCAGTTCAAACTTTCCGACACGATCGTAGGCCTCGCTGATAAACACGCCGGCAAACGTCTTGTCGCCTCCGAGATCCACCGCCAGCCATCCCGATTTGCTGTCGGGCGCGCCGCCCCAGCGGGTAGTCATGTCATCATCGAACGCCAAATCCGCATCCAATCGAGGATTCGGCCAGACGCCCGATGCGGTCGCCTTGCAATCGAACGCAAGCGATTTCGACGGCATGCGACCTGGCATCAATCCGACGGCCGGTCCGTCCAATTGCAGCTTTACTATCGTGTCGAGGTCGTCGCGGTCTCTGGCGCCGACGGTCACGGTGATCCCGCTGTCGGTCTGCTCAACGACAGCTTTACCGCCGGTCAGGACGGAGTGCGAAACTATCTTTCGGTCAATCGGCGGGAGGATGATCGAATCGCCAGGCCAGCGGAGGATGTGCAGGTAGACGGTCTTGCCCTTGTGTGTCGAACCGCCCCACCACCGCCCTGCCGGGAGTTTGAAACCGTCGCGAGCGGAGTTGAACCTGCGAGCGTTGCGATCCGGTGAGAAAAACGGGCCGCCGCGCGTAGCGTAGATCGACTCGCCGTATTTCTTCATCCACTCGCCGATCTTGCGGAAGTTCTCGACCTGTCGGGGCTCAATCCGCCCGTCGGGCATGGGGTTGGTGTTCAGCGCCAAATTGCCGTCCCCCACCGCACAGAGAATCAGCATGCGGATACCGTCGGTGTACGGTTTCAGCTTGTCATTGGGCTTCCAGGCCCACTGCGTGCCAAGGGTGATACAGCTTTCCCACGGGCGTTTCGTGTTGACGCGCCCGACGTGCTGCTCGGGCGTGTCGAAGTCGCCGGGAAGCCCGCAACGGTTGTTGATAATCAGGTGCGGCTGGAGCTTGCGGGCCATGGCAAACAGCTTCTTCGTTTCCCAGTCGGACTCCCTGCCGCCCAGATCGAACCACAACCCGTCGATCTTCCCGTAGTTCGTCAGCAGTTCGCGGACCTGCCCGTGAAAATACTTGATGTAACGCGCGTGGTTTTCGCCGCGATAGTCAGGATGGTGCCAGTCCGGCTGGGAATAATATATTATCACTTTCAGATCGTGTTTATGGCAGGCGTTGGCGACGTGCTTCATCACGTCGACCTTCCACGCCGAAGCCGCACCGGTGGATTTGTAATCCGTCAGTTTCGTGTCGTACAGGCAGAATCCGTCGTGATGCTTCACCAGGAAGATCAGGTACTTCTGCCCGGCGTCTTTTGCGATTTTGACCCACTGTTCGGCGTCGAACTTGTCGGGCTTCCACCTGGTATAGAGTTTGTCGTAGACTTTCGCCGGCGTCGGTCCCTTCCCTCCGCGAACGCCTTTGCGTCGCCCCCATGGGGGAGCCCCGCGCGACCATCCGATCTCCTTACCCGTCAGGCTCACCGGTCCCCAGCACAGGAACATACCGAATCGCATATCCTTCCACGACTCGACGACCTCGACCTTGGCGGTCAACGGGAACTCCGCCGGCGCGGTCCGACAAACCGCAACCGCGACAAGCATCGCCAGCACGATTCGATATCGCATTGTCCACCTCGTTTATTCGAGTGTCGGTTTGACGATCTCGCCGCGCAGCTGCGCCTCTCCGCCTTCCTTCTCGTACACGCCGTAGAACGGCGAGCAGGAATCCAACCACACGGTGATGCGCCGCATCTCGTCGGGCGAGAGCTTGACCTTTTTGTGCCCTTCTTTGAGCATCTGGTACAGCTTCGACGCCCTGGCGCCAAACTCGCCCGGCGTGGTGCGATACCACTTCGGATCGGTCCAGTTCTTCCCACCGTAATCGTAGAAACCGTACTTCGGCGCAAGGCTCAGATACGAAACGAAGTACTTGGTTTTGGGATTCATGTAACTTCTGCGTTTGGTCTGGACTATTTCCGAACCAAGGGGTGGAGGCCGCTTTTTCAGTTCCTTGTTATCCTTGTTCTTTTCGTGACATTTTACGCAGTGCTTGTCCAGCACCGGTTGGATCAACCGCGGGTAGCTGAACGGGTTGGTCCCGTCGGCTTCGGGTTTGAGTTTCGACGGCGCGCGGCGCATCGCCATCGCCACCTTCTTCGACGGCGAGGTCGCCACACCGTACTTGGGTTCGTGGCAGCCCTGGCATACTGTGCGCTCGCCAGGCTGGAAATGCGTTCCCGACCGCATCGACGTGATCGCCAGACCGTCGGCGTCCAGCGCCTGGAAGAACACTTCCTTGCCCGCGGGCACAATGAAATGCGCGCTTCCGTCTTCTTCAACCGGAACGGTGCCCAACACCGAGCGGGTGAGGTTTACTGAATCTCTGGCCTGGGGGATCTGACATCCGGTGGCGTGAGTCACCTTTGACGAAGCCACCGACAGCGGAAATATCTGGAATATTCGCAGGGAAACGACTTTGGTGCCCTTCGGAAATGGTTTGCGGGTGTTGTAAACGTTCGCCACTCCCACGGTCGCCTCCTTTGGCGGATCGGGGTCGAGACGCCTGGACATTTCCGGAATCACCGGCGGTTTGGTGCGGGCCTTGACCGGGATGGGGCTTTGACAGGCTATCGAGGGATCGCGATAGATGAGCTCCTTGTTTCCGAACGTGTCGACCAGGTAGATTCCGTACATCGTACCGGCGGGCCTGCCGGCGGTAGGCTCATAGGCGCAGAGGTAGTAATCCTCGCTCAGTGGCCAGGGTTGACCGTAGACCAGTTTTCCCCTCTGCGATTCGGGGAACCCCACTTCAGGGGTCATTCGCTTTACCGGTCCCATCATGTCGTCGTCCTCGACCCGCGGGTCGACCATCACCAGTGAGCCCAGCGAGTGCCCGTGATGCGGGGCGGCTGTGGCGACGAACTTGTGCGATCCTGGAATAGCGCGAATGTCGACCTCCATGTCCGGGCGTTTTGGGCGGGCGGCCCAGTTTCCATGAACGGCGCGCGGATCGCGACCGTCGTGAGTGGTGAGCCATGGCATGTGCGCCACGACACCGTGTCGATCGATATAGTCCCACCGAGTCCAGACAATCATCCCATCGTGAGTTACGCTGGGATGCCATTCGTTGGTCTCGTGAAACGACAGGCACTTGATACTCCCGCCATCGGCGGACATGTCGTACAGCGTGTATGTCGGGCAGACTCGCCCGCATCGCAGGTATCCGCCCCGCCGCTCGGAGATGAAAGCGATGCGTCCGGAGGGCATGAAGCACGGGTCGAAATCGTTCCACGTTCCGTCGGTCAGCATCCTGAGATTGCTCCCGTCGATTCCGACGGAAAACACGTGGTAGCAGCGTCCCTCGCTCCAGTGTCCTCGCTTGGGGTCCACGTGAAAATCATGTTTCTGGTCTCCGGTCAATTCGGTATACGCGAACGCAACGGTCTTGGCGTCGAACGAGAGGTCGGGCGACAGGAAGGACCCGCCCTGCGTCTCGTCACCACCGCCGCTTCCGTATCCGTTGTAGCGGGTTTTCCAGAGCTTGTTCGGACCGCCGGAGAGCTTTTGGCCTTTCAGGCGCCCGGAGGCGACGGTCGACTTGTCCAAAAGATTGCGGATCTGCGGTTTCGCTCCGAACGGGTCGCTGAGAATGTAAAGTCCCCCGCCCGGGCGCTGGGCCAGACCGTAGTACTGGTCGCACATGTGATTGTATCCCGGAAGAAGGCGCTTGAGGATCAGTATTTCGTTGAAGTCCAACAGCGGATTGGCGAATGCGATCCGCCGGCGGACCGCGCAGACCTTGTCGAATATCGCCCGGCGGGCCGGAGCGTCTTTCGGGTCAACCTTGGCGGCGGACGCTTTCAACGCCGCCAGTTCGCCCTTCATCTCGTCAAGCTTTGGCGCCTTGGGCATTGCGGCGATATCCGCAAGCAGCGCCTCGCTGCGGCGAAGGACCACGTCCAGCGGATCCCGGTCGGTATCGAGTATCATCGACTCCTTGCGAAGAATCTGCGATTCGAGTCCCTTGATCTTCGCCCTCTGCCTGATGTCTCCGGAGAGCGCCTTGAATCGCCGCTCGGCCTCTCCTTCGGGATACGAGGCTCCCGACGGCGCCGGTCCGATCCAGGCGCCAGGCTCGGCAAGAGCCTCACCGCAAAGCAAACCGGCAACCATAAACCCTAAAACAACTTTCGAGATACCTTTTTCGTTCATTTCGTTTCTCACCTTTGTATAAAATCACCCCGCCTGCATTACAATATCGTAACGGTTCGCGGCGGGCATTTCAATTCCCTTGCAGGCACATGCCTGCTACAATTGGCCGAAGTTCATCAGGAGAGTATAAATGCGACGGCGTGAATTTCTCAAAGTTTTGAGCTTCGGTGCAGCGGCCTCCGTCTTTCCGCAAGCACCCGCCGCAGCCGGGGCTTCGAAACGCAAACCCAATATCGTGCTCGTGCTGGTCGACGACATGGGCTG
>Ga0180430_10001095_pt1 | contig 27438 bp, 26 predicted proteins | sample SS_ome_9_FD_132999 | JGI IMG/M metagenome (GOLD analysis project Ga0180430, IMG submission 132999) | Hypersaline lake sediment archaeal communities from the Salton Sea, California, USA - SS_1_S_2 metaG | ecosystem: Environmental > Aquatic > Non-marine Saline and Alkaline > Hypersaline >... | reverse complement strand
GATAGAAAATGATACCGATGAAGGCGGCAACAGCCCCTATACGGGGATTCATGATCCTGCTGAAAAAACGCAAGAAGAAACCGGCTACTATTGTGATGTTAAATCCAGAAATTGCAATGATATGAGTGGTTCCTGTTTCCCGGAATGCCTTCTGAACCTGATCAGAGATCCCGCTTTCAATACCCAACAAAATGCCTGCCAACAAGGAAGCCTCCGGATCCGGCCAGAGGCGATATATATTCATTAGGGCCTTGGTTTTTAATCCATAGATAATCTCGAGTAATTTCGACCCTTGACCACTTTCTAACACAGCAACCTCAGCCCGCGTCATATAAACATCTATGCCTTGCCGGAACAAGTAATCCCGGTAGTTGAAATCCTCTTCTTCAGGCGGGACTTTGAGAAAACCTACCACCAGGACTCTATCCCCATATGAAACCTGTGTTTCGACTGGCGCCTTTACCAAAAAAGTGCCTTTGAGAGGCAGGGGCGGGTCTCCTCTTTTTCCCCGCAGGGTTTCAGCCCTGATGCGTAGGTTGACAATTTGATCTCTTTGATCCGGATAATCCACTACAGTCCCTGTTATTTGCGATGGTACGGACTTACCAGCAAAGTTCAAGATATAAGAGGGGTCTTGATAATCCGGCAAAGAAATACGATAGCGAATGGCGCCAACAAAAAAGCCCATGATCACAGCCAAGATCAAACCCCATGACAAGGAAGAATAGTCGGATATTTTCTTCTTGCTAAACCAGAGTGCGATACCCGAGAACAGGCTGAATCCTGCTCCAGCGAGGACCCAAACCAAAGTGCTCCAGGCGAGGTTATCTGCCGCGATTAAACCAGCAGTAAAAGAGATTGTGGTCCAGATCACCGGCATTTTGTTTCCCCCTGTACGATAGAATAACCCAATTTAAATGCAATTCCAATTGGCGGCTCAAGCCGCGGCTGAGAACTGGAAACCACACCAAGCGTGGTTCAGTCTTCACAACCCGGACAGACTTTGATTTACAAACTTCCGATATCATGCTAGAAATCGTTTGCGGAGGCGATCCCCTGAAGACATCGGAAGTTTCATTTCCTCAGCCCATGTATCCAATTCCCCCATAATTCTCCTATCATTATACAAAAAACATAAATCCCTCATAAGAGGGATTTGATTTTTATTGAAAACTATTCAAATCTTCTGACTGGGACAGAATTATTCAATATTCACGAGGATGAAATTATCTCGCAGAGTGCGCTTTTCATTCGCAGCCTCATTGGCTCGATACATTAGCTGCTGAGCCAGGATTGCCGTGCCAAAAACAAATAAACCTCGCGGAGATGGGCTCTCCTCTTGCAGGATGACCTCATCCGGGATCTTGAGCCTCTTGCATAGATTCTGGATATCCAGTTCTGTGAAACTTCCTTCCCCCATGTCACGAATAAACCGATTGCGGATATGCCAGATCAAAACCAGGTCATGATATTCTGTTCTGCTGATCAAACCCAAGCCGTACGCTGCTTTAATTCGAGCCTCAAAACTACCCAGTGGGTTTTCTTCCCCCAGGAGCATTTTTGAGATCTTTTCATCATCGATGATAAAGCATTCCAGCAAACGAGCCAGGTGAGTGTTAAGATAAGTTGTTCCTAAAATAGCAACCGCCCGGTCACTTTTTTTCTGGAACTCATCTACCAGCCGCTTCCATTCTCGTGTTGATGCTGATTTCTGGTCTGCCATTCCCATTTCCTTAAAACGTTTATCATGATCTCAGGTCTTTTTATTATACATGACAACTCAATCAGGTCGAGTTGTTAATCCTGAAAGTTACTCCCTCCGACTTGCTTCTTCATAGATCCAATCGAATTCTCTCAAATAGGTCCTGGCAACGGATTCATTGTGGATGATCAGGATATTTTCATCGTTCCTGATCTCTGCGCTGCGCGTTAAATTATAGGATCCGGCGATGACGATCTTATTATCTATGAGTATGACCTTGTGGTGGAGTTTCTCAGGATGCACATCCAGGTGAACATCCAGTCCAAACTCTTTCAGCCGTTGATATTCACCACCAATTCCCGCTCTATCCTGATAGGCATCAAAGACTCCCCTGACCAGAACACCCTGAGTAGACTGAAATAACAGCGCGTCAGCAATACCATCGGATGTAAAAGAATAATAAAGAAAATCTATGGATTCCTCAGCTTCCAGGATCAAAGCCATGATGCGGGCAGCCGGAGAGTCATCTGGAGAAAAATAGGTTTCTACCCGGATTCCATCAATGGTCAGATCAGGATGAGGTGTATTCTCAAGGCTGGTCTCACCGAAGAAACCATCCAGGAACATTTCATCAAACTCCGCAGAGTAGTTTTCCGCCAACCTCGCTGACCGCACCCGGATCAGGTTATTCAGGTGGCGATACGCGCCATTCACTGTCATATTCATTGATCCCGTCCAAACTTCACTCCCGTCGATCACAAAGAACTTATTATGCATTAAGCTATCTGTTTGATCAAAAACAACCGGAATGCCTGCCTCGATCAATTCCTGCACTTCCCGGCGGTCCTGAGAATCTGTTTCCATCACAATTCTGACGGTTACTCCCCGCTGATGCGCCTGGATCAGGGCATTTCTGACAGACCAGAGATTGAGGTCATAAAGAGCCGCATCGATCCCTGATCGAGCTTGATCAATAGCCTCAGCAAGGAACTGATCTGGACCTCCCCGGAAATCATCATTTGCGGGAGCTGTGAAAAAAATGCTAAAGATCTGATCAGGTGATGTATAACCAGATGTGGTAGGGCTTGGCAGTGGGTCTATCCAGGTGATATCTGCCGGTTTGCACCCAACCAGAAGGATTAGGATGAGTAAGAACGTAAGCCATCTTCCAGGTTTGAATAAGATAATCACTTGATCAGTCATTCTTTCCCCCATCAGGATACTTTCAGGCAGCGCACCAGGACGGATCGGTGGTGAGATCGAACTCGATGCTCAAACAAATAAACTCCCTGCCAGGTCCCCAACGTCAAATCCCCATCATCAATGGGGATGCTCAAACTGGTTGCAGTGAGTATCGCCCGCAAATGTGAAGTCGAATCATCCCGGCCTTCCAATGTGTGGCGATACCAGGACTCTCCTTCCGGAGCCAGTTTCTCCATGAACACTTCCATATCCTGCCGGGCAGACGGGTCGTAGCTCTCATTGATCACCAGCGAAGCGCTGGTATGTGCTATGAAAAGGTGGCATATGCCTTCCTGAATATTCCAGGACTGGATCATGGGTGTAAGCTGCTGCGTAATTGGATACATTCCTTTGCCGCGAGTTTCTACGATGATCTTTTCCTTGAACCATTCCATAGCGTACTCTCCTGCTTCCATTGTAATAGATTTCTTTCATGGAAAATAAAAAGAGCAGCGATCTCTCGCTGCCCTTTTGACTGTCTAAAATGATTGATTTAAAACACGCTGTCGGAATCGTCGCTGAAAATGTCTCCGCTGTCTTCCGGCTCAGTGCTGAAGGAAGTAACGCTTTCGCCCAGGGCTTGTACGTCCTGCGCTTGAGGTCCCTTATCGCTTTCAACAACATCAAATTCAACCCGCTGTCCTTCGTCAAGCGTTTTGAATCCGGATCCATTGATTGCGCTGTAATGCACGAAGACATCGCCTTCGCCGTTGTCGCGCTCAATGAAGCCATAGCCTTTTCCTGCGTTAAACCATTTTACAGTACCGGTCTCACGCTCTGCCATAAAAAATCTCCTTCGAAGTAAATGGTATCAACCAGCAGTGCGTCCCCTCTCGTTCTAAACAACAAAAATTGCTCATGGAACGGGCGTTCTGCTATAGGAATTAGAAAAACCTAATTCCACTGAATAAATATAGCATGAACGAGAAATCCCGTCAACGGAAATTTGTCCTCAACAAAGCTATTCAATAGTTGGAGGCTTAAAAGGGAAAATGGTTCATTTTATCGATCTGGATTGCTCCCACTATCATAATAGATCACCTAAATGGACAAGTAAATACCACACCTCAAAAACACCGCTATAATATTGATGGGAATTCTCTTATGATAATTCAAACCATTGACTTACTATTTTTCACTTTTCTAACCTTTGGAGGGGGCGCTGCTTTCGTGATCCTGTCCCTGATAGAGAAGGAAAAGAGAGCTGCTATCAGGGGGGCTTGCCTTATATTTCCCTTAACAGCTCTCTATCTCGCTGCTCTCTTTTTCCCAATGAGGGTTCAAGACACGCTAATCCTGACCACATTTGCACTCCTTGCATTAGGAACAGTCCTCTTTTTCATACCTGTAAAACCTCAACCAGCAGAATTCAAACAGCCTTCTGAGCAGATTGATGAACGGGAGATCATTTTCGCCAGAGCAAGGTTAGAACCCGGTACACTGGCCTACGAATCTTATTACAAAGACCATCCAGACCAGAAATCACAGGATGATTCGTCCCGTGAACAAAGCGGTTTGCTCTCTCCAAAAGCCCGCTTTATGGATCCCCTTCACAGAGCTTCGGCAGTTGGGAGTTTTTCACTGACTGAAGCACTCCGGGGAGCTGTCAACGGCCCTGTCGCTGTTGAAAAATATCAGGCTTCCCGAGAAGATTTTACAAAAGCCATTAAGAAATTAGCTAAATATTACGGAGCCCTCGATTGCGGGATCACAGAACTAAAACCCGCTCATATTTATTCCCATATCGGGCGGGGAACCGGTACATACGGGGATAAGGTTAGACTGGATCATCCCCATGCGGTAGCTTTCACGGTGGAAATGGACTTTGAAATGACTGGCACAGGGCCTTATGCGCCAGTTGTTATGGAATCCGCCAGGCAATATGTGGAATCTACCCGGGTATCAATTCAGCTGGCAGCCGCTATCCGCGACCTTGGCTATCAGGCCCGGGCCCATATCGACGGCAATTACAGAGTAATCGCCCCCCTGGTTGCCAGAGATGCCGGCCTTGGTGAGATCGGCAGGATGGGATTATTAATGACCCCCTTCCAGGGACCGAGAGTGCGGGTTGGCGTGGTAACCACAGATATGCCCCTTATAGTTGATCACTACCAGGGAGAACCAAGCATCCTGGATTTCTGCCAGATCTGCAAGAAATGCGCCCATAACTGCCCCAGCCAATCCATTCCCCTCGGAGAACGCGAGATCAGCAACGGGGTTCTACGCTGGAAGATCAATCCGGAGACGTGCTACCATTACTGGACGATCGTTGGTACCGACTGCGGCCGCTGCCTGGCAGTCTGTCCGTATTCCCATCCAGATAACCTGCTCCATAACCTGGTTCGTTGGGGAATTAAACGGTCTGGTACTTTCAGAAGAGCCGCGCTCTTCCTAGATGACTTCTTCTACGGGAAAAAACCGCCTTCCAGGGCCAGGACCATCTTACCTTGATGGCTATAATAAAAACTTATTTTGGGTTTTTCCCCCATCAATGCAATCTGGAAGTAAAATAGATATTAAAAGGATTTTTCAATATTAAAAAAGGAATCATATTTCATAAAGAGAGGTGTTTATGGATCCTGTAATTCTATCTAGATGGCAGTTCGCTATGACTACCATCTTCCATTTCTTCTTTGTGCCGGTGACGCTGGGATTAGCAATTTTCCTGGCAATTCTGGAAACGAAATACGTCACCAGCGGTGAAGAGATCTATAAGAAGATGACAAAATTCTGGGGCAAGATCTTCCTGATCAACTTTGCGGTCGGCATTGTTACTGGTATTGTCCAGGAGTTCCATTTTGGGCTCAACTGGTCAGAATATGCCCGGTTTATGGGCGACATCTTTGGCGCCCCGCTCGCTATCGAAGGTTTGATGGCTTTCTTCCTGGAATCGACATTTATTGGTGTTTGGGTCTTTGGATGGGATAAATTATCCAAGAAAGGACACCTTGCTGCCGCCTGGATGGTAGCGATCGGTTCCAACCTGTCTTCGCTCTGGATCCTGGTAGCCAATTCGTTCATGCAAAATCCAGTAGGATTCGCCATTCGCAACGGGCGGGCAGAAATGACTGACTTCTGGGCGCTGCTCGGCAACGCCAATGTCTGGCACCAATTCCCACACGTTCTCACCGCAGGTATTACCATGGGGGGATTCCTGATCATGGCTTTTAGCTCCTGGCACCTGTTGAAGAGAAAAGGAGAGAACACAGAGTTCTTTGCACGCTCCTTCAAATGGGCCGCCACCTATGCTCTGATCGGTTCCGTCCTGGTGGGTTTGATCGGCCACGCTCAGGGACAGTTCCTTGCTAAATCCCAACCCCTTAAAGTAGCCGCTATGGAAGGCCACTGGGAAACTGAACAACCAGCTTCTTTCTCAGTGATCGCTATCGTAGATCAAGAAAACAAAGAAAACAGCTGGGAAATCAAGATCCCTAAATTCCTGTCACTCATGCTCTTCAATGATCTGACCTCAGAATTTAAAGGTTTGATCGATCTGGAAGCTGAAGAAGTGGCCAAATACGGGCCTGGAGAATATATACCGCCTGTAATCATCAGCTACTGGTCTTCGAGGACGATGATCGGAATCGGGCTGCTGATGGTCCTTTTATCATTACTGGCTGTCTGGTGGTCCAGGAATGACAAATTCCTGGATCTAAAATGGTTCCTGAAAATCCTGATTCCCGCGGGTTTACTGCCAACCATAGCAATCACTGCTGGTTGGATCATCGCTGAAACTGGCCGCTGGCCCTGGATCGTACACGGATTGCAGAAAATTGAGGATGCTGTCTCACCCACGATAACTCCAGGGAACATCATTTTCTCGCTGGTCAGCTTCCTGGTCCTGTACAGTGTTTTGGGATTTATCGGAATCAAGCTGATGATCAAATATGGCACAAACGATCCCGCCCTCATGGAAGGAAAAGGAGAGTAATCATGGATCTCAATATACTCTGGTTTATTTTACTGACCGTCCTCTTCAGCGGATTCTTCTTCCTGGAAGGCTTTGATTACGGGGTTGGCATGCTGCTTCCTTTTGTGGCCAAAACAGATAAGGAACGGCGCGCTGTGATTAATACCATCGGCCCGGTCTGGGACGGGAATGAAGTTTGGATGATCACAGCTGGAGGAGCCATGTTCGCGGCCTTCCCGCATATGTACGCCACCTTGTTCAGTGGATTTTATGTAGCGCTGGTAATCATGCTGATGGGCCTGATCGTCAGAGGTGTGGCTTTTGAATTCAGAAGTAAACGGGATGACCCTGCCTGGCGTCAGCGTTGGGATTGGGCAATATACTATGGCAGTTTGATACCTGCCCTACTATGGGGTATAGCTGTTGCCAACCTGATGCGCGGTGTGGCAATCGAAGCTGATCTGAACTACTACGGCGGTCTGGTTCCTCTGCTGAATCCTTACTCCATGTTCGGCGGAGTGGTTTTCCTGGCCTTCTTCCTTATTCATGGCGCCAGCTTCCTGGGCATCAAACTGGAAGGCGAATTAAAAGATCGGGTAAAAGATCTTTCCGGAAAGATCTGGATCGCTGCTGTCGTACTGGCAGTCCTCTTCCTGGTCTGGACATTCTTCGGAACGGATATCCTCAATAATGAAGGTTATGACGGGTTGATCCCGGCTATCCTGGCTGCTGCAGCTCTATTGGCTTACGGTTGGTTCCTGCGCCAGGGCAAAGAGGGACTGACCTTCATCTGCGGTGGCCTTGTGATCATCCTGGCAACCGTGATGGTTTTCTCGGGCTTGTTCCCGCGCTTGATGATCTCAACTCTGGATCCGGCCTACAGCCTGAACATCTACAATGCATCTTCCAGCCCCTACACGCTGAAAGTGATCACGATCGTGACAGCGATATTTTTACCGATCGTACTGGCCTACCAGGGCTGGACTTACTGGATCTTCCGGAAGCGTCTGAGTCCAGACAGTAAGGATCTGCACTACTAAATAGAAATCCGAAGTCATAAAAAATCAGGAATGATAAAACAATTCCCAGAAGACTTCGGATTTGGATCTAAGAAAAAAGAGGTTGGCTGTTGCCAACCTCTTTTCAGAAATCGCAGAAGATACTATAAACCGGAGATTATCTCCTTGATATCTTTACGTACATCGTCAATAGGTTGATCGCCATTGACCTCTTCCAGGATCCCGCGAGAACGGTAAAACTCGATCAGAGGACTGGTCTGGGCCTGATAAACCGCCAATCTTTGGCGGACAGTATCGGGTTTGTCATCTTCCCGTTGATACAGCTCTCCCCCATCCAGATCACAGATGCCATCCTTCTGGGGCGGGTTAAAGGTCAGGTTATAGGACTGCCCGCATGAGCGGCAGATCCGGCGGCCACTGGCCCGCTCAACAAGGGAATCATCAGGCACATCAACGGAGATCACAGCTGACAGGGAAGCTCCCAATTCAGTCAGTATCCCATCCAGTGCTTCTGCCTGGGGAATGGTGCGTGGGAAACCATCCAGTAAAGCGCCAGCCGTGCAGTCATCCCTGTTCAAACGATCCTCCACCATGCCGATCGTCACTTCGTCTGGAACCAGGTCTCCCCGATCTATGAAAGCCTTTGCTTCCAGACCTAGATCGGTCTGATTCTTGATGTTATATCTGAATAGATCACCGGAGGAAACCTGTGGGATGCCAAGCCGCTCGGTCAGGCGGGCCGCCTGGGTCCCTTTTCCTGACATGGGCGGGCCTAAAAGAATGATGTAGACTGGATTCTTGGGCATACTGTGTTCTCCTGGGTTCTTGATGGTTATGGGAAAAGTATAGCACGTTTCTAGGCAGATATGACATTGCAAGGCAGGAGCGGAGCGACTAACGAAGCAATCTCAACTCACTTCTACAGTTCAGCTAATTGAAGAGCTGATTCCTTCCGTAAAGAAATCCATTTTGGGGCAGCTTTCACTCTCACAATAAGCAGGAATGCTTCCATTCGTCTTCGCTCAGGGTAAATTTACAACGGACAAAGCAAAGACAATGTACCGAGGTCGGTGAGACCTCGGAGGTCGGTCATACCTCGGAGGTCGGTCATACCTCGGAGGTCGGTCGTACCTCGGGATGATAGAAAGAAGGGTTGTGTTACTATAATGAAAAGCTGTTCAGGAAAAGCCCATGTTTCCAAATTCACGACTGCTGCATCTTGCCAGAAAAAGCCGACCATGGTTGATATTGACCATCAGCCTCGGCTTCCTGTCTGGTTTGCTGACCATCTTCCAGGCCCGGGCTGTAAGCCAGATCGTCAACCGGGTTTTCCTGGAATCTCAAGGTCTTCCAGACATAAAAGGACTGCTTACGCTTACTATGGCCCTTTTCACAACCCGTGCGGTCCTGGCCTGGGGCAGCACCCTCAGCGCTAAAACCATAGCCGTCCAGGTTAAAAGGCGCGTTCGCAAGATCCTGCTTGATAAATTGGAGGAGTTGGGCCCAGCCTATTTACAGGGAGAGCAAAGCGGTGAGATCAGCAACACAGTGATAGAGGGTGTGGAAGCATTGGATGCGTATTTCAGCCAATACCTCCCCCAACTGGTCCTTTCTGCCCTGGTTCCACTTACCATTTTATTCTTTGTTTTCCCAATGGACATCCTGTCAGGATTTGTGATGCTGGTGACAGCGCCGCTCATTCCATATTTTATGTACCTGATCGGCAGTCAGGCCAGGATCATCACAGATAAACAATACAACATCCTGAGCCGATTGGCAGCAAAGTTCCTGGACAGCCTGCAGGGACTCAAAACCCTTAAGCTCTATAACCAGGCCAAAGCCCAAACGGAAAAAATCCGCGAAACGAGCGACCAATACCGAAAAACCACCATGAAAGTGCTTCAGGTGACCTTTTTATCCGCTCTGGTCCTGGAATTGTTAGCAACACTCAGCACCGCTGTGGTGGCTGTCGAGATCGGCCTGCGATTGTTGTATTTTCGGGTCTCTTTTGAGCAGGCTCTCTTCCTGCTGATCATTGCTCCTGAGTTCTATATCCCGCTGCGTATGCTGGGGCTTCGTTTTCACGCCGGCATGGAAGGCCAAAGCGCAGCAGACCGGATCTTCCAAATCTTGGATAAAGAACCTCTCACGAAAATTACACCACGACCTCAAACGATCATTCCCCTCTCTGAGATGCAACAACTGGCCTTTAATAATGTCAGCTTCAGTTATCCAGGGGAGCGGGGTAAAGCAATAAAAGAACTCTCCTTCCATATCAACCACGGCGAGCAGATTGCGCTAGTTGGTGCCAGTGGGGCCGGGAAAAGCACACTAGCCAACTTACTGCTGGGTTTCTTCCCTCCCAGTGATGGCGAGATCCTGATCGATGGTGTCAAACTGGCAGATCTGGATCTGAAGGAGTGGAGAGAGACTATCGCCTGGGTACCGCAGAAACCAAAGCTGTTCCAGGGAACGATCGCCGATAACATCCGCCTGGCCCAACCTGCGGTGAGCGACGGCGCTGTGACTGCAGCGGCTTCCGCTGCCCACCTGGCCGAGTTCATCGAGGAGCTCCCCGAGGGATACCAGACCCGTATCGGCGAAGGTGGGGCCCGCCTCTCAGGCGGGCAGGCACAGCGCCTGGCTTTAGCTCGAGCCTTCTTGAAGGATGCCCCCATCCTGCTGCTGGACGAGCCCACTTCGCAGCTCGACCCGGTCACTGAATCCCAGCTGGCAGATGCCACCCAGTCTCTGATGGCCGGACGGACCGTGATCACCATCGCCCATCGTTTGAATACAGTATTCCAGGCCGACAGGATCCTGGTCATCCAGAATGGCCAGATCGTCGAATCCGGCTCTCATCAGGAATTACTTGCACAGGGTAAATATTATAAAGACCTGGTTCAGGCTTATACAGGTTTTTACGATGTCGATCCAACTGAAGGCAATGCTGAAGAGCAAAGGGCCCATCTTCCGCCCCTTGCATATCCTGAACAGAGTCCAGTCTTATCAAACGACCTTCCTCCCGCACCTATCCTGAGCGGCGCGCAGCACAGCCGCAGAACCACCCCCCTGTCTTCCGTCCACCGGCTCTTATCCTTCTTCAAACCCTATCTCCGGGAAGTCCTCGCTTCCGCCGCTCTTGGCACTTTTACCATCGCTTCCAGCATAGCTCTAATGGGTGCATCCGCCTGGATCATTTCCATGGCGGCTTTGCACCCTAATGTAGCCGTGCTTCAGGTCGCCATTGTCGGTGTGCGCACCTTTGGTATCACCAGGGGAGTGAGCCGCTACTTTGAAAGGTTGGTATCGCACAACCTGACCTTCAAGATCCTGACCCGGCTGCGAGTATGGTTCTATGAATCCATGGTCCCCCTGGCACCCGCCAGGATCATGGATTTTCGAGCTGGCGATTTGCTGAGCCGTATCATCTCGGATATCAAAACCCTGGAAGATTTTTATATACGCTCGATCGCCCCCCCCATCGTGGCAACCCTGGTCGGGATCGGGACTGGAATCTTCCTGGCTCAATATCAACCTATACTGGGTTTGGTCCTGGGAGGCCTGTTCCTGGTCAGCGGCCTGTTCGTTCCCCTGTTGATCCGCTGGCTGGCCCGTAAGCCAGGACAGGACCTTGTTGAGAGCCGGACTGAGCTATCAGGCAATCTGCTGGATTTTGTCAGCGGTTTGCCAGACCTGATGGTATATGGCCAAACGGTTGAAAAACAGGATCAGATCCGGAGTCTGGATGGGAAATATCACAAGGCCCAGCTGCGCCTGTCCCGGATCAGCGGTTTGAATGCCGGGTTACTGATCTTCTTCAGCAACCTGGGGATGTGGCTGATAATGATCCTGGCCATCCCATTGATCCAATCCGGGGAACTCCCAGGAGTGATCCTGGCTGCCCTGGCACTGATCACCCTGAGCGCATTTGAAGCTGTCCAGCCTCTCCCACAGGCCATGGAAACTTTATCCAGTTCGCTGGTGGCCGGTGAGCGCTTATTCGAAGTTCTGGATGCTGAACCAGCCGTGATCGATCCCGTGGCCCCCCAAGCTTTTCCGGCAGAAATATCAATCCACAGCAAGGATCTGGAATTCACCTACCCCGGATCAGATAACCCAGCCCTGAAGGCTATCGATTTCGAGATCGAAGAAGGGAAAACGATTGCCATCGTTGGCCCCAGCGGAAGCGGAAAGACCACGCTGGGGAATTTACTGCTCCGGTTCTGGGGGGGATATAGCGGAAAGATAAGTCTGGGAGAAGAGAAAATTCCCATTGCTTCCCTGTCTCAGGAGGAGATCCGTGAGAACATCAGTGTCATCTCCCAGGGAGATGCCCTGTTCCAGGACTCGATCAAGAATAACATCGCCCTGGGGAAACCTGGAGCGGATCTTAGTCAGATCATCCAGGCCGCGAAAAAAGCCCGAATTCATGACTTGATAAAGGGACTGCCAGATGGGTATGATACACAGATTGGGGAGCGAGCCCAGGGATTCAGCGCCGGGGAAGCCCAGCGGATCAGTATTGCCCGTGCTGTTCTGAAAGATGCCCCGCTCTTTTTGCTGGATGAACCCACTGCTAACCTGGATCCAGTGACAGAAAAAGCCATCCTTGATACCCTGTTCGGAATCCTGGCAGGGAAGACTGCCTTATTGATCACCCACCGCCTGGCTGGTTTGGAGAAGGCGGATCGGATCCTGGTCCTGGTGGGAGGGAAGATCGTTGAGCGAGGTACGGAACAAGAACTGCTCAGCAATAACGGCTGCTACCGGACCATGTGGGCCACTCAAAACCGCATCCTGTCTTATTGATCCAGCGCTGAAATTCCAGGGGGAATAGTGCTCACTTGTCTAAATCGATTGCAACTTTCCTGTAAAATTAACGTATAGTAACATCCTGCCGCAATCCAACAGGATGCCCTGGTCCCAAAATGATATCCTGCAAGGAGGATCTTTCCATGAGATTCCAACCTGAACTTGTAGCCCTTTTGGTCATCATAGCTTTTGCAGCACTTTTGCTGCTGGCAATCAGGTCTTCCCGCCAACAAGCCGCTGAGAAAGAGCACCAGGCCCTAAGCCTGGGTTTCGAAGAGGTCACATCACGTCCCTCCCAGTTGATCAACCGGGTTGAATCTGTCTATAAAAGGGGAGAGAGCCAGACAGTTCAGATCGACCAGATCTTTACCAAGCGGGATTGGGATCAGGAGTTCTTCATTTTCGATATCAGCGATTCCAACCAGGATGATGGTGAACTTGGATCCGAAGTCTTCGGTCTGATCTCCAACCAGTTGGAACTGCCGCATTTCTCTTTAACTACTCTGCCCGGATTTGACAGCAGCACTATACTCGGCGGATTAATGGAAGGCCTGCTGAATAAGGTAATATCAGGAGCTGGAAAATATCACGGGCTGGAGCGGATCGAACTACCCGACCGCCCTGATCTTGCTGGACAGGCAATAATCTTCGGAAAAGACCCAGAGTCAGTTAAAGAGTTAATGAAGCGGATCGACATCAAGTATATCCTTGATCTCCAGACACCAGTCCACATCAGCGGGGTGAATGATTTTATTGCGGTCGACTTCAGCCAGATGAGCTCCTTCAAAGATGAGGATCATGATCTGATCGCCCAACACGAGAAATTCACACGGATCCTGCGCAACTTTACAAACTAATACCGGAACCATGGTTCGAATCACCCGTACAGGCAAACGAAAAGAAGAAGAGGAAAAGGAGCGAAAAAATGACCAGACAGAAAAGAATATACTTGCTTATCCTGCCCATCCTGACTTTATCGCTGGCGGTCCTGGCCTGCAGTGGAGGATACAGCACCACCTCCAAGATCAGCGGGAATTCTGGTGAGGTTCGAGTGAAGACCGGTGCTGGAGATGGGATCGACACCACCAGCGTCGAGTTAAACGATGATTGGACCCGCGATCGAGTCTTCGCCACTGTGACCTTCAGCGTGGAAGACGGCAGCTGCCAGGCCACACTGGTTGGGGAAGAGAACACCCGGATAGAGGTCAGCGCCTCAGCTGGAAGCCCCGGACAGACCTCAGGATACCTGGTGACGGACGGTTTTGGCGAGGTGACCCTGGATACCAACTGCCAGGGCGCTCAGAACCTGGACGTGCTGATCAATTTCACACTGCAATAGAAAATCTATCCAGGGCGAAGTCCCCTTGAGGGACTTCGTCCTGCGATATTCTCAATATCTACCCATTTTCAAGCATCAGTATTCTATTTAATCCCAGTTCAGACGCATTTTTTAGGCTTTCCTTATAGAATTCTTATAAAAAGGGGGTGTCAAAATGGTAAAATAAGATTGTTACGTTAAGCTCAACACCAAAAGGAGAAAGCATGTCTGAGAAAAAAGGGATTTTTAGTGGACTTTTCGGCAATAAAGAAGAAGAGAAAAAAGCCGAAGCCAGAGCGAAAGATGTTGCTGGCACATCAACCGGCAAGGATATTGACAAGGCCAAAGCTGATATGCTCTTGAAACAAAAAGAGGCAGTCAAAAAGGCTAAGGAAGTCAAGAAACACACCGTCGTCGCTGGCGACACCCTGAGCGCCATTTCCAAGAAATATTACGATGACGCTAACAAATACATGAAAATATACGAAGCCAATAAGGACGTGATTGGCGACGACCCGAGTTTGATCAAACCTGGACAAGAACTGATCATCCCCAAACTGTAAAATAATTGAAACCCTTCTCGAAGCGCTGGGAAGGGTTTTCTGTATCATTTATTGGTTTAGTTTTGCGCAGAATATGCGTAAAAGGAGTTTATGATGGCAAAATTGGAATATGTGGAAGGCATCGGCGCCAAATACGCCAAAGACCTGCGAAAAGTTGGCGTACGCAGCACCGGTGATCTGCTCAAAAAGGGCAGAACCGCCAAAGGCCGCGAGGAAATTGCCAAGGCATCCGGCATCAGCAAGAAATTGATCCTGGAATGGGTCAACCATGTCGATCTGTTCCGGATTAAAGGTGTTGGGGAGGAATACTCCGACCTGCTGGAAGAAGCTGGTGTGGACACCGTGGTAGAGCTGGCTCAGCGCAACGCAGCCAACCTGTACAGCGCGATCCTGGAAACCAATGCCAAGAAAAAACTGGTGCGCCAGACCCCATCTGAGAAGATGGTCAAGAACTGGGTCGCCCAGGCTAAGAAATTACCCCGGGCAATTGAATACTAGAAAATAATCAGGGATTGAATCCTTTCGAAGGATTCAATCCCTTTACCATTAAAAACAAAAACCCCGCCGTGGCGGGGTTTTTTGATTCAATACGGGTTAGTTCTTAACCCAGGTTGCTCATCAGCGTGTTGAGCAGGGTATCAGCAACCAGCTTACTGGACTGGGCCCGGTGAGGGGTTTCGCCCATCTTGCTGGCTGAAATGACTGCGTCAATGGCGGCTTCCAGGTTGGTATCGCCTTCTTCCTTGGACTGCATAAAGGCTGCGCCCGCGCTGAGGATATCACCCAGATCCAGTCCGTCATCGCCGCCCAGCGATCCCACCAGGGAATCCAAAAGGCCGCCGGCGCCCTGGGTCACGGAAGCTTCTCCGCCCCCCAGCATGGTCTGCAGCAGGGGCAGCAGGCTGCTGGCGTCCAGGTCCTGACCCTGGAAAGTTTCCGCCGCCTGGGCCAGGCCTTTGGCATACATGGCTGCCGAGCCTGATGGTTTTTCTGTCAACAGTTTGCTGGCAGTGGCCAGGCCGCTGGACAGGTCATTTTTTGGTGCTTCCTTGACCGCGCCGGTGATCATGTTGAAAATATCCACCATGTGGTCGCCGTGGTCCTGGTTGTATTCATCGGCTTTATTGAGGGAAGCCTGGTTCTCGACCATGGTTTCCGCGACAGCCGAAAACAGCTTCACGAGATCTACATTACTGCTCATCATATCTCCTTCTTACAACGAATAAATTCAGTGTATTTTTCTATTTAGGGGGAATCTTCAGTTCCTGGCCCACTTTGATATCACTCGCGCTGGAGAGGATATCCTTGTTGGCCTCGAAGATCTTCTCGTAAGCTGCGGCGTCGCCATAGACCTTCTCAGCAATCGCGGACAGGGTGTCCCCGGCTTTGACGGTATAGGATTCGATTGTGCCAGATTTCTTGGGGTCAAAGCTGAAGCCTTTGCTCTTGGAATCCTCGGGTTTGTTTACTTTTTCCATTTTAATCTCCTTGTGTAAAGGGGGTTTGTGAGGCTGATTATAACAAGCGGGAATGGGCGGGTCAAATGAATTGGATAAATAATCTATTAGAACCGCAGCGTCCGGAGGGTTTGAAATCCTCCGGACGCCTTCCGCCTGCCCCCCTCTAAATTCAGTGAGTAGTAAGAAGTAAATAGTTTTAATTAATCATCATTATCTGAATACCAGTCTTCTAAGAATTCATCAAAATATGCCAGGTGCCGCAGATTGGTGCCGTCAGTATTCATTATGTAAATACCCCAGGGAGATTTATCTTTGGGTCTGCCTTGAAAAATGATTTGCTCACTGTCATTTGAAAACCCTTTTACTATTACCTCCCAATCCAATAATTTGATCCTTTCACCGCTATCCAAATCATACAAATAGAAGTAGTATTCTGGCTTATTTAGGATGCCAAAAATTCCTCCGGAACGAAGCTCATTATAAACAATCGATTTTCCATTCGGCAGGAAATAGTAGCTGCCATGAACGTCTCCGGTGTCAGATATGAACTTAATAAATGAACCTTCTTGATCTAATAAACAAATGTGAAATGCAGGGTTCCCCGAGATTTTGTCAACTCCCGCACACGTAACAAGGATCATTGACCCATCAGGTGATGGCTCAGGTCCTTCTGCTAATGGGATATCTGTCTCTAGAATTACTAAGTCACTACCATCACGATTTACTCTTGCAAGTCCTGTTCTTCCTGTCGAAAACCAAGTAACAGAAAACAGAATATTATTTTCATCATATGAGAAAGCAGGATTGCTAATCGAAACTACAGAATATCCATAGTCCCAACCAGCAATTTTCCTTTCTTTCCCGTCCGAAAATTTATATAACCAAAGTAAAAAAGGGCGTTCATCATTTCCTCTAGCAATCTGAGCAAAGACAATATTTTGCCCATCATCAGAAACATCTAGAAAAGGAATATAATAGGCATTTTGATAATGATTAATATTTGAATTTACAAGATTTCGAATATTGATCTCTGAACCAAATCCACTTGACTTGAAAAAGAATATACTTATATCATGAATACCATCTGATAATTCTCCAGGAGAATAAAGAATATTAATATGATGATCAACTTCAGAAGAACGGGATTGACAACTAGACAATAAGAGAAACCAGATAATTATTAGCAGTCTAGGATTATTTACCTTTCTCATAATGAAATAGGTGCAGGCAATAGATTACCGGTTGTCATTAGCAAATAGATTAGAGAAGCTATGATTATGGTTCCACTCACAATAACTAACAATCCTTCAGTTTTGATCGTCTTTAACTTACATTGTAAAGTTTCTACTTCCTTAATGTCTAATTGATCATTTGACAATTTTTCGGATTCTTTTACACCTTCCTTCTTATATTTATATGTAATTCCGTTGAAAGCAAATATTATTGAGTGTTTATCTACAATGTAATGGTAATTTGAGTCTTGAGGATCTGTTATGGTTAAGAACCCAATTTCACCTCGCTGTGTGCCAAATAGAGCAAAATTACCTACTTTCATCTTTAATGATTTAGATGAGATATTCAAATCAAAGGGACCTCCAGGAAAAGCGGTTACAACAACTTTTGGCTGAATCGAAAGCTTTTGCTCCATATACAATAGATTAAGGATATTAGGAGGTGTATAGGAATCAATGACGATACCATTTTCCTTAAACATATCAAATTCTAGATCTTTGTACGCTGATAAACTGAATAGATTGTTAGGTTTTTCAGGTGAAACCGGTAATCCCAGCTTCCTAAAGAAATTTGATACATTCTCTTTAGCTTCTTGGCCCCGTAAGTAGGTTTTATACATCCAATTCTCTTTGGCGGCATCTAACCTTTCCTTCTCTTTTGCCCAATCTATCCCTTTCTGTCTTATCTTTTGTTGATCTTTAGTAGATAATGAATTCCAAATCTCAGAAGAAAAACCTGTAGGAGGAGAGCTATCCGATCCCTCTGAAGGCTCCTTCTCATCAATTATTGGAATCCTCACCGTCTCATACTGAGGTATTTGGCGAGTAACGGTCTTCGTACCAGTCTGGATCTTCCTTTCCTCATAGACTGGCACGATCTCTTTGATGGTCTTGTATCCGACCAGGACCTTCTTCTGTTTGAATTTGGGCACTTCTTCAATAATCTTCTCATAACCTGAGATAAACTTTTTCTCCTTATATACCGGTTCCTGAACACTGATCGTCTTAGTGGTTTGATAAGGTATCTTTTTTGTGATTGGCACCCGTTTCCAGCGAGTCTTGTTTTTGTAGCCGATCACAATCCTTTTGGATCCAATATACTGATACACTGGCACACGACTGGTGAATTTTTTCCAAACCATCACCTTTTTTGTCTGATAGCGGGTCACTGGTATTTTTTTCTTCACTAACCGGAACCCGCATTTTACTTTCTTGGTTTTGTAAACAGGTACTCGTTTAATAACTGACTCAACTCCCACCTTGACCCGACTATTTTTATACTGAGGTATTTTTCTCTTTACCTCCCGAACTCCTACTTTGACTTTCCTCGTGACATAAACCGGGATTTCCTCCTCTACTGTTTTTATCCCACGGTAAACAGTTTCTGTTTTATAACGAGGAACCTGGATCATCTCAGGTTTCTTGGGGGGAAGCGGACCAGCACCAATCCCTTTCCGGAGAGGATTCGCCAACTGTTTCCTTAATTGGGCTAACATTTTGGATTCTCTCGACCCGGCTGATTGGTTCACTGTCAGGGCCAGAGCAGAGATTGCGCCAAAAAGCCCCATCCAGGGCAGCATTGGATCCGGTTGCGTCGCGGATAATTCTTTCTGAGGGATCATTCCAGAACTACCTTGCTTCTGCCACAATGACAGGAATTCCTCCCTGGATAGGATCGATTCCCCGTCAGTCGAGTCCTGGATCGTAATCCAGCGACCATCCTCAGAGATATCAGTCAAAGTCACAAAATGACCCGGCCTATTCTCCCCATTGGTACCCAGCGGGATTACAACTGATTTTCCCTGGTTGAGAACTTCAGCCACCTGCTCAAGACTCCAGCCTTTGAAAGGGATGGATCCTTCATAACCAAATTCCCTGGCTGCATAAGCCAGCTCCTCTACTCCAGTTCCCCAATCATACATCAACCCTCGTTTGGACATAAAGGCACTCAGTTGGTTAGTGGTTGGCTGGAGATTAATTCCTTCCGGATCTAGAATCCGGAGAGATTGAGCAAGAGCTGCAGGACCGCAGTTTACATTAATTTCACTCTTTGAAGAATCAGAAAACGTATTATACTGGGTAGTGGGCTGAGATTTCAGTTCCACATATATTGGGGGGTCCACTAGAACTGGAAGTGAGATCCCTGCAGGAACAAAGCTGCCGGAGGGAAGGCTGTCCGCCAGGTTTCCCTCCGACAGTACCGCATCCGGGTTGACCCCGGTAATCACTGGCGCGGTGATCCGTTCAGTCGGACGCGGAGTGGGCGAAGCGAGAGGATCCACCCCCGCGGAAACGACTCGCGGACCAGCTGCCGCTGCCAATAATAAGAACAAGACACAAAGAAATAGAATCTTTTTGTACACAATTATCCCCCTATTTATCATGATGTGCTGTCAGTGTACAACGGCCGATTTTTGAAGTCAAGAGGGCAGGGAGTTTAGTATTTAACAAAACAGGTTACGGTTTCCTGTAAGGAAACCATATCCTCCCGCATCCTACCTGGTTTTCAGAATGAACTAGGCAGCCGGCAGCCGTACCATAAAGGTCGTTCCTTCCCCAACCTGGCTTTCCACGCTGATCTCTCCCCCATGAGCTGTCACTAACTGCCTGGCAATCGCCAATCCCAGGCCGCTGCCGCCGCTGGTTCGCGAGCGGCTTTTATCCCCTTTCCAGAAACGGTCAAAGACATAAGACAGATCCTCCGCCGGAATGCCTTGCCCGCTGTCCTGGATCGTCACGACTACAGAATCTCCCTCTCGCGTTGCACCTAACCGGATCTCTCCCCCTTCCGGTGTGTAGCGCAGAGCATTATTCACTAGGTTCCCCAGGACCTGGTCCAAACGCTGCCAATCCCCCTCTACAATCAAATCTTCTCTATCTTGAGGCCCCTCCATTAATAGACCAACCCCGGCCTCTTCTGACCTCCCGCTGAAGCTGGTGATCACATCTTCCAGCAGTTCAGCAATGGAGAGTTCCTGAAAATTGAAATCGAGGGTGCCGGATTCGGCCATCGCCAGGGTTTGCAGATCCTCCACCAGGCGCTGCAGCAGGCGGGTTTCTTCCAACATGGAGCGGAAATATTCCGGGGAAGCTTCGTACACTCCATCCAGGGCGCCTTCCAGGTTGCCCTGCAGGATGTGCAGCGGAGTGCGCAGCTCATGAGCTACATCGGCCGTGAGGTTGCGGCGCTGGGTCTCGGCATGTTCCAGTTCTTCTGCCATGTGATTGAAAGACCTGGCCAATTTTGTGAATTCCCGGTCGCCTTTCTCTGTGACACGGACGCTGAAATCTCCTTCTGCCAGGTCCTCTGCAGCGGACATCACATCCGCAAGGGGATTAACCCATTTGCGCATGCCCAGGCTGCCCACGATCATGCCGATGATGGGGATCATGAAGGGGATCAGGCAGAATAACATCCGGCGCAGATCCCTGGAGGCCAATAATTCCTGGTTGCCGCCGATCAGCAAGCCCAGCACAACGCCCAGGATCAGTACCGGGATGACCACGAATAACAGTCCGCCTGCAAAGCGCCAGCCCATCTTGCGGCGCTGTTCAAGATGAGTCTTTGAAAAATGCTCAAATCCCTGCTGCCAGGGAGGACCATAGCCGCTCTTCTTCCAATCCTTAAACTCATTCCAGGGAGGGCGACCCTCACCAGGGCTGTGTTTTCTCATTCAGGATCTCCCAGGAATTTATAACCGTAGCCGTAGACAGTGTGTATATAGGTCGGATCCGCCGGATCGGGTTCGATCTTCTTGCGCAGGTTCTTGATATGGGAATCCACGCTGCGGTCCACACCGCCAAAGGCCACACCGTGTAAATGTTCCAGCAGCTGTTCCCTGCTCAAAGGTTGTCCCTCATGCTTGACCATGGTTTCCAGCAGTGAATATTCAGTGCGAGTGAGATGGACCACCTCGCCTCTCAGCCGTACTTCCATTCTTCTCAGATCCAATTCCAGGTTTCCTGACCGAAGGGTCTCACCTTGAAGCAGATCTCCCCTGGCCCGGCGTAAAAGTGCCCGCACCCGGGCCACCAGTGCTCGGGGAGAAAAGGGCTTGGTGATGTAGTCGTCTGCGCCCAGCTCGAGGCCGATCAGCTGATCTGCTTCTTCTGCCCGGGCTGTGAGCATGATGATCGGTACATCGGAATCTTTTCGTATCGCGCGGCAGACATCCAGCCCATCCATGCCGGGAAGCATCAGATCCAGCACAATCAGGTCAGGTTTTTCATGCCTGGCCATTGCCAAGGCCTGGGCACCATCGCCGCTGGTCAGGACTTTAAAGCCATTATCGATCAGGTAGTCTTTTGCCAGCTGGGTGATCTTGGGTTCGTCATCAACAACTAAGATGGTTTCATTCATAGCAACAACTCATTAAAACTCTTATTCGAAGGATAACACAGGAATAAAACTTCCGAAGTCTGCTAAGGGTCAGAAATTCAAAGCTCTCGCCTGAAGACTTCCGAAGTCAGCTAAGGGTCAGAAAATCAAGGGTCCTGCCTGAAGACTTCGGAAGTCCAAAGGGTTAGGAATTGAAGGTTCTGGCCTGAAGACTTCGGAAGAGGAGAGAGTGAACATGGGAAATCAACTCCCATGTTCCTGGTACTGATAATTAGCTGACTTCTTCCCCACCTTCATCCGGGATACCATCATCAGCTGCAGGTTTCTCCTTGATAGGATAGGCTCCCCAGGGGCCGGGATGGCAGGGTCCGTAGTGATAAGGGTGGTGCCTGAACATTCCGTACTTGTGGGCTTTCATATCATCCCATTCAGGTCCGCCTTCTTTTTTCCAGCGATTGAACATCACCAGGCCAACAATCGAAGTGATCAGCTTGATCAGCAGGAGTCCGCCGAAAAAGATCGCCAGGACAGTGAAGAAGGATCCGCCCATCGGGTGATATCCTTTCATATGGGGAGCGAAATAGGGAGCTGTCAATTCAGCACCTTCAGCCGCCGCACCCTGAAGAACCCCAGCCTGGAAGGCTGAGCGGGCTATCATCGAACCGCCGGCAATCAGCAGAATGATCATAAAGATCCGGAAACCAAATCCCCACATAGGTCGTCTGTAGAAATACATCATTACCTCCTCTTAGGTATTTATTCTTAGTTTCTACATGGACAGTATCCCGTTAAATTGTGGAGAACCGATGGAGGATTTGAGGAAGAATTGGGTAAGGTTTTAGGAGTTAGGAGTGAAGTGGTGTTCCTGCTGTAGGGAATCAATTTGACCGATCCTCCAAACAGGTGTCATTGCGAGGAGGGCGTTTACGCCCGACAGCCTGCCCTGAGCATCGTCGAAGGGCGGCAATCTCACTTTTCGGTCGGGATTGAAATCCTCTCTGTGGGCTGGCGCAGAACGTCCACGTCGTGGACGCATAACGGATTCGCACTATGGGGGATTGCCAACTCATCTTTCCCCGCATCGATCCCGATATATGTTTTCGTTTCATTTGTCATTGGTCATTTTCCTCTGTTTAATGGAGATAAGCCCACACTAGCACTGATTCGGACTATCGGGTCCACTCAACTGTTCGGGCTTACTTGACTTGAGGACACGGCGGTCATAACTGCGAGTCGGTCTTTCCCGATCGAATGACAATCGACCTGCCGTGTCCTTCTTTTACTTTACTGTACACAGGATTTATCATACTAATGACAGACAGTGGATTTGACCCAATATCCCGGTATCTTAATCTCTATCTCCCGCCTTCCGTTCCAGGTCCTTTCAGCATACAATAAAACCATATTAACGGAGCAATCATGAAAGAACTGCAAAAAACAATCAGAGAATTTATCCACGACCGGGATTGGGAGCAGTATCACGCTCCCAAGAACCTGGCCATGGCGCTCAGTGTCGAGGCTGCCGAGATCGTGGAGATCTTTCAATGGAAAAAAGCTGGAGAGCAACTCTCATCTGAAGAATTGGAGCACCTGCGCCATGAAATCGGGGATGTATTGGTATATCTACTGGAGCTTGCGGAGAAATTTGAGATAGATATCATCCAGGCTGCCAAAGACAAGATGGTTTTAAATGGAAAGAAGTATCCGGTTGAGAAGGCCAAGGGAAAAGCGGACAAGTATACATCGTATGAGAAATAAGCAGATTTTGATTTTGATGTATGCATTTTTTCCAAGGACAGGATTTTTCTCAAGGACGGGTATTAAAAGACCGGGGTAAAGAGACAGGAATAGAGAGACCGGATGTATGTCATTGCGAGAAGAGAGCGGAGTGAACGACGAAGCAATCTTAATCAGATCAATCGGTAAATCTCCAGCTCAGCTATCGTTTTCATTTCAACAAGCAGTCAACCTTTTATATAACTTCCAGTATGAGAACATAAAGATTGCTTCAGAAGCTTCGCTTCCTCGCAGTGACAATTATCAACATTCAATCTTCTCGTCACTTATTCCAACCAACTCTCCAGTGTTAGAAAAAAACCATCCCTCAGGATTGCTCTTGTAGGATAGGAAAACTTCATATATAAAGGTAAGATTGTAGTTATGTGAGAGGACAATCTTCTTACTTGGTATGTTTCTAAATTCCTTCAGGAGGATGAATGAATAAAAGATTGATCTGGATCATTATCGCAGTTCTGGTTGTGGTTGGTTTAGGAGTGGGCGCCTGGTTCTTTTACGGTCAGGCAGATCCACCCGCAGCTGCTCCTGAACCTGTTGAATACGCCGGCTATAAATTCCCTGCATCTGCAGAAGATATCGACTGGCAGGATCGAGAGATCTTCAAAGTCGGCCTGGTTGAGAGCGCCGAAGGTGCTTTGAAAGACCTTGCCAAGGCCAGCACCTATTACATTTCCCTTGAGATCGCTCCAGACCTGGTTTCGCCTATCACAGGCCATCAGATCGTACGCTTCTTCAACACGGAAGATGTGGCATTGAGCGAGATCTACTTCCGGCTTTACCCGAACTACCAGGGCGGCGCAGTTGAAGTTTCCCACATGACCCTGGACGGGGGCGCCATGATCCCATCACTCGAAAGCCAGGACACTGCTCTGCGGGTGGATCTGAAAGAACCTCTCCAGCCCGGGGAATCCCTGGTGATGGAAATGGATTTTGAACTCAGTATCCCCACTGAAATGGGCGGAAATTATGGTCTCTATGGTTATTTTGAGGACGTCCTTGTGTTGGATACTTTCTACCCCATGATCCCGGCCTTTGATGAGAACGGCTGGAATAATAAAACACCGCAGGATAACGGCGACCTGACCTACACAGATGCTTCTTTTTATGTAGTCCAGGTCAAAGCCCCCGCTGACATAACCCTGGCATCAACCGGTGTGGCGGTTGATCAGCAAGTTAATGGAAGCACCCAAACCACTGTCTTTGCCGGCGGTCCTGCCCGTGATTTCTACCTGGCTGGAAGCCGTGAATTTGTTGAAATTAACGAGCAGATCGGAGACACGCTGGTCCGGGTCTATACACGCCCTGAATACAGCGTCAATCAGGCCTATGCGCTTGATTTTGCGACCCACGCCATTGAGATCTTCAGCGACCAGATTGGGGAGTACGCCTATACAGAATTCGAGGTCCTCAGCTCACCAATGCGCGCTTTGGGTATCGAGTATCCAGGTATAACCAGCATCGTGGTGGATGAATTCGTGGACGGTGTGGATCTTTACGGTATGCCCTCGGAGGAAATGCTGGAATCCACCCTGGTTCATGAGACCGCCCATATGTGGTTCTACAACACTGTCGGCAATGATCAGCAGAATCAGCCCTGGGTTGATGAAGCCATGGTGCAGTATATGACCTACATCTATTTCCTGGACCGCTACGGTGACGGAGGCGGCTATGTAGACTCCTGGGAATATCGCTGGAGCCGGGTAGAAAATGCAGATGTTCCCATTGGTCTCCCTGCAGGAGAATATCACGGCGCGGAATACAGCGGCATCGTTTACGGCCGCGGCCCGCTCTTCTTCCATCATTTGGAGAATAAATACGGGTTGGAAACAGTGATGTCTGCTTTCCGGAACTACTATGATGACCATCTGTGGCAGAACGGCTACACAGAGGATATCCGGGCAGCATTGGAAGACGCCTGTGATTGTGATCTGAGCGTTGAATTTGAGAAATGGGTCTACGAGAAGCCTTACGTGGAGTGAGGATTCGGGTAAAAGGTAAGCTGTAAGTTGATTACGGGATAGTAGAATGATCATCAAGTAATCAGGATCAGTATATAAGGGCGGCGTTCACTCGACTTGGTTCGGGATCGGATGCCGCCCTCTTCTTTAGAACTGTCTTTATGAGTTCAGGGAAGCAATACCCCAAAGGGAGGAAAACTATGAAAAAGATCGTCCTGGTTCCAGTAATCATCGCAGTCCTTCTCCCTTTTGTCATCTCCGCCTGTACAGCGGAAACACTATCGGTTGAACCAACCTTTACACCCATCCCACCCACACCCGCTACACCAGCTGAAGTGCGGGCTGTTTTTAATTACGATCCTCTTCAACCCCTGGAAGTTGACTGGGGGGAGGTCAATGAGAAAGATGGAGTGGAAGTTCAGACCATCTCCTATGCCAGCACGATGGGAGACAGGGTACCAGCATATTTTGTCAAACCAGCAGGAGCAGGCCCTTTTCCGGCAGTCATCTTCCTGCATTGCGGTCATAATACAAGCTGCAATAAGACCGAATTCATTTATGAAGCAAACCAGCTTGCCAAACGAGGGATCGCTTCCCTATCGATAGATGGACCCCTGCGGCGCATATCTGAGGCAAATTTTGAAGCCGGGTCAATGTTCATTTATTCTGTACAAGATGTGATGAGAGCAGTGGATCTAGTAGGCTCTCTGCCCGAGATCGATGGCGGAAAGATCGGATATGTCGGTCACAGCTACGGAGCAACAACGGGCGGAATCCTGGCCGGGGTGGATACCCGCATCACGGCCTTTGTCTTTATGGCCGGGCATGCACAGGTCTCGATAGCTGCTGGACCAGAAAGCATCGACTACCTGGATGCAATCCACTATATCCCCTATGCTTCCCACGCATCCTTACTCTTCCAGTCTGCTGAACAGGATCGTTTCGTCAGCCGTGAAGGTGCCAAGCTTTTCTATGAAGTGGCCAGTGAACCAAAAGAGATCCGCTGGTATGATACAGACCACGACTTCAATTCTGAGGCCAGGAACGATCGGCTAGACTGGCTTGTAGACCATCTCCAATGAATCATCTCAACCAAAAGCTATGGAAATCAAAATGAAAAAGAAACCCACTCTGCTGCGATTTTTCCTGATCTGTACCTGCCTGATCATTACCGGCTGCAATTTTTCCGGAGCAGACCCAACCTTATCTCCTGATAACCCGGTGGAATACTACGCTGTTCTGGCTGCCAAGGATGATTATTCCGATGTGGGTATGAGCGATTTGCTGGTGGATTATATTGACCTCAAACGAGTCCGGGATGCCCTGTTAGCGCAGGGGTGGAATCTGGATCAAATGCATTCCCTGAAAGGTTTTGACCAGGCTGATCTGCTGGAAGAGCTGAACTGGCTGGAGGAAAATGCCGATCAGAACGATGTCGTATTTTTCTATATCACGGCCCATGGGTTCTACTTGCGGGAAAATATCAACTGGGCCGGGTTCTTTCCAGAGCAGTGGTCCGAAATTCCCAGCTACAAGCGAATCCTGGTAGTGGACAGCTGCTCTGCGGCTGAATTCACCAATCAGATTGCAGATGATCCCAAACCGCACCTGTCAATAGCTGCTGTAGATAGTGACGAATACGGCTGGAAAGGTCTTGAAGAAGAAGGCCTGCCCATTATTGGGGGGATCTTCACTTATTATTTCACAGAAGCACTGTCCGGTCCGAGCGTCGATCGAAATGGGGATGGATTCATATCAGTCCAGGAAGCTGCCTGGGTTGCCGAGGTGAAACAGCGCGAGTACATGCACGATGTGGTCTTTGCTGTGCCGGAATTCGTGGAGATGTATCATGAGATCGGTGTTGAGCCTGAAAAGGATGAGACCTTTCCGGATGTGATCATTGATGATGCGCTGGGGGAAGAACTGGATCTCAGTATGGAGTAAGCAGGTTGAAGATATTGTGTGTCGTCCTGAAAAACGTTTACAGTGAAAGTGACTAAACCATTGCCATTTCAGGCACCTTAGCTGTATGCATCCTGACCGGTATTTGATAATCAAGAGAGAGATGGGGGCGATCACAGTT
>Ga0180430_10001094_pt1 | contig 27467 bp, 34 predicted proteins | sample SS_ome_9_FD_132999 | JGI IMG/M metagenome (GOLD analysis project Ga0180430, IMG submission 132999) | Hypersaline lake sediment archaeal communities from the Salton Sea, California, USA - SS_1_S_2 metaG | ecosystem: Environmental > Aquatic > Non-marine Saline and Alkaline > Hypersaline >... | reverse complement strand
TGGGTAGTGCTCACACCCGGTTATATAGCCAGCATCAGTATCGATAATGTCAGTTCCGCAGTATTCACAAGTAAATGAGGACATATCACACCTAACAAGTAGTTCTAGGCGACGCTGCGCGTCTTATTGAGTCGTTAGCTGTCCGAATCAGTCAGGTGAGGGTTTTAACTTTCTGAAGATTCTTTTGCCATAGCCGTTGTGATCATTTCCACAAGACCACCAAGATCAACCCAACCTTGAATCTCTCCCTCGCCTTGACAATGACCGCAAGACATCAATCGATTAATATGACCCTCAAGAGACTCTTTCTGATTGAAGATGCCGTCGTCGCGCTGTTTCACAGCTCGTTCAAAAGCCTCTTCATACGAAAGTCCGTTTTTGCCAGTACCGTCACACTCAGGGCATTCGCGTTTAACCAAGACTTCCATTACTCAGACACCATCCAAAGTCCGGTATCCATATCCAGATACACGCATGGGTGACTCTCTACCGCCTCTTTCTCGGTCAAGTAAGCGGTTTGATCAGATGCCAGCGCGGCCATAGGCAACAAAATAGAGGCGACAATCAACACAAGCGCAATAATAACCGCCTTGTCCAGAATGTCTTTTTCACACCACCAATCAATCAAAGATTGAATATACTTCATGTCAACAAATCCTCATTAAAGTTTCAACAAAATCCAAGGTAAAGACCCAGGAACAGTAAAATAATCCAGAACCAAGCTTTGGTAACTAATTTACTCACCACAGCAGACAAGATTAAGCTGATGGTCAAAAGGATAACCAAAGCAAAATCAAATGCCTTTTGAGCGCCTCGCTTTATTTTGCTAATCATCGCCAAAGACCTCATCCCAAGCGGCGCGAACTGCGCGATAGATGAAGTAAACAGAAAGAGCGACACCTGCGACCATGACCAGCCACAAAATTGTCAATGCGAATACCGGAAACCATTCATTCATTATTGAAGCTCAAGTCAGTAGTGAATTATCGCGCTGCAAAAATAAGGTATGCAGCCAAAAACATGCCCGCGATTAGCGCTAATGGAAGCGCCAAAGCACAGAATTTGAGAATGTTTCTTCCGGGGTAGTCGATTGGTTTGTTCATGTTGATTCCTCTGCAAGTGCTTATACAAAAATCTTTTCTTTATGTTTTGGCCCCTAGCCAATCTTCAATTCGCATGGATACTTTTGCACCCCACACGGTTCCGGCCACAGTCCCAGCCAGATAAAAAGGAGCCAAATCCAAGCTCATATCAGCTTTGACAAGAATTCCGAACGTCGCAAAGAAGATGCCATTGCTTAAAATGGAGGTCGCAACGATATAGCCCATGTGATCTCGATTTCGAGCCCTAGAAACAAGGCTGAAAGAGACATTTTGAGCAAAGGCCAAGAGAAAAAGAGTGAGATACTCAAAGATCATGACGGCTTATCCTGAAGCAAGCCGTCGATGTAAAATCAATGGTGCTGTTTCTATGCTCTTCAAGCATGACGAAATGCATAGAGCCAGAACAGTCATTTTCAACCCAGCCGCCAATGCTGACTGTGCCTTCTGGAGATTTTGAATAAATGACGCCCAGACTTGGGAGGAATTGCTGGGGTACAACGGCAATATTGCTACCGCGCATAGAATTCGCCGCGCTAAGCATTTGCTCGTAGATTTCTCGATACTGAGTTTTGCCGAAATAAGTCATGATCACATCTTCCACTCGTCGGGGTGACCAATCGGCGGCTCTTTCTTGATCAGCTCATCAAGCTTGCCGTCAGTGGCGTACCAACCTTTCCCTTTGAACTTCACGCCTGGCGCCGTCTTGATGATTTTTTTCATCGTCCCGCCGCATTCTTTGCAAATGATTTCCGGCGATTCGGACATGCGATGCTCCGCCTCAACTTCTGCAGAGCAGTCCGGGCACTTGTAATCGTATAGCGGCATGCATTCCTCTCTATAAGCAATAAGTAAGCGATGACTTATTAAATCAAATTACTCAGGAGAAGTAAAGCGCTAGTCGATATCTGCCGTAAATCCGATTCCCCCAGACTCTTCCTCATCGATTTCTGTCTCGCTGAGGATCATTTCGTCGGAAGGTATTTGAATCATTGGCTGAGGAAGGATGAGTATAAAAAGCAGCCCCATCAATGAGACGACTTCTTCCGTTACAATGAGTGCGGCGACTACAGCTATAAGAACTACCGCAATGGAGGAGAGGTACAAGATGGAGGAGTCATGCATGTGATTTACTCTGAGTAGGTAAGTAAATCGTGATTATACGCTGTAAAAAAAATCCCCTCTATCAGAAGTCGAAATCTTCCCCAATGGAAAGTATATTCTCGGCAAATCCAGGGGTGGTTTTGACGATGTTCATACGCGTTTTGCCATGTTTTGCCAGATGATCATTGCCCGAATCAACGAAATCAACGATAAAGCACCTATTGTCATGCTTTTTCGCCCTCAAGCCGCGTCCTATGCGTTGACGCAGAGCGACCTCAGCCTTTCCACCGCCTGCAAGGATGACCATACCAATTGCTGGTACATCAACGCCGACATCCAATATTGTTGAACCGATCAGGGCTTGTATTTCACCATCTCGAAGCTTATTAAGCGCTTCCTGTCTTTGCTTTTGCTTATCTTTGCCGGATATGAATTGAGCTCGAATGCCTTTCTCTTTTAGCATTTTGGCGAGTAGCTTTCCGTGATTCTCCCTCTGTACGAGTATCATTACGGGCAAAGAGTGACTAGAAGCTCTTTCAGCTTCCCAAACGATATGTCTGTTGCGAGTGTCGTTTTCTACAACCCCATGCTTATAAGCGTTTGACCATGATGAGCCTTTGCGTAGCGAAGATGGCTTTGGGAGATCAACATACTTGAAGTAGGGTCTCGCAAGAATCTCACGGTCAATAAGCATCTTCTCGGTGATCTGAATGCCGATTGAACCAGAGCACGCCATGAGACGCATATTCGCTTCTTCGTCATCTTTCATAAAGGGCGTGGCTGTTAAGGCGAGACGATAATGCGCATTGCGGCATTTTTGCAGTACATCATAATACCCATTGCCGCCAGCTTCGTGTGCTTCCTCCAGTATTACAAACTCAAACTCTTCCAATTGCTTGATTGTAGATCGGCGCCTGGCGTTGTGCGTTTCAATCTTCTTTGTAACCTCACGTTTGACGTAGGCCATATATTTTTTGAATTCATCTGCCCCTTTATCCATGATCCGCTTATGCCTTTCTGCGTCTTTTTTTAGAAAGGCATTAATTTCTTCATTGGCATCTAATTTTCTGATTCTAGCCGTAAAGGTTTGAACAGTACCCACATTGAAACCATCCATCGGCTCCCATACAGAGTCGCCCATTACGCCGACAGTTACACCGAGATTCTGCTCAAATGCATCTTTCATCTGATGCATGAGAATGCTGCGAGTGGTTAAAAATAGAGTTTTGCGCTTGATTCGTGCGTAGGCTATCCGAGCAATCCGAGATTTACCGCCGCCCGTCGCCACCTGAGCAATCATCATCCCATGACGCATTAGAGCGTCGACCGTTTTCAACTGATAATCATATTTCTCGGTGTAGCCAAACTCATCCACTTTTGGGCGATCCGGCCCTAAAGGCTCAGGTAAAGGCTTGCGAATCACATGAACTGTATGGCCTTTGGAGCTGAGATAGGTGTAAACGTAATTTAAAAACCCAGCTGGGAAGGTATCGGTTTTGAAATCGTAAAAAGTAGAGCGACCATCCCAGTATCCGCGCCTGAAAGCGTCTGATTGCTCTGCGCCTTGCACCATATATGACAATAGTGAAGATACAGAAAGTCTTGTATCGCGGTCAGCGTCTAAGAGCTTCCCCGTCACCGCATTTGCGGCAAGTTTCAAAATAGCCATGTGTAAGTTTCGGTTGCCAATATAAGTGCGTTAGGTTATTATAAGTCAAGAGTGACTTATAATTGTACATGTAAGAATGACCCTAAGCAAATGAAATAATGTCAAAAATTCAAATTACCTACACCGACCCGAAAGCCCTGCGACCAAATCCGTGGAATACCAATCGAGTATCCCCGGAGAATGAGAAAAAGATTGAAGCCAGCATGGATCGATTGGATTGGTTTAAGCCGATCATCGTCCGCGAGCTTGAAGATGGCTCTCTGGAAATACTTGCGGGGGAACATCGATCCTCCATTGCTGCAAGAAAGGGCGGCATGGAGGTTCCCATAGTTAATCTTGGAAGGGTTGACGATGTAAGAGCCAAAGAAATCTCCCTGGTCGACAACGGTCGATACGGCTCGGATGACGCGCTTGCGCTTGCAGAGCTATTGAAATCTCTTCCCGATTCAGACTTCGCGGCGATCCTACCGATGTCGGATGAGGAAATCACGTCAATCTTCGCGGCAAACGAAATTGATCTCGATGCTTTGGCTGGTTTTGACGACGATGAAGATGAAGACGCCGAAGCTCCTCTGATTCCAGAGGAAAAGCCTATCCAAACCCACCAAATGCTCCGCTTTAAGGTGCCAATTGATGATGCTCACAAGGTTATTGAGCTAGTCGAAAGGACGATCAAAGAGCAGGGGTACACCAATGACGACTCGCTTACTAATGCAGGCGATGCGTTGATCCACCTACTGAAGGATAAATGACGATGGCAAATCCAAAATTTGACGATTGCCTTGATTGCATTCACTACCACGAGAATAACGATCATATTTGCGACGAGTGCATGGAAGGTGAGCATTTTGACGAATATATTCCCGAGTTGGACTTCAATTTCGAGTTTGTCGAGGCGTAAGTCATGACTGAAGCACTTGATATCCGGATGACGCCGATCAGTGAAATCCATCCCTATAAGGGGAATGTAAAGATTCACTCCGAAGAGCAGATTGAGCAGATTGCCAATCAAATTGAAAAATTTGGTTGGGATCAACCAATCGTCGTGGATAAGGACGGGGAAATCATCAAAGGGCACGGGCGCCGTCTTGCTTGTATTGCGCGAGGTTGGACTGAAGCTCCTGTGTGGCATCGCGACAATTTGTCAAAAAGCCAAGCCAATGCAGCTCGCATTGCAGATAACAAAATTGCCAGCAACGCCGAATACGATGAAGAGTTGATGCGCAAACAGCTCGATGCGCTCGTGGAAAGCGCTGAAGACTTCACAGCGATGGACCTGGGCTTCTCTGAGGAGGAAATCGTACTCACCCTGAGCGATGACGCATCTGACTTGGATGGTCTGCTTACAGACGATCTCAGCGCTTCTGAGGAGGCGGAAAGTAAGTCAGAGAAGACTGATGTCGCTCACGAGCCGAAGGGCGTCGATTACACGCCCACATTCCAAGTTCTCGTTCAGTGCAGCGACGAAGCCGACCAGGAGAAGGTTTACAACATGCTTTCCGCGGAAGGTTACAAGGTAAAGATTCAATCCATGTAAGGCGAAACAATGAAGTTCCACCATAAAGTCTCATCGGAATTCAAGCCAACATTTCGATCTTCAAAAATTGCCGGAATGTTCGACATCGATGTCGAACAAAAAATTGTCAATGAATGGGATGTGGATTTTCCCATTGAGGATGTCAATCCAGACTGGCAAGTTGGCGTAATTGTCGGCCCGTCAGGGGCTGGCAAAACGACACTGGCGAAGAAAATATTTGGAGAAGACGCATATTTTCAAGGCTTTGAATGGAAGGGGCCAGCCGTTGTTGATGACTTCCCGGAATCGCTATCGGCAAGTGAAGTGCCTGCGGCCCTTTCAGCTGTCGGCTTTGCATCGCCGCCTCAGTGGTTGAAAAGCTTTAACGTCCTTTCGAACGGGCAGAAGTTCAGGGCCGAATTGGCTCGACTGCTGACCGAGGATCGTGACCTGGTGGTTTTTGACGAATTCACGTCAGTCGTTGATAGAACCGTTGCTCAGATTGGCTCAACAGCCCTGGGCAAATACATTCGGAAAACCGACAAGAAGTTCGTTGCGGTTGGCTGTCACTATGACATTTTGGACTGGATTGACCCTGATTGGGTTTATTACGTCGATACCAATACCTTCGAGGATTATACCTCTGGGAGGTTGGAAAGGCGCCGACGCCCAGAAATCAAAATCAGCGTACAGCGAGTTCATCATTCCGCGTGGCGAATTTTCCAAGGTCATCACTATCTAGACAAGACCATAAACAAATCCGCTCATTGCTATGTCGCGACCATTGACGAAAAACCTGTCGCATTCACCGCCGCACTGAAGTTCCCGCACCCTACAGTGAAAAACATGTGGAAAGAGCACCGGACGGTAGTGCTTCCGGATTATCAGGGCATGGGCCTCGGCACAATGATGTCGGCGCTAATAGCAGAGCACTATCACAGTCAGGGCAATCGCTATACGAGCGTTACAAGCCATCCGGCGTTCATGTTCTCGCGAATCAGAGACCCAAGATGGGTGATGACAAGAGCGCCCGGCAGAGCCCCTCCTGCTGGCAAAAACAGTAAGGTCACAGGTCAATCAGCGGACCGAGTGACAGCAGCATTTGAGTACATCGGAGAAAAACATGAACCTAACCAGTAAGCAAATTCAAATCATGCAGGTTGTTTGTAGCGGCAGCCTGGTCAAGGAAGAGCTGTGGAATGACCTCGACCAAATCCTTGAAAGGCTCGAAGAGGAGTTCAATTGGCATACCACAAAGCAATCGATTCAGTTCTCTATCCGCAGTTTGGTCGAAAAACATGGCCTTATAGAGAAGGGCGCCAGGGAAAAACGGCGAGGTCGTTTGCGCGTAATTATTAAGCCTACCGAGCTTGGTATAAGTATGTTTGGCGACAAAAAGACCGAAGAGGCAAAACCGCAAAGTTTTGTCGCTGAAGAGGAATCATGTCCGGAGCCTATTTCGGAAGTTATTGAAAAAGAAGAAGTTATTCTTACCGAGGATAATTCTCTTTCCGAGATTGACGACCTTATTGAATCTCTTGAAGACTATTGACTTACCGCACGATAGTGTGCAACGCGCACGTCGTGCCGTGTGACGCGTGTAAATATATATATTTTCTTAGCTTATAGTTTTTAAGCTTATAGCTTAAAGCTTTAGGGAAAATCTTATACAAAGAAAATCGCTTGGCCGCGATGTATAAGAACCACAAGAGTAAGTCATCGGTAATTGAAAAATTGGGCCGAAGTGAGTATAATTCTCGTTCGTGGGATTACCCACTTCCTCCTGTAAGTGCATTTGGGCACCTTGCGTGCCCGTTTTTTACTTGGCAAGCAGATGGAAAATGAAAGCAAGACGTCTCAAGAGACCGAGACGCAGAAACCTCAAGAAACTGAGGAAAACAAAAAGCAGCAGAAAAAGCATACCCGCTTATCGCCTTCGCAGTGGAGACGTCTCGGAGCTTTATGGGAGCGCGGTGAAACAACCACCGTCGAAATTTCCAAAAAGTACGATGTCACCCGTGAACACGTATCTCGGAAGTTCAAGCAGCTTGGATTCAAGAGAGGCGCGAAGGTAGAGGAGCATGCCAAGACGATCCAGAAGGCCATTGAGCAAGAGGTCAAAGACGATGCTCGGGTTTTTGCTGATCGAATCAAAGAGACCAAGGAAGAGCACTACAAGCAGGTCAAGCTGTTGAACCAATTGGCAATGACTGAAATTGCCAAAGCGAAGCAAGATGGCAAAGAGTTCGCCGTGTGCGAACCAAATCTCAAAGCGCTTGAGAGAGCCATCACGATCAACAGCAAAGCTCGGCAAGAGAAATATTCAATCTTGGGGCTGGACAAGGATGACGCTCATGACTCCGATATTCCAGAGTTGACCATCCGCGAGCTGACCGAAGCTGAGGTTGACGACATCAAGATGGAGCAAGAGAAGTCAGGCGCCGGGGACTTAGATCCACTTGAGGTTCTTGAGCAGTTTGTAGAAGGCGAAGAAGATGTCGATTCCTAACTCGACACCTGAGCTGACTCTACATTCCGGGCAGACTGAGGTTTACAGAGACCCCTCTCGCTTCAAGGTAGTCGTTGCTGGGCGGCGCTGGGGCAAGACCGTACTTAGTCGAACCACGATGATCTCTGCAGCGTGCGTTGCGAATCGTCGCGTTTGGTATGTAGCGCCGACATACAGGATGGCCAAGCAGATCATCTGGGATGATCTCCGTGAGGCAATACCTCGTCGTTGGATCAAGAAGATCAACGAAACGACGATGACCATCCGGCTCCGAAACAATTCGGTCATCGAGTGTAAAGGCGCCGATAAGCCAGACACTCTTCGTGGTGTTGGGTTGAACTACGTTGTCCTGGATGAGGTTCAGGACATGAAGTGGGAGACCTGGAATGAGGTAATCCGCCCAACGCTATCCAGCACCGGTGGTCACGCGCTATTCATCGGTACTCCAAAGGCGTACAACCATCTGTACGATCTGTACATGATGGGCCAGCAGAAGCAATACCAGCAGGCTGGAATGTGGAACTCTTGGCAGTTCCGCACAATGGACTCACCCTTCATTCCTGAGTCTGAGATCGAAGCTGCTCGCGCCGATATGGACTTGCGGACATTTAGGCAGGAATATGAAGCTTCGTTTGAAACCATGTCTGGAAGGGTTTATTACCCATTCGACCGAGACGTCCATGTAGGGAAGTATGATTTCAATCCTGACCTCCCAATTTGGGTTGGGCAGGACTTCAACATTGACCCAATGTCTTCGGTGATTCTGCAGCCGCAGCCGAACGGAGAAGTTTGGGCTGTTCGCGAGATTGTTAAATTCGGCTCGAATACCGTAGAGACTTGCGATGAGCTTGAACGACAGTTTTGGCGACAGATCGAGCAAGTGACAATTTACCCCGACCCAGCTGGAGCTCAAAGATCGCACACAACGGGTCAGTCTGATTTGGCAATCATGAAGCAGCGGGGGTTTGTCAGGATGAAGCATCATCGTAGAAACCCTTCTGTGGTTGATCGTGTGAATTCTGTGAACCGCATGCTTGAGTCTGCAACCGGTGAGGTTCGATTGCGGATTGACGTCGGTTGCAAAGAGCTTATCAAGTCGCTTGAGCAGACGATCTACAAGAAGGGCTCCCGAGAAGTTGACAAGTCGCAGTCGGTGGAGCACAGCGCAGATGCTCTTGGCTACCCTTTGCAGTTTGAATACCCGGTTCGCAAATTGGATATACGCGGAATCTCCATTTAGGCGCTTGACAATCAGTCAGCGATGACTTATATTATCGCCACTAGCTAGGGAATCTCATGCCAGAACAATACGATCAGAAAACATTGAAGGCGTTTATTGATCGCCGTCACCCGGAGTACGACACTCGCAAGGAACATTGGGAATTTCTTGAGTCATGCTATTCGGGCGGTCGTGAGTGGTTCAAAGATAATATCTTTCGCTACCTGAAAGAGGGTGACAAAGAGTTTGAAGATCGACTAGAGCGAGCCTACCGCTACAACCATACTCGTGAGGTTGTCGATCTTGTTTCAAAATACATCTACAAGGCACCAATAAGCCGCAATGAAGAAGACGCTTCGGAAGCGGTTGTTGAGTTCTGGAAGCATTCCACGCTGAACGGCGAAAACATCGATCAATACTCTCGGCAGATGTCGGATCAATCCAGCATTAGCGGTCGCATCTGGGTCGTTGTTGATTCCACGATGAAGCCTGGACTGACTATTGCCGACGAAAAACAAAGCGAAGGTCGAATTTATTCATATATCGTCTCGCCTGGCGCCGCATTGGATATGTCATTCGATGATTTGGGTGAATTGATCTGGATTCTCCTGTACGAGGAAGAGCGAGACGACGCAGACCCATTCACATCTTCCGGCGAAATGATGCCTAGATTCCGCCTTTGGACTCGTGAAGGCTGGATGTTGTTTTCACTTGAAGAAAGTGAGAATAAAGGCGAGGCCGAAGTGACTCTAATCGACGAGGGCAGTCACGGTCTTGGCGTTGTTCCAGTATTTCCCGTAGATAGCATCACCTCTGGCGAAAGTGAATACAGCTCTCCATCTCTGATTGGGGATATCGCATACATGGATCGAGCGGTGGCGAATTATTTGTCTAACCTCGATGCGATCATCCAAGACCAAGCCTTTTCGCAGCTGGCAATGCCCGCTCAAGGCTTGACGCCGGGAACTGGCGACCATGATGCAATTCTTGATCTTGGGACAAAGCGAATTTTCACGTATGACGGCGAAAACGGTACTCAGCCGTTTTATCTGTCTCCAGACCCCAAGCAAGCTGAGTTGATCATGGGAATCATCCAGCAAATCATCAATGAGATTTATCACACTGTCGGGATGGCTGGCGAGCGAACCAAGCAAGATAACGCTATGGGTATCGATAACAGCTCCGGAGTGGCGAAGGCGTATGACTTTGAGCGAATGAATGCTCTTTTGACCTCAAAAGCTGGTCAGCTTGAGCGCGCCGAAAATCGTCTCGTTGAGCTGGTCAATCTTTGGGCGTCCAAGTCAAACAAAACCGAAGAAAATTTGGTTAGCTACTCAGATACTTTCGACACGCGTGACCTGCACGACGAGTTCGACATTGCAACTCGACTGTCTCTTGTCACCGCGCCCGATGAAATTCGCCGTAAGCAGATGGAGCAGGTTGTGAACAAGCTGTTCCCTGATATGGCAGAAGCTGGACGTGACAGACTGAAAAAGGCTTTAAGTGAATGGCCTGAAAAGTTCGAAACGTTCTCGACTTCAAAAGAACCGTCCATAGTCAAAGAGTCCCGTCAGGGGCAGGTGACTGAGGACAAACCCGAAGACGCTCAAGAAACCGAGCAAAGCTAACCGAGATACTGGTAAGAGGTAACTGACATGCCAATGGCAATTCAACGACTGATTCAACGCGGCTACTGGGATAAGGCTGGGGAAGGTGCTGACGGCAGCTCAAGCGATGCTGAGAGTGGTGACGGTGATAATGGTAACACCGGAAGCGACTCTGATAACGGCGATTCCGGCGACGCTGAAGGCGACCAAGGCGATGATTCTCCCGACAAAGGTGACGGCGAAGATTCAGACGGCGATAAGGATTCCGACAAGACGGACGAAGAGAAGGCACGTCTTCTCAAAGACGTCATGAAGAAGAAGGAAAAAATTAAGGGTCTTGAAGGTCAGCTGAGTGATATTCAGGCAGCCTTGAAGAGTTTTGAAGCGCTTGGCCTTGGCGCAGATGAATTGGGTGAATTGGTTGAGGCCAAGCGAAAGGCGGAAACCGAGCAGCTTGAGAAGAAGGGTCAATGGGATAAGTTGCGAGAGCAAATGGTATCTGAGCATAACAAAGTGCTTGAAGCCAAAGACAATCGCATTGCGGAGCTTGAGAAGGCTCTTGGTGACAAGAATGGAATTGTTGAGGAGCTGACCGTTGGTCACGCTTTTGATAATTCCAAGTTTATCTCTGAAGACCTTATCGTTCCGCCCAATAAAGCTCGTCAACTTTATGGCAGTCACTTCGATATTGAAGATGGGAAGGTAGTCGGCTACGACAAGCCTCGTGGTGTAGAGGGTCGAGTTCAACTGGTTGGTGGTGATGGCAACCCGCTTTCGTTTGACAAGGCTTTCGAAAAGATTATCGAGTCTGACCCTGATCGCGACAACATGATTCGCTCCAGGGCAAAGCCTGGTGCTGGTTCCAAGTCGCAGGGCAAAGGCGCTCCCGTCAAAAGTGATAAGCCGCAAGCTCGTGGATTGAGTCGTATCGAGGCTGCGGTCAACAAAGGTGATATTAAGCCATTGTCAAAGTAAATTAATTGGCGTATAATAAGTCATCACTGAGTGATACTTTGCCATCAGGTTTACTAAACAAGTTTTGATAATTTAGGAGATAGAGAATGCCTCTGCTGAAAACTGAAGCTGAAAAACTCTCGAATAACGACCTGGTGGCAGGCGTTATCGAAGAGATCATTGACCGCGAAGACCTGTTCGCTGTCCTGCCTTTCACCAAAACCACTGGTAAGGCTTACGTTTACAATCGTGAAGCTACCGTGTCTGAAGCTTCCTTCATTGACCCGAACGAGACCGTTCCTGAAGAAGCCAGCACCTTCGCTGAAGTGACCACCAACCTGCGTATCCTCGCTGGTGACGTGGATGTTGACAAGTTCCCGGCTGGTACCATGAACGACACCAACAACCAATTTGCGATTCAGATCGCTCAAAAGGCCAAGGGTATCGCTCGCAAGTTCCGCCGTACTCTGGCCATCGGCGACAATGGCGTCAATGCAAAAGAGTTCGACGGCGTTGCCGCACTGGTTGAAGCTGGTCAAACCATCAATGCAGCCACCAACGGTGCCGCTTTGACTCTGGACATGCTGGATGAGCTGCTGGACAAAGTGCCGAACGGCGCTGACGCTCTGATGATGCGTCGCGGCACCGCTCGTGCTCTGCGCGCTCTGCTCCGTGCCTCTGGCGGCCTGGAGCCTGCGCACGTCATGATGGAGAACTTCGGTCGTCCGATGCTGACCCACAATGGCACTCCGATCATCATGAATGACTTCCTGCCGGATGATGAAACTCAAGGTTCCGGTGGTGCTGTTCACGCCTCTATCTACGCAATGCGTCTGAACGAGGTTGATGGCCTGCACGGCATCTACGGCGGCGATTCTGCTGGTTTTGTCGTTGAGGATGTTGGCACCGTTCAGAACAAGGACGCATGGCGTACTCGTCTGAAGTGGTATGTTGGCACCGCGCTGAAATCCACTCAGTCTTTGGCTCGTCTGCAGGGTGTCACCAATACCTAAACGAATCAGTCACGACTGACTAAGCTATGGGGCGAGCCGGGCAACCGTCTCGCCCTTTTTGTTAAGAGGAAAGAAAATGAAAATTCGCATGACCGGAAAGGGTTACGAGAAATTCACTGGCATGTTTGGCATGGTGGAGTTCAAAGATGGCGTGTCTGTTCATGATTTGACTCAGCGAGAGCTGGATGCGATGGCTGCTGTTGTTCGTGTTGAGGCGGTGAATGAGGCAGACAATGATAGGTTGATTGGAAATCGCTATATGGCGAACAAAGACAACCCGGCTCCGAAGAACGTTGATCGGACTCACGTAGAACAGCCAAAAAGTGAAGAGCCTGCAAAGCAGGAATCTGTCGCATCGCTTGGCAAGTACAGTAAAGAGTCTCTTGAGGCTATTGCTGATGAAAAGGGAATTGCAGGGCTGCGTGAAGTTGCTACTCCATTGGGCATCAGGGGAAATTCCATCAGGGGCCTGATTCAAGAAATCCTGAACAAGCAGGGCTAATCGATGAAAATGGACATCTATAAATCTGGAGCTGAGGTAAACATCCATCAGGATATGATGGATTATGATGGTCAAACCATTTACCCCGATTCAGCCTCTTATCGCGTAGAGGATGAAGATGGCGTGGAGATTGTGGCTGATACCGCAATTACCTATGACCCAGATGACACTGATGTCCAGCTGGTCATCGACGCCGCACATAATACCCTGGCGGTCGATGATTGGACAAAAATGCGAGTGGTGATCATTACCTTCGTTTTGGACGGTCATGATTTCACCTTTACTCATCGCTACATTGTTCGTCAGGGCGAGAGATTGTCAGAGTGGGACAACTCTTTCCAGACCTATAACTCTGCAGTTATGAAGGCGTTTGACGTAACGAGTACGGAAGGTTGGGATTATTCGTCAGAGGAAAATCGTCAAACCGCTCTGATTGAGGCTTTTGAGAACATTGGCATGCTTCGCTTTAGCGGAAGCGCAATCTGGTCTTCGGAGGATTCCATAACTACGGTGGGCAGTCTTTACGGGGCGAACAGCGACATTCAACTTGGAAGCTTGACGACTGACGAGATCAACGAGCTCCCGAGTCACTTCATAGAGACGCTTAAGAAAGCTCAGGTTGTGGAAGCGGACTTTTTGTTGGGCGGGATCACTGTTGAGGACAAACGTCGCTCAGGATTGATGTCAGAGACTATTGGTGAGTCATCTGCAATGTTCCGCCCCGGAAAGCCTTTGATCTTTCCTGTATCGAACCGGACTTTGCGAGTTTTGACGGGTTATCTTTCAAATACGAGGGTGATTTCTCGTGGTTAAGGCCGACGTGCAGATAACCTCAAATGTTAATACCTTAACGTATCAGTATGAAGCGTTTGGCACGTCGATTCATGGCTTATTGCATCTTTCCGCTTCGCAGCTGCCGATGAAAGACAGCCGAGAGGTGGCGAAAAGAGGCTCACTGTATCTGCAAAACTATCTGCCGACTTTTGAAAAGTCTATCCGTGACGCTTCGGCAGAAGCTGTTGAGATGGCATTGAACCAGGCTGAGATTGACTACACCGTCATGTCTCCGGAGGTTTTTCGTAGCGTTGTGCATGTTGACATCAACGAGCAGGTAGAGAGCGTTATCGACCTGGCGGTTCAAGACGTAAGCGCACAGTTAAGCCGTGACCTTTATCAAGCGATAGAGGATTACAACTATGTAGCGGGTGTCGCCAAGATTCGATTTACTCGCGGAATGCCAATGAATGACATTCGCAAGGCTGCCGCCGTGGAGATTTCTCAGGCGGATTTTCAGCATCTTGATCAGCTGGGTCGCCGCCGTAAGGCGATTGGCTGGATGAAGACCAGGATGAACATGCTCCTGAGAAAGCTTTACAACGAGGTGTATCTGTACGCTGCATCTGTAATGGATCGCGACATTGCCGAGCTGGTATACCCAGACCCCGATCATCGCTACAACGGGCTGAAGTTCTCTATTAGCGGTCTTGAAGAGAAATACCCCTCTTATCATGTTTTGCGGCAAGAAATTTTGCATCCTAACAGTAAAGCACTGGTAAGTAAGTCACCAATGAATTATAATATGGCGAAGTGACAGATATGGCTTTCAAGGGCAACGTAAACTGCACAATTACTAAGCTGAAGGCTGGCGAGGCGAATGTCTACGGCGAACAAGATACCGTTGAGATTTCAACGCCAGCCAAATGCGGCGTGGTGCGTTTGGAAGTAGGGCAAGAGCAAAGTTCGGTTCGCGTTGACAGTTCGGCTTCTCGCGCTCACGCAGATGAAATGACGGCGCCAAATGCTCGTCTCCTGTTTGAGAAGACCGCTGATGTTGCGGTCGGCGATAAAGTGACGGTCTTTGGGCATGATCTTGAAGTGTTGTCTGTTTTTGCTCGACATCAGGTTCATGGTGATCTCGATCACTATCAGGTGGACTTGAAGATATGGGCATAAAAGTTCGCGGTGATTACGGCGTAAAGAAGAAGCTGGAAAACATCTCAAAGCGCTCCTCAAAAGGCGCTTTGAGAGAGATGCGAAAGGGCGGTAAACAAATTGAAGAATTGGCGAAAAAGATGGCGCCAATTGACGAAGGAAATCTTGAAGAGGCAATAACCTACGAAGAAGATCGTAGCGGAATAAATAACAGAATTGCCATTAAGATTTTTGTGGATGAAGACAAGGTTGTTACGGCAAAGAAGAATGTCGGGGATTATGCTCTGATAGTACATGACAACCTTGACGGTAAGAATTACGGCAAAGGCGAAAAGTCGAAAGAGAAGGCCAAGAGAGAAGGTGTTGAAGTTGGGCCTTTCTTTATGGATCGAGCCGTAGAAGAGTTGAAAGATGAAATTGCAGATGCCGTTGAAAGGGCTGTGAAAAGGGCAATTAAATGAAGCTAGAACCCCTAGCAGAGTGGTTAGAGCGTCAAGGCTTCGGAAAGCGAGGACGTGACATCTTTGTCCACCATATGCCTGAATCAGCCAAGAGAGGCATTTTAATGACAATTCCAGTATTCGGGCAGGAAACCTACCCGGATTTGCCTAGTTTGAGGCGTAGTCGTTTCCAAGTGATCGTGAGAGGCTACGACTATAAAAATGGGTTGGAAAAGGCGCATGAGATTCAAAATGCGCTGACTTGGGATGAAAGGCAAGAGACGCTGAACGATGAGATTACCATTGCTCATATGTTTCCACGCCATGACCCAATTCCGTTCCCCAGCAGTAAAGGGGACATATTAGAAATCGCCGTTACTTTCGATGCCGCATATTTTGTGTGTGCTTAACAACTTAGCTAAGTAGGAGAAACCTAATGGGTTGTAATACTCAAAACGTAAAACTTGGCGCTTGCTTCGTCAAGTATGATGGCGTCGATCTTGGTCTGACCAAGGGCGGCGTTGAAGTGGAAGTGTCTACTGAAACTTATCCCGTTACTGTTGACCAGTACGGTGAAACCACCGTAAACGAGATCATCCAGAAACGTGAAGTTAAGGTCAGCGTTCCGCTCGCCGAAACCACTCTGGAAAATTTGATTCGCATCATGCCTGGCGCGACTCTGACCGACACTGGAACCAAAAATGTCTGGACTATTGACGAGGCAACGCCTCAAAATACGACCGACTATACGGTTACCATTGACGGAACCGCTTACACCATGACCTCTGGCGGCGCTGCCGATGAGGATGAGATTCTTGCCGCTCTGGCGGATGAAATCAATCTATCCGGTCAGGCTCCCGTTGAGGCGGTTCACACTCTGGGCGCGTCTCTGGTTCTGACTGCAAAAGTCTCTGGCGTTGCGATTGATGTATCCGTTTCTGGCGGTACTCTTGCCGCTGTAGAAACCACTCCGGAAGTCGTTGGTGTAAAGCGTGTTGATGTATCTGACGCGGTAAATACCGATTTGCTTGCTATCGCAAAAGAGTTGATTCTGCACCCCAAAGCTCTGCCGTTTACCGATAAGTCTGAAGACTTCATCGTACCGCTGGCAGCAACTGCAGGCGCACTGTCGTTCTCTTACAAGCACAATGAAGAGCGCACCTTCCCTGTAGAGTTCATGGGCTACATTGACTGCTCTCAGAACCCTGCAATTCTGTTCAAGTTCGGCGATTCTGACGCTTAAGAAAGTCAGTCACCGATGAGTAATACGCCCCTCATTAATGAGGGGCATCACTTCGAGAGGAAACAAAATGACCAAAATGCTGAACCTTGACGATCTGGCACAAGAACAGCGTCAACTGAGATGGAAAGGTCAGGTCTACCAGATGAAAGAAATGTCGGTAGATGACTTCATCAAAATCACCAAAATGTCCGAAAGCATTTCCAAGGATGCCACCGTAGCCGAGCAGATGGATATGGCAATCCAGCTTATCTCATACAGCTTCCCTGAAATTGGCGTAGAGCAATTGAAGACTCTGGAAATGCCGCAGCTCAATGCGCTTGTCGATTTCACTATGGCAGCCAATGAAGATGCCGAAGAGGGCGCTGAAGAGGGAAAGTAAAAGCCGTCGACTTCGGCTTTCTCTTCGCTCGTTTCGTCCGCTTCTACGGCATGTCTTTTCAAGAGGTGAAAGATATGCCAATCCGAGCATTCTGGGGCATGTCAAACATGATCGCCAGAGTGGCCGCTGAGGATGACATTCGCAGTCTTTCCATTGCGGTGTACGCACAGTCGGGCGAGGGCGCTCAAGAGTACAGAAAGAAGCTCGACGGCGCTGTTGGGACAGTGGTTCAGGAAGATAACACCTTCGACCTAGATGGTTGGAGCGCATTGAAATCTCTAGCCGGTTGAGAATCTTATGGCCAAAGACAGAATCGTAGTCGAGCTTGATCTAGATGATCGCGGCTTTGTCATTCGAGCGAATAACGCTGGAAAAGTTATTCAAAGGATGAGCCGCAGTTTTGATCGGTCTGCTCGTTCTGTAAACAGGATGGAGCGCTCCCTCACGGGAATGCTCCCGCATTTTACCCGCCTTATAACTATTGCGGGCTTGGCTCGTCATGCGATTTTCAACGTCCACATGGCAACAACCGGCTGGATGTACGGCATTATCCGCACCAATGCGGAAATTGAACGTATGTCGATTCTGCTTGAAGGTATGTCTGAGGCTGCAACGGCTGCGGGTAAGCAACAAGAGGCTGCTGAAAGTCTTGAGTATCTGTTCGACCTTGCCGAAAAAGCACCATTCTCAATAACAGAGACTACAAACGCCCTCGTTAAATTCAGGTCTGTAAACATGGACCTGAAAGAGTCCAAGCGAACCTTGGAAGGCTTGACCGACGCCGTTGCTGCATTCGGCGGTGATGATCAGCTATTCCATAGAGCCTCAATCGCAATTCAACAGATGGCCGGTAAAGGCGTCATCTCGATGGAAGAATTGAGACAGCAGTTGGGTGAAGCTGTGCCAGCAGCCATCCGATTGATGGCTCAGGGCGCGGGTATGAGCTACGGCAAGTTTGTAAAGGAAGTTGCAAAGGGCACCGTGGAGGCAAAGTCTTCAATTGCTCTCATGACTGACCAATTTGAGATTGCTTTTGGTGGTCGAGCTCAGCGAATGATGGATAGCTTCAGCGGTATGCTTTCTCGCTTGCGCACTCGTTGGATTCAATTTCAATTGGCGATTGGCGATGCGGGTGCATTCGAAGCTGCAAAGAAAGCTCTGTCTGAGGCTATAGAGCAGCTTGACCCTCAAAGGGTGGCGTATTTCGCAAAGGTCACAGGTGAAATGCTCGGCAAGTTCATCACCGGCTTGATGAAGTTGGCGGAATGGATCATGGAGAATGCGGAAGCTCTTGGCACAGCGATAAAAGCGTCCATCGCATTCTTCGCGGTTTGGAAGGCTGGCGGCATTATCGCCATGATTGCTCCCAGCCTCGCAAAAATGGCTTCGGCAATTTTTGCAGTTGGAGCAGCCTATGCAACTACCAGCATCAATCAGATGCGTTTTGTTTCTGGCGTTATTGCAAGTCGTGCTGCAATGACTGGCGCGGCGACTGCGGCAAAAGGCTTTGGTGCTGCACTTACAATGGCTGGTGGTCCTTTAGGGCTTCTTTTGACGGCGCTGACTGCAGCGGCAACTGCATGGATTATGTTTGGGGAGTCGGCTGAGGAAGCCACTCAAAAGCTTGCAGATGCGGCTGATATGACCAGCAAGTTCTCCGAGGATGCCATTGATGCCTCTGTTGCATTGCATATGCAACACGCAAATCAACTGCAAAGAGAGGTACGTAAGACTGAACGAGCTCTTCAGCGTCTCCAGGGTCGAGCTACAGATGCAACTATTGCAGCTTACGAAGAGCGGTTGGCAAAACAAAAAGAGGCTCTTAAAAAGGCCGATGAAGAGCTCGCTAAAGTTATCAAAGAAGGTGAAAACCGTCGCTTTGAAATTCGTGAGAGAGCGACTAAGCGCCAAGAGGCGTCATTTCTGCGAGATGTTGAGCGTAGGGTGGAAAAGTCCCGCTGGATGGAGCGTGAGTTGCAATTAGCAGCCTCTCGCGTTGAAGGTGATTCAGCTGAGGCAGTTAAGGCTCGTGAGAATCTTACTAATGCAGCTTTCAAAGCCTCTTACGAAGCGCGTATCGAGGCGATAGAGCACTACAAAGCTAAAGCGCAGAAAGTCATTGATAACACCAACAAGAAAGCAACAGCTTCCGAGTTGGCGGCGGCAAACGCTCAAATGGAAATTTTGAAGCGTTTAGAGGTTGAGGCTGAAACTCAGTACAACAATCGACTGAACAGATTTGCGGCTGGCCCTAAGCAGCTCGATATGCAAGGTGATTCAGGCAAGGGTGATTTTGGAAAGAAAAATGCCTTCGAACAATGGCTTTCAAACACCCAGGCAAAAGTTGCCGACACTAAAGCCGACATTGCTGGTTTGAATGGTGAGCTTGCTAAGTTCAACTTCCAAGTTTCCGAGGGTAAGTTTAAAGGTTTGACGACTGAGGATGGTATTCGCAAGGGTCGTCAAATGTTGCAGCAGCTTGAAGACCTCAATGAGCAGTTAAAGCTGCAGAAAAAGAACAAAAGCGAAATTGATAAAGCGACTAGCAACTTAATCACTCGTGAGAGCGCTCTAGACGCTCAGCTAGAAGACCTTCAGCTAACTATGAATCGTGGATTCAATCCAGATTCAAACGCTCTGAGAGGATTTGAAGCGCTTAAACAAAAGTTCATGAAAATGAACGTCACACTCCCGGAGACTAAGCGCCAGCTGCAAGAGCTTCTGGTGTCTTTGGATAGAGTTGCCGACAAGCAGAGAAAGGTTGATGCAACCAAGATTGCTTCCGGTATGGCTGACCGCGCTCGTGAGATCAGAATTTCTCTGATGTCTGAGAAGGATCAAATTAAGGCTCGTTATGATTATGAACGCGACCTTATGGATCAAAAGCTTGCATATCTGAAAGAGACTCTCGGCGAGGAGAGTGAGGCTTATCGCAATGCTTATGCTCTTAGAGATGCTATGGCAGATCAGCACTTTGAAGACATGAAGACTCCTCTTCAGCGCTGGGCGGATGACGGTTTGAAATCGTATGAAGCATTGCAGCAAAAAGCCGTTGAGTGGGCAGATGCTTCCGCAGATGCGCTGACTGAATTTGTAATGACCGGAAAGATGGATTTCAACAGCCTTGCAAATTCCATCGTTGCCGACATCACTCGGATAATCATTAAAGAGCAGATGTCGAAAATTTTCAGTGGAGCTTTTGGTGGCTCTACTGGAAGCGGCTCTACCAACTTCCTGGGTGAAGTTTTTGGCTCTCTCTTTGGGTTTGCTAAAGGTGGAGTGATGACCGGAAACGGCCCAATGAATCTTCAGCGGTATGCAATGGGTGGGGTCGCGAACACCCCTCAACTTGCCATGTTTGGGGAAGGGAACACGCCAGAAGCCTATGTTCCTCTACCTGACGGTCGCTCCATCCCAGTTTCAGGTAATGGCGGAAGCGTCAATCACAACTACAACGTCAAGATCGTTACGCCGAATGCTGACAGCTTCCTCGCAAGTCAAAGTCAGGTTGCTGGCGCATTTGATCAAATGGCTAGACGCTCTCGGAGAAACGCATGAGTTTTCTTGAAATTCAATTTCCCAAAAGCATCAGCTATGGGTCATCTGGAGGCCCAACAACTCTTACCCATGTAAAGACTCTGACATCCGGTCACGAGAGGAGAAAGAAGCGCTGGCCTTACCCGCGTCGTAAGTACAACGCGGCTATTGGAGTTCGAACCTCTGAGCACCTTGAAGAGCTCATTGAGTTTTTCACCGTTGTTGATGGTATGGCGTATGGGTTCAGGTATTACGATCCGCTCGATCACTCAACTGCGCCCTACGGTACGTCACCATTCAATGACGTAACGTTAATCGCTTCGGCAAGTGGCGGAGAGCAAAACGATATTCAACTGTTTAAGTCTTACACACGCGGCGGCAAGACGGTTCAGCGCAGTATCAATAAGCCTATCAGCGGCACGATGAGAGTGTTTAAAAATGATGTGGAAATAACTGAGGGCGCTGACTACTCAGTTGATTACACGACAGGCTTGTTATCGCTGGACGTAGCATTGTCAGTCTCGGACAAACTCAGTTGGGGTGGTGAGTTCGACGTGCCTTGTCGCTTTGCCACTGATCATCTTGATATTGTGATGGAAGGTGAGATGTACGGGAGTGTTAGTGACGTTCCGATTGTGGAGGTGTTGGTGTGAGAAGTATATCCGCCGCGCTTCTTGATCATTATCAGCAGGAAGTTACAACCACCACAGGGTGCTGGCATATAAAGAGAAAGGACGGTACTGAATTTTACTTCACCGAGCACCCTGAAGATTTGGAAATTGACGGGAATGCATATCTGGCTGCTTCTGGTTTTGATCGGACGGCTCACCAGCAAACGTCAACACTGTCCGTTAATAACATCGATATTAAAGGCTTCCTCGATAACAATCAGATCACTGAAGAAGATTTACGCAATCGCCTCTTTTATGACGCTGAGATTTGGCATTTTAAAGTCAATTATGAAGACCTGACGCAGGGTAAAGTTTATCTTGATTACGGTTATCTAGGTGAAGTAACCGCCGACGATCAGATGTTCACTATCGAGTTCCGGTCGCTTAGCCAGCGCCTGGATCAGGAGATTGGAGCGCGGTACAGCCGGTATTGCAGAAACGCACTCGGTGACAGCATGTGCGGCGTCGATCTGGACGGCACAACCTGGACGCCTGACACGGAAGTGAAGGTGGGCGACATCATCAAGCCCACTGTTTATGACGGTCTGTACTACCAAGTTCTTGAGGCTGGTAGGACACACCCGACAACGGAACCGGAATGGGATTTCAACGGGGTTGGTGTTGGCCTGAATGCTTACGAGGATAACGGAGAGGTGCTCTATATCAGCATTGACGCCAGAAAGAAAACGGCTGTTGTTGATTCCGCCCCGAACAATCGCCGCGTTGTGTTGACCTATGACGCCTTTGCACCCGCCTATGCTGACGGGGAGTTCAAAAACGGCTTCATTGAGTTCACCAGCGGCGCGAATACTGGCGGTGTTTTCGATGTAAAGCAGTCACTCGCAGATGGTTCTATTAAGACCTATGTACCAATCCCATACACAGTAAACCCTGGCGACACCTGCATCGTAACCACGGGTTGCAATCACATCCTGAAAGCCGCTGACGGCAGCTACACGGGTGATTGCAAGGCAAAGTTCGACAACGCTGTGAATTTTGGCGGAGAGCCTGAGATTCCAGGCAACAACCGCATCATGGCCGGAAGGTTTGATAAATGAGTTTCACGAGAAAAGATGTTGTGAAAGAGGCGCTGTCCTGGGTTGATACGCCGTTTGTCCATCAGGCCAGAGTCAAGCATGTCGGGGTCGATTGTGCCGGGCTGCTGGAATGCGTGGGAGTGGAGCTGAAATCAGACGGCTACCAAGATTACGAATTTTTCACCAATTACCCCAAAGACCCAACCGGTCTGCTGGAGAAGCATCTGGATAAACACTGCCAGCGGGTGAGCAATGGAGTGCTGAAGCCTGGACGGCTGATCCTGTTCAGCTTCTCAAGGAATCGCAAGGGGCAGCATCTCGCCATCCATGTAGGAAACAACAAGATGGTTCACGCCTATTCGCCAGCAAAGCACGTGCAGATTTCCACGGTAACCAATGCCTGGAAACATCGGATTGTTGGCGTATATGACTTCAAAGGGGTGACGGACTAATGGCTACGCTTGCGATTGCAGCTGCCGGAGCGATGGCAGGCGGCGCGGCTTTGGGCACCGGCGTCGTGTTTGCCGGTCTTACTGGTACTCAGATCGGCTGGATGGCGGGTGGTCTGATTGGGTCTGCATTCGGCAGCTCTGGCGAGAGCATGGGGCATCAAGAAGGCCCGCGTCTCGGCGATTTGAGCGTCACCAGCTCCACTGAGGGTAACGGTGTTCCGATCCTATGGGGAAGCGACCGCATTGCCGGAAACATCATCTGGGCTGACGAGATTCAAGAGCACAAATCGACTGAAAGCGTCGGCGGTGGCGGCAAGGGCGGCCCCAAAGGTGGCGGCGGAAGCGTAACGACCTACACGTACACCGCGACGTTCGCCGTCTCTTTCGGCATGTTTGAAGGCGGCAAGCTGAGACGTGTATGGGCCAATAAAAAGCTCGTCTATGACGCAACCGGCATCTCGGAAATGACCCTTAAAAAGGGCGTCGCCATATCCTATTACGATGGCACGCAAACTGAGCCTGATTCAGATATTGAGGCTGTAGTTGGTGAAGGAAACTGCCCTGCTTATAAAGGGCACACGATGGTCGTCATTCGTGATTTGGACATAGAGGACTTTGGTCGCCGTATACCATCCATCGAAGCTGAGATTGCAACTGAGGCTACTGAGGAATATACGGTCAAGTATTACGGCACTGACCAACACATCATCGACAACTGTAGCGATGGATCGCATATTACTGGCACATCGAGCAGCATTATATATTCAAAGAAGCACAGAACTTTTGTACTAGGCTACTCAAGGCCATACGACAGCGCAAAAGCGCCACTCGTCAAATTCAATGCGAGAAGTCTGGAGACGTCATTTTTTGATACTGACTTTGGAAATTACACACTTTCTAGGATTGTTGGTGTCAGCTCAAAAGGGAAGGAGTTCGGCACTAATGATTACATGGCTGTCGGAGGTAATACCGAAATCCTAAGAGTAATAAATGTAGGTACAGGAGATACTGTCACTACAGGGACTTCAACTTCAATCGGTGGTGGTGCTTATGCGGTAAATGCTGAATCTAGCAACTACTTCTGGCGGATTGCAGGAGACGTTAATAATCCAAGTATTTGCGAACATGCAAAACTAGAAGAATCGTTTCCGGAGGCTGTCCGTAAGTCTTTCCCGTACTTTGTTTTTTGGGGCACGGTATTTGACTTCTACCAAATAGACGCACTGTTTGCCGATTGGACAACGGATAAGCTCTACTGGGTAGTCTATGAAGTTGGTACTAAAAATCCGGTCTTGATGGAGGTTGATACGCACAGTGGAAATGACCTTGTATACACTGGCGTTTCTCATGCTATTCAGCTTGATCCTGATTACAAGTACAAAGGAAAGCTGTTTGAAATTGGCGCGGCGTATTCTAACCATGATTGGTTCAGTATCAATGGCGCTTCGATAGAAGCAATTTATGATGTCGTAGCTGATAAGTACTGGGTTGTTGTAAATAATCAGACTTTTAGCCCAGTCAAGACGTACCTTTGTCGCCTGGATGTAAAAACTGGATATATCGACTACATCATAAATTTGCGTGACTTGGGCATGGTTACTTATTCCGCATCCAATCTGAATATTGGCATTGCGATGGATCAGGACTCCGGTCTGCTGACGGTCCAATCGAGTGGCCAGCTGCTGCTGGTTTACACACGACAGCTTTTCTACCGCGTGATGAATGTAGGTCAGAATTGCGGGTATAACTACCCGTATGTTGATCGAAATATGTTCATTGGTGCTTGTACGGTCAGTGAAACCAGCCACGGCGTTAGCTCCCCTACACCCGCCGCCGCTTACTTTAGGACGACTCGTGAGGGCGTGTCTGGGCCGCCAGACGGCATAGAAGTTGCTCCAGTGCTTGAGGACATTTGTCAGCGAGCTGGCATCCCCGCCAATCATATTGACACCTCACTGGTGACGGAAAAAATCACTGGGTTCACGCATACGCGTGTTGCAAAGGCGCGTTCCGATCTGGAAATCCTGATGACGGCCTGCCTTTTGGATGCCGCCGTCATTGACAGCAAGCTGACTTTTGTCCCAAGAAATATCACGCCGGTTAAAGACATTCCGTGGGAGGACATCGGGGCTAAGGAAGGGCTTGAGTCCGAAGAAAGCCCGTTCAAGATCACGTACCCAAAAGAAATCGACCTGCCTCAAATGACCACGGTGCAGTTCAAGTCAGTGAACAACAACTATGATATTGGCGTGGGTCACGGATATTGGGCCAAAGGCAACTCTCAGAAAGATGTCACCATGCAGATGCCTTTGGTGCTGACCAATGCTCGCGGCAACCGGCTGGCCAACATCTTCCACAATCAGCTGATTGATAGGCGAGACGTTTCTTTTGTAGTTGATGACTCCTATATCGATCTCGTTCCTACTGATGTAGTCCGGGTGCAACTTGAGGATCGCTGGGTAAAGCTGAGAATTCAGAACATTGATCATGGGGTAAATGGACTTCTCAAGATCGAAGGTGCGGTGCTTAATGACACGCATTTTGAGGCGTTTGACGAGGTTTCCGGTGGCGCTGATTTCACTGAGACTATCCCGGTTGCCTATCCGCCTGACGGCTACGTGCTCGATATCCCTTTGCTGATGGATACTCACGGTGATCATCCAGGCCCGTACTTGACCGCCTACAACGAATATCAGGGGTTCAGTTCGGTATCCTGGTACGTCTCTAGCGATGACACGACCTATCTCGCTGTAGAAGGCCAGCCGATGGAACCGATTGGCGGCGTTGTCGAGACGGTGCCTGTGACGGTTGATTTCACTGGCTGGGATGACACCAATGTGTTGACGGTCGTTTTGAATGACGAGACTGAGGCACTGAGTTCACTCTCTGACAGTGAGGTGCTCGCCGGTGGTAACGCCTTTATCTGGGGCGCTAATGGCCGCTATGAGATCGCTCAGTTCGGAACCGCCACCTTGGTATCGGCTGGAACTTATGAGCTGTCTCACTTGCTGAGAGGGCGCAGAGGCACAGATATTCATATCGACGGCCATGCTGCAAACGATCAGTTTATTTTGCTGGATGGCTCAAGCTCGTTCGTTCGCCACATGCTCCAGGTTTCAGATATTGGCACCACGAGGTTCTACAAGCCGGTACAGACCGGGGATTACGTTACGGATACTGAAGCCGTGCAGCATACGGTCGATGACACCGCGCTTCAGCCTTACACCCCTATCGATGTCGCAGTAACTGAGCAGAGCTTGCCGGTGAATGATGCCACCATAGCCTGGACGGCACGGCGGCGACTGGGCGGTTCGCTTGGCGGTATTGGAGGCTACGCGGACGGCGTGGGTGCTGACCCTGATGTGTCTGAGTACAAGGTGCGCATTTACGAAGATGATCAAGTGACGCTGGCGCGAGAGGTTGATGTTGCTTCGTCGCCCTATGTGTACAGCGAAGCCGATCAGATCACCGATTTCGGATCGGTTCCACAGGAGTTCTATGTGCAGGTTGCCCCGATCAGCTCGCTGGTTTCATCGGTGGATCGCTGGACTGATCTGGTTCATTACGCTCGTCCAACCATACCAACCCTCAGTAATCAAACCGCCACCCCGGCAGGTAGTGACAACGAGCTAGACATGAGCGTTGAGCTGACCTTCTAAGAGTAAAAGAAAATGCCATCAACACTGTTTTACGCAATTTATGACAGCGCAGCCCCTGACCCTACCGTGGCGGACGATGTTGCCAACCCAGCATCCGCTTGGCATACGACAAATGCTGACTATGCCGGTAGCGAAACGTCTCCGGAGGTTGACGGCGTATTTAACTTCCAGCGCATCTATGACTTGGCTGACGGCGATTACAAGTGCGCCATGGCTTGGCAAACGGATGACGGCTACTACAGCTCCGCCGTAGTAATAACACCACAGTTCACCATTCTGGACGGTGAGGCGCGGTACGTGCCCTGGATGGATGCGCTATCGCCGGTCGCTTGGTGGCGGTTGGGTCATTCGAGTGGCGATGCCGTCTCTGAGGTGGGGTCTTATGATCTTTCCCCGAACGGCTCGCCAACCCTGGAGGAGCCTGGATTTCTGATTTCAGGTGACAATGATTTTGCGGTTGATTTTGATGGGGTCGATGACTTCTTCAGCGGCGCTCACGCAAACTTTCGCGGGTCAGATACCAGCGGAACTGTTCAGGCCATTCTTAGTGCGACTGCCGATGCGAAGCAGCATTTTCTGTCGAGCAGCAAGTCAGCCAACAGCGATGACCGCGCTTTTTTCTCGATAGAAAATACGGGCCAGATTCGAATTGCCTTCGTTGTCGGCTCAACAGTGAATGATGCAAAAAGTGTCGATACTGAGCCTACTTTCCTTGACGGCCAGCCTCATCATATAGCAGCTGTGTCTGACGGCTCAGCATGGACGCTTTACGCGGACGGTCGGGAGCTGGATGCGGTTTACAACCTTTCCAATTCTGGAGAGTGGTTCGGAGATGTGCCGAACCGTGAGAATGTTGCCATTGGCGCATCCAATCACTCCGGATCACCCAGCAACTTCGTGAAGGGGAAAATCGATGAAGTGGTT
>Ga0180430_10001093_pt1 | contig 27548 bp, 28 predicted proteins | sample SS_ome_9_FD_132999 | JGI IMG/M metagenome (GOLD analysis project Ga0180430, IMG submission 132999) | Hypersaline lake sediment archaeal communities from the Salton Sea, California, USA - SS_1_S_2 metaG | ecosystem: Environmental > Aquatic > Non-marine Saline and Alkaline > Hypersaline >... | reverse complement strand
TAGAGCAGCGCCAGTGTGCCCGGTCCCGGCAACGTCACCAGCCACAGCCCGCCGAGCGCGGTCGCCAGCAGCGAAGCACACATCAGGCGCCGGGCCGGGTAGCGGTCGGCCAGGGTGCCGCCGGGAAAATAGGCGAGCATCGCGGTCACGCCGTAAACGGCGAAGATGTCGCCGAGTTCGGCGTTACTGAGCCCGAAGGTCTCGAGCACCGACGGGCGGAAATAACGCGGCAGGTGGAAGGGCAGGCTGAAGATCATCTCGCCCGCCACGATCAGGGCGAACAAGCCGAGAAAGCGATCGCGGGCAGACGGTTCGGCGCCGGACATGGCGGGCATTGTACGCACGGCGGTGCGCTGCCGCGCGCGCCGTATACTTGCCGCCATCAGCCGCCCGGGCGGCATCGGCAACGAGGAGGGGAAGCATGAGCGAGTGGTATACGAAGAAGACCTTCGGCGCACTGGTCGACACCATGGCCGAACGCTTCGGTAGGCGCGAAGCGCTGGTGTTCGAAGACCAGCGTTACACCTTTGCCGAGGTGCGCGAGCGTGTCGACGAGGTCGCGCGCGGCCTCATCGAACTCGGCGTGAAGCCGGGAGACCACGTCGCGCTGTGGCTGCTCAATTGCCCCGAGTGGATCTTCACCATGTTCGCGCTGGCGCGCATCGGCGCGGTGCAGGTGCCGGTCAACACGCGCTTCCGCACCCATGACCTCGCCTACCTGCTGAAGCAGTCCGATGCCCGCTACCTGGTCACCCACGACGTCTCCGGACCGGTCGATTACCTCGCCATGGTGCGCGAAGTGGTCGAGTTGCCGGCGCATGGCGAGGTCGTGCACGACCAGAACTTTCCCGAGCTCAAGCGCGTCGTCATCCTGGGCGAGCCGGGCCACGCCGGCTGCGTCGGTTTCGACGCCATGCTCGCCGCGGGCGCCGAGGTCGACGGGGAAACACTTACCGCGCGCGTCGAGACCGTCGATCCGGACCACCCCGTGTTCATCATGTACACCTCGGGCACCACCGGCTTCCCCAAGGGCGTGATGCACAACCACGTGATGCTGCGCCTCGTCGAGGAGCGCGCGTTCCGTCTCGGCATCACCGAGAACGACACCATCCTCAACTACCTGCCACTGTTCCATCTCTTCTCTTACTCCGAAGGCGCGCTGACCTCGATGCTGACCGGTGCGCGCCAGGTGCTCACCGCGACCTTCGACGCCGCGGCCTGTATCCGTCTCATCGAGCAGGAGCGCTGCTCGGTCATGCATGGCTTCGATACCCACTTGAAGGATCTCAGCGAGGCGCAGGAGCGCCTCGGCGCCGACCTGTCCTCGCTGCGCTGCGGCCTGTTCGCCGCCGGCATGCAGAGTTCGGTCGGCATCGTGCGCCGCGCCGCCGAATCGCTCGCGCCGCTGGTCACCGTGACCGGCTACGGGATGAGCGAAATGGGCGCGGCCACGCTCGTCGGGGCGCTCGACGACGACCTCGAGCGCCGCGCCGAGACCTCCGGCTATCCCGCGCCGGGCTACGAGTTCCGCATCGTCGACCCGGCCACCGGCGCCGAGCAGCCGGATGGCGAGGCGGGCGAGATCGCCGTGCGCGGCTACGGCCTGATGATGGGCTACTACAACAAGCCGACCGCGACGGCCGACAGCTACGACGCCGAGGGCTGGTTCCGCACCGGTGACACCGGCCTGCGCCGCACCGACGGCTACATCCGCTTCCTCGGGCGCTACAAGGACATGCTCAAGGTGGGTGGCGAGAACGTCGATCCGATGGAGATCGAGGGGCTGCTGCTCGAGCTCGACGGCGTGCAACAGGCCGCCGTCGTCGGCTACCCGGATGCGCGCCTGAACGAAGTCGCCGTGGCCTACGTGCAGCGTCGCCCGGGCAGCACACTCGGCGAGAAGGACGTCGTCGAGCACTGCCGCGGCAAGGTCGCCACGTTCAAGATCCCGCGCCACGTGCTGTTCGTCGACGCCATGCCGATGACCGCGTCGGGCAAGATTCGCAAGGTCGAGCTGCGCGACGACGCCAAGCAGCAGCTCGGCACCGACACCGCCGCGCCGCGCTGAGAGGGTCGCCGCGCAGTCACGCACCACCTGCTTTGTGCGCGGGTTCACGCGGCAGGCCCGTGAGCGGAGCCAACGGTGCCGGCGTTTGTCACACTCGCCGAACCTCAGCGGAGACTTCACCATGCGTCATCCCCACCTGCCCGTCGTCACCACGTTCGCCCTCGTCGCGCTGCTCGCTGCGCCCGCGGCCTGGTGCGATGACGACCTCACCCTCGATTCTGCCGTGGGCGGCGCCATCGGTGGCGCCATCGGCGGTGCCGTCGGTGCCGAACTCGGCGGACGCGAAGGCGCGGTGATCGGTGCCGGCGTCGGCGCCGCCACCGGCACCGCGATCAACACGCGCGACCATGTCGAAGCCGGGCATCACGACGGCCGCGCTCCCGCAGCGCTGCCGGGCCCCGGTGCATCGGGTTTCTGCCCGCCCGGCCAGGCCAAAAAGGGCCGCTGCTAGCCGCCGGTGGAACCTGAATCGCCGGCCGCCTGCCGGGTCCTGCGCCGCGCCAGCCACCAGGCGATCACGCCCAGAGCGGCGGTGACCAGCCCGGCCAGCGGTTCGGCCGGGCGCCGCCACGCGGTGAGCAGGGCGATTACGAGCGTCGCGGCAACGTAGGCGAGCGGCAGCCACGGCCAGCCGCGCATCGGCACGATGCCCTCGCGGCGGGCCAGCACGAACAGGCTCGCGACGGTCAGCGCGCTGGTCACCGCGAGCGTGAACCCGAGGTAGGACAGCAGGTTCTCCAGGCGCGTGACGAGGATCACGCCGATCGCGAGCACCGCCTGCAGCGCGACCGCCTGGCGGGGCGCCGCATCGGCGCGCGCGAAGACGCGCGGCAGCACGCCGTCAGCCGCCATCTGCGCATAGACACGCGGCCCGGCCATGACCATCGAGGACACCGAGGTCGCCAGCGCCAGTGCAATGGTCAGGCGCATCGCGAGCGCGAGCCCGTCGCCGCCGAGCGCCTGCGCCGCACGCGTGGCAACGTCCTCGTGACCGGCGATCGCCGCCGGTGGCGGTGCCAGCACGAAAACCGCGTTCAGCGCGAGATACAGTGCCGTCACCACGAGCGTGCCGAGCAGCATCGCGCGCGGCACGCTGCGTCGTGGCTCGATCGCCTCGCCGGCAACGTACACCGCGGCGTTGAACCCCGAGTAGCTGAGCGATACCCACACCACCGCCTGCGCGAAAGCGCCCCACTCGAAGGCGCCGATACGACCATCGGCACCGCGCAGCGCAGCGCCCTGCCAGGCCTGCGGATCGCTCGCCAGTACCGCGAACGCGAGGAAGGCGACAATGACGACGAGCTTGAGCGCGACGAGCGCGTTCTGCGCCCACGCACCAAGCCCGGTGGCCCGGCCGTGCAGCAGGGCGGCAAGCAGCACCACGCCGATCGCGAGCATATCGGCGGGCAGCCACGCCGGGCGCGCCGCGGCCGGCAGCAGGTATGCTTCGAAGGCGCTCGCGGCGAATGCAATGGCGCCGGTGAAACCGGCCAGCAGCGAAACCCAGCCGGCGACGCAGCCGAGCGCCGGGTGCACCAGCCGCGCCAGGAACAGGTACTCGCCGCCCGATGCCGGCAGGCGCCGCGCCAGCGCGCCGTAGGACAGCGCGCCGCACAGCGCCAGCAGACCACCGACCAGCCATGCGGCAAGTACGCGCGCGGGCGTGTGCAGGTCGGCCAGCGCGAAGCCCGAGGTGGTGAACACACCGGCGCCGATCATGTTGGCGACGACCAGCGCGCTGAGCGAGGCGCTTCCCAGTCGCCGCGCGCTCACGGCCGCGTGAACGTCAGCAGGTAGTTCTGCGTGAGCATGTCGTCCCCCGGGGTCGGCCCGGGCAGGAAACCGGCGCGCGCGATCTCGGCCGCGACCACCTCGCGCCCGGCACGCACGTGGCCGAGTATCCAGCGCGGCGAGACGCCCTCGATGCGCTCGAAATCCACCACCACCAGGCGTCCGCCCGGCACCAGCGCCGTCTTCAGCGACGCCAGCAGGCTGTGCGGGTATTCGAGGTGATGATAGACGTTGCACAGGAACGCGACGTCGATGCTCGCCGGCGACAGCGACACGGCATCCGCCTCGCTCAGCACCACGCGCACGTTGTCGAGGCGGTGCGCCGCAACGCGCTCGCGCAGGTGGGCAACAAAGGCCGGCGCGATATCGAGCGCGAAGACCCGTCCCGAAGCGCCGACCGCGTGCGCGAGCAGCGGCACGAACAGCCCGGTGCCGGCGCCCACGTCGGCGACGCGCGCGCCGGGCGCGAGGTCGAGCGCGGCGACGATGGCGTGGCGCTCGGCATAGACCTCGCGGCTCTCGGTCTCGAAGCGCCGCACCCAGGTCTCGACCGCGACGCGCGGCCCGAGGTAGTGACGATTGGCCCCCGGCGCCACGCTCTCCTCGGCACCGGTTGGCGCGCCGAGCAGGCCGAGACACAGCGCCGCGGCGCAAATTGCTGACCGGTCCATGTTGTGCAGTATCGCGCAGTTGGCCGCCGCGCTCATGCGCCGGGAGTCGCGTATCGGCACACAGATGCGCAGCGCTGTCCGTATTTGTTCCTTCAGCACGATTCCACCCCGGGTCGCGACAAGGAATCCACGTCTAGAGGCGCTAGAATCGCACCAGGTTCAACCGGAAAACACACTGTGACTACGTACGCCGACATCACCGAATCGCCCGACACCCTGAAGCTCGCCCTGCAGGCCTTCATGGACGAACACATCTACCCCAACGAGCAACGCTACCACGACGAACTCAATGCGCTGCCCGATCGCTTCGGCCGCGTGCCGCTGATGGACGAGTTGAAGGAGAAGGCCAAGTTCGACGGCCTGTGGAACCTGTTCGTGCCGCACAGCCACGGCGGGCTGAAGAACGAGGACTACGCGCCGCTCGCCGAGATCATGGGCCGCGTGCTGTGGGCACCGGAGGTGTTCAATTGCAATGCCCCCGATACCGGCAACATGGAAGTGTTCATGAAATACGGCACCGAGGCGCAGAAGAAGCAGTGGCTCGAGCCGCTGCTGGCCGGCGAGATCCGCTCCTCGTACTGCATGACCGAACCCGACGTCGCCTCGAGTGACGCGACCAACGTGCAGACCTCGATCCTGCGCGACGGCGACGAGTACGTGATCAACGGGCGCAAGTGGTTCATCACCAACGCCATGTACGAGCGCACCCAGATCTTCATCGTCATGGGCAAGTCCGATCCCGACAACCCCAACCGCCACCTGCAGCAGAGCCAGATCCTGGTACCGAAGAACACGCCCGGCGTGAAAATCGTACGCCCGCTGACCACCTTCGGCTACGACGATGCGCCGATTGGCCATGCCGAAGTGCACTTCGAGAACGTGCGCGTACCGGCCGAGAACATCCTGCTCGGTGAAGGCCGCGGCTTCGAGATCGCCCAGGGCCGTCTCGGCCCGGGCCGCATCCACCATTGCATGCGCCTGATCGGCTGCGCCCAGCGCGCCCTCGAGCTTGCCTGCAAGCGCGCCGTGTCGCGTTCCACCTTCGGCCGCCAGCTCGCCGAGCACCAGTCGGTACGCGAGGATGTCGCCAAGTGCTACGCGGAGATCGAACAGGCCCGCCTGCTCACGCTCGAGACCGCGCGCAAGATGGACGAGGTCGGGCCGAAAGAGGCGCGCGACCTCATCGCCGCGGCCAAGATCGTCGTGCCGATGATGGCCCAGACGGTCATCGATCGCTGCATGCAGATCCACGGTGCCGGCGGTTTCACCAGCGACTACTTCATGGCCGAGGCGTTCAGCTATGCACGCTGGTGCCGCCAGGCGGACGGTCCGGACCAGGTCCACATGATGGCGCTCGGCAAGCAGATCATCGGCGAGTACGCCGACCTGTGACGCTGCGCGCGGCGCGGCCCCCGGGTCGTGCCGCGCCCCGCGCGCTGCTCAGAAATCGAGGAACAGCGTCAACGACAACACGTGGTTGCTGGCATCGTCGCGGTTCGCCCGGGCCACGTACTGGTTCATGTAGCCAACCTCGCTGCGCAGGTGTGGCGCGAGCTTGAAGCCGAGCCCGGCGAAGGCCCGGTTCTGATCGAAACCGTCGTCTGCGCCCCAGTCGGTATCGTCGAGGTTGATGAACACTTCGTCCCACAGCGCCAGGTAGACCCGCTCGCCAGCGCTCAGCGGGTAGCTCAGCTTGACCAGCTGCCGCGCGCGCCAGCCGGTCTCCTCGGCGCTCTCGATCATGCGCTGCTCGAGGCGCGAGCGCGTCGAGACGGTGACCCCGGCGATGGGCTGCGCGGCACGCCAGGTGAGTTGCTGCCAGATGCGATGCTCGACGATGGCGTCGGGCACGCCGATGGGATCGGTCGTGAAATAGCCGTAGCCGGCCCACAGCACGGTGCGCGGTGCGATCTCGTATCCGCCGGCCACCCGCAGCAGGCCCTGGTTACGCCGCGAACTGTCGTCGTTGAAACGGCCCTGGCCCTCGGCCCAGAAACGCAGCGCGCTGTCTGCCCCACCGACCGCGCCGGTCGCAACCACCGCGCCCCAGGTATGGAAATCGTCCACCGGTTCACCGGCGACGGGGACGCTGCACAGAAGCCACAGCGCGGCGGCGGCGAGTACCCCGAGCGGGGATACGGGTCGATACATGGGGGCGGGTCTCGTGTGGGACGCGCCCCGGCGTTGGCGATTTGCCGCCGCGCGGCCGGAGCGGGGGGCATCGTAACACCGCCCGGGCGCGACGCAAGGCGCCGGCGAATGGTTTCAGTCGAGCCGCTCCATGAAGATCGTGACTTCGGCCACGGTCACGCCGAACTTGCGGATGAACGAGCGGTTCATCAGGCGATCGCCATCGAGCTGCCACATCCAGTCGTCGAACGCCACGCGCCACTGTCGCCCGTCTACGGCGAGGTCCATCGCGTAGCGCCAGCGCATGGCGTTGCCGCGCGTCTCGCCGCGAGCGGTGCCGATGATGTCGTCGGCACGGCCGTCGAAGCCACCCGCGTCGTTCGGCGCGATGTGCCAGGTGCGCTGATCGCGCTCGCCGTCGGCGTAGACGAAGTCCTCGTCGAGGATCACGGCGTCACCCTCGCGGCGACCGCGGATGTCGACGTCGAAGCGGCGCACGACGCGGCCGCGCCAGTCCTGCACGATGCCCCAGGCGCGCACGTGGCCATCGAAGAACACGCGCGGGTCGAAGGCCGGGGAGGCTTCGGCATAATCGTCGAGGCGCAGGCCGCCGCAGCCGCCGAGCAGCAGGGTCAGGGCGAGCAGGGCCGAGCGGCGCGGGCGAAAACGTCGGGTAAGACTGTTCATGGCGGCTGCTACGCGCGGCCGCCGGGCGCGGATCAGTCGCGACGCATGAGGGCACGCGCGATGACGACGTTCTGGATCTCCGTCGCACCATCGAGATATTGCGCGATCTTGGCGCTCTCGAGGTGACGCGCGAGCGGCAGCTCGCGGCGCAGCCCATTCGCGCCCATCACCTGCATGCACTCGGCAATGCGCGCGAAGGCAGCGCGCGTGGCGAACTTCTTCGCATGGGCGGCGGCAAGCGTGGCGGATTCACCGGCATCGGCCGCGGCGGTTGCGCGCTCGGTCAGCGCCTGCGCGGCGGCGAGATCGGTCGCGCAATCGGCGAGCATCCATTGCACCCCCTGGAAATCGGCGACGTGCCGGCCGAAGGCCGGGCGCGCAGCAGTGTATTCGAGGGCCCGCTCGAGGGCGGTCTCGAGCATACCGCAGCACATCGCGGCGACCGCCATGCGCGCAACGTCGATGCCGGCGAGCGCCGCCCTGAGACCCGCGCCGGGGGCGAACAGCAGCGCATCCTCGCCCACCGCCGTGCGCGTGAACTCGAACCCGCCGGTACCCAGCGCGTGTCCCCCGAGCAGCGCGTAGCCCGCGCTGCGCGTGACGCCGGCGGCATCACCGGGAACCAGGAAACAGGCGATGCCCGCGGCGCCGCTGCCGGGCGCGGTCTGCGCGAACACCGCCAGCACGTCGGCGTGACGCGCATTGCTGATCCAGGCCTTCGCGCCATCGATCACCCATCCCGCGCCGTCGCGCGTGGCGCGCGTGGCGAGCGCCTGCGCATCGCTGCCGGCGCCCGGTTCGGTCAACAGGAAGGCGCCGACGGACTCACCGGCGAGCATCGGCTCGAGATGACGCGCAACCTGTTCGGGCGAACCGTCGCCCGCCAGCGTGGCGGCAAGGTTGTTGTGCACGACCAGCGCGAACGTCGAGGCCATGCACTCGCGCGCGAGCACGCCGAGCACCTGCGTGTACGCGCCGACGCCGAGCCCGCGGCCGCCCTGCGCGCACGGTACGCGCAGGCCGCACAGACCGGCCGCGGCGGCCTCGGTAAAGAACGACCGCGGCACGCTGCCGGCAGTGTTCCAGTTCTCGGCCTGCGGTGCGATGACGCGCGTGGCGAAATCCGCCGCCGCCGCCAGGGCCTGTCGGGTGTGGTCGTCCATGCCGCGCTCCAGTGCTGCCAGGCGCTACAGTATAAGTGGCCGCGCGCCCGGCACGGCCGCGCCCCAAGACCTGCCGGGCGCGCGCGCTAGCGGTAATCCGGGCGCAGCGAGTTGCGGTAGGCCTGGACCTCGAGGTAGCGCTCGCGCGGCAGCACGGTCGCGTCGTAGACCCAGCCCGACGATGCATCGACGCCCTTGTAGAACAACTCGCGCTGGCGCGCTTCGCTCTTCAGGCTCACGCCCGGCACCTGGCCGGCCTGCAACAGCGCGTTGAAGCGCGTACCCTGGTAGGGCAGCATGATGGTCGAGTCGACCGAGTTGCGCAGCGGCCGGCCGAGATGGTCTTCGCCAACCACCGGGTTGTCGATGACGAACTCGATCAGCGCCGTCGTCGCGGCCAGGTCGCGCTCGTTCTCCCACGGGTAGATCATGGTGAACGCGTCGACCGCGATGCCGAGGCGGTTGGCGATGCGCACCGCTTCGTAGTGCTCTTCGACCGACTGCGCCTTGCCGTTGCGCTTGTTGATCATGTCGAGCGAGCGCTGCGAGCCGGTCTCGATGCCGATCCCGACGCGCCGTCCGCCGGTCTCGGCGAACGGGCCGAGCAGCTTCTCGCCATGGCGCACGACGAGGTAGGCGTGGGTGAACGCGCGCCATGCGCTGTAGCCGTGGGCGGCGACGCGCGCGGCGAGGTCGCGCGTCTGGCGCGGGTTGAGCAGGCCGACGTCGTCGAAGAACATCACCGCGTACTTGTCACGCCCGAGTGCGCGGTGCGCCGCGGCCATGGCAGCGAGATCGGCGTCGATCATCTCGCGTGGGAAGAAGCGTGTACGCTCGCCGCCGGCTTCGCAGAAGTGACAGGTGAACGGGCAGCCGAGTGCGGTCACGGTGTGGAACGCGGGGAGGCCGGCGATCTCGTAACGGTAGCGCGCCATCAGCTCGAGGGGGCGGGTCGGCGCCATCGTGATGTGCCGGAGATCGTGCTGGTGGGAGAGGATGCGCGAGCGCGGGCCGTCGGGCAGGCCGGCCTCGAGCGTGTCGAGCAGGGGCTGCCAGCCGTCGTGCGGGACGACGTAATCGCAGGCCTCGTCGCCGCCGAGCGCGACCACCTGGTCGAGGTAATAGCGTGCGTGGCTGCCGCCCATCATCACCTTGATGCGCGGCTGCGCCTTGCGCGCCGCGGCGGTGAGCCAACCGGCGTACTCCGCCTGCGGCGTCATCACTGATAGCGCGAGCAGGTCGACGTCGTCGAAGATCGCCGTATCGAACGGCCGATCGGCGACCACCGTGCCGTCCTCGACGACGATCATGTGGCAGTCGGCAAGGGTACGCGGCTCCGCGCGGCGCCCCTGTGCATCCGGCGCGATGTACATCACCACCAGCGTTGCCGGGTAACCGTGCGCGGCGAGCCACGACTCGAGGTAGTGCGGCGCGAGCTGCTGGTAGACGAACTCCGCCTGCAGGAACGGATCGGGTGGTTTGACGAGCAGCGTGCGTGGTTTCATGAGGCGAGTCTCCCGGCGCGGGTGCGCGCCGCTTCGGCGAGCGCGCGGTTGAAGAAGTCGGCATAGGCGGGCAGCACGCTCTGGTCGAGCGCGAGCAGGCGCCCGCGGCGCTCGACCACCCGCGAGACGAAGGCGTCGCGTGCGGGTCCCGCGTGGGCCAGCTCGACGGCGCGCTCGGCGTAGGCCTGCGCGCCGCTGACCACCGCCTGCTCGAGACCGAGCAGGTCACACAGCCCGGCAGTGACGCGTCCACGCATGAATTCGCCGCGTTCGGTGACGAACGGGGTGCCGGCCCAGATGGCTTCGAAACTCGTCATGCCGCCGGAGAAGTGCAGGGTGTCGAGCAGCACGTCGGCGTTGGCGAGCAGCGCGTAGAACCCCCCCCCGGTTTGCTTGGGCACGAAGCGGATGCGTTGCGCCAGCACGCCGAGATGGGCATGAAAGCGTTGCATGAGCTTGTCCTGCCACGCCGGCCGGTCGCCGATGAGCGCGATACAGGCATCCGGATCGCGCGCGAGGATGGCGCCGAGATAGGCGTCGAAGTCGGGGTGCAGCTTGAACAGGCTCTGCGCGCAGAGGTAGATGCGCTCGTGCGGCGCGAAGCCGAGCCCCGCACGCGCGAACTCGGCCTGCGGCGGTGCACCCGGATCATCGTAGACGACCGGCCAGGACGGCAGCGCGGCCAGCGTCTCGGCGTAATGCGCGTGCGCCCCGGGCGGTTCGAGCAGCGTCGAGGATACAAAGTAGTCCATGGTCTCGAACCCGCTCGTCACCGGGTGGCCCCAGCCGAGGGCCTGCACCGGTGCGAGGCGCTCGGCGGCGAGCCAGTAGGAGACCGCTTCCATGCCTACGTCGGGATAGAAGATGACGTCGGCGTCGAGCCCGGCGAGGGCGCGCCGCGCGCTGTCGTGGTGGGCGTCGACATCGACACTGACGTCGGCCGCGGTGCGGATGCGGGCGGCGATGGCGTCGTCGCCGCAACCGATGCCGAGCACCGCGATCTCGAAGTCCTCGCGCGGCAGGCGCTCGATCAGCGGCGCGTAGAGGCGGCCGATGGTGTGCTGCTTGAAATGCGCGGAGACGAACGCGACGCGCGGCCGGCGCAGGGCGCGTGCGCGGACCAGGGGCGCATCGGCAACGGGCGGTGCGGGGCGCCAGGCACGCCGCATCAGCGCACCGACCCGCGTAGCCAGCGGCCGGTCGTCGAGCCCGTGGTAGGCGAAGTAGAACATCGGCGCGCCGAGCATCACCGCCGGGTTCCCCAACGCCGGCGGGGCGCGCTCGAGGGTCGCGAGATTGCTCTCGATGCGCGCGCGGTGCGCCGCGATATCGTCAGCGTCGTCGCAGAAGATCGGCCGCAGCAGCGCGAAACGCAGCATCGTCGCGCCGTCGGCGGCGCTCTCCAGCGCCATGCGATGAAAACGCAGGGCGTTGTCGAAATCGTCATCGTGCTGGTAGAGCCGGCCGAGGTTGATACAGACCTCGGTGTCCTGTGGATTCAGGCGCAGCGCCTCGAGCAGGGTCGTCCGCGCCTGGTCCGGCTCACCGGCAGCGAACCAGGCCAGGCCGAGATTCTTTTGCGCCGCGGCCCAGGCCGGGCGCAGCGCCAGCGCCCGCTCGAGGGTCTCGATGGCGCCGCGCGGGTCGCCGCGTCGCAGCCGCAGCTTGCCCAGGTTGTAAGCGGCATCGGCCTGCCCGGGCTCGGCGGCGAGCAGATCGCGCAGCAACGCTTCAGCGGCCCCGAGTTCACCGCGGCGCTCGAGGACCAGCGCATGGGTATTACGGTAATCGGCGACCTGCGGCGCGAGCCGCTGGCAGGTCGTCGAAGCCTCCCAGGCGGCGTCCAGCTCGTCCCCTTCGAGCAGGCTCGCGGCGAGCAGGTGCCAGATGTCGGCGGCACGCGGTTCGAGCCGCACGAGCTTGCGGCAGGTCTTTGCCGCGGCGGCAAAGTTCCCGCCGGCAAAATCGGCCGCAGCCCGCTTCAATTGCTGCGCGGTCTTGGGCTTTCTCTTTGATTCGGCGGACTTTCTGTTGCTCATCGATACCACTCGGCAGGACACTGCCAAGTGATATCAGCAAGGACTGTTCCAGGTTGCCGCGGCGCCGCCACGCGCCGGGGCCCGGGCATCAGCCGGCGCGATCGGCCTCGTTCTGGCGCGCGAGACCCGCCTTGAAACGCTTGAAGTTGGCCACGTAACCCTGCGCGGACTTGGTCAGGCCGGCGATCTGCTCGGCCGACAGCTCGCGCTTGACCCGTCCCGGCGCACCCATGACCAGGCTGCCGTCCGGGATCTCGGTACCCTCGGTGATCAGCGCGCCGGCGCCGATGAGGCAGTTGCGGCCGACCTTCGCGCCGTTCAGCACCACGGCATTGATGCCGATGAGCGAGTTGTCGCCGATGGTGCAGCCGTGCAGCATGACTTTGTGGCCGATGGTGCAGTTGGCGCCGATCACGAGCGGGTAGCCGGGATCGGTGTGCAGCACGGACAGGTCCTGCACGTTCGAGCCGGTGCCGATGGTGATGAGGTCGTTGTCGCCGCGCAGCACCGCGCCGAACCACACGCTGGCGTCCGGCTTGAGCAGCACCGAGCCGATGACGCTGGCGCTGTCGGCAACGAAATAATCGCCTTCGGCGACGACACGACGCTCGTCGAGTTGGTAGATCACGTCAAGTCCTCTGTGGTCGGGGAGGGCGTGACCATACCGCCTGCGGGAACGCATCGACAACCGCGCCTGCGCCGGGCCGTCGAGCGACCGGCCGCGCACGCTGAGCGACACGGCGCCGCCAATGCGTGAGAATGGGCATTCGTGCTGCAGCCCGACGCGCAGCATCCTCCTCGCGCCCCACGGAATCAGGTCATGGCGGACTCCGGCTATACCCTTTTCGACACCGCCATCGGCCCCTGCGGCATGGCCTGGAACGCCGCCGGCGTGACGGGCGTACAACTGCCGGAACTGACGCCCGCGGCGACGCTCGCACGGCTCGCCGGCCGCTTCCCGGCACTTACCGAGGGCAGCCCGCGCGGTGCGGCGCGGCAAGCGCGCGACGCCATGTGCGCGCATCTCGACGGCCGCTCGCGTGACCTGGCCACGATCCCACTCGACCTCGCGGGCGTCAGCACATTCCGGCGCGAAGTCTACGCGGCGGCGCGCCGCATCCCGCCGGGCCGCACCGTGACCTACGGCGAACTCGCCGCCCGGGTCGGCGCACCGCAGGCGGCACGCGCCATCGGCCAGGCGATGGGCAACAACCCGTGTCCGATCATCGTGCCCTGTCATCGCGTGCTCGCCGCGGGTGGAAGGGCAGGCGGCTTCTCGGCCGCCGGTGGCGCGACGACCAAGGCCTACATCCTGCGCATCGAGGGCGCGAGGGACGTCGCGTTCGAGGGCTTCGGCTACGATCCTCTGGAAGCAATCGCCCACTTGCGCGCGGCAGACGCACGCCTCGCCGCGGTGATCGAGCGTATCGGCCCGCCCAAGATCGAATTGCGCCACACCAGCAGCATCTTCCTCGCCCTGGCTCGCGCCATCGTCTACCAGCAGCTCAGCGGCAAGGCCGCGGCGACCATCTTCGGCCGCGTGTGCGCGCTCTTCCCGCGCGGCGAACGCGACTTCAACGCTCGCAACCTGCTCGCCATACCGGCACCGCAACTGCGCGGCGCGGGCCTGTCGAACAACAAGCTGCTGGCGCTGACCGACCTCGCCGAACGCACGCTGGCCGGCGAAGTGCCGACGCTCGCCCAACTCAGGCAGATGGACGACGAGGCCGTCATCGAGGCGCTGACGCGCGTGCGTGGCATCGGCCGCTGGACCGTCGAGATGATGCTGATGTTCCGCCTCGGCCGCGCCGACGTCATGGCCGTCGACGACCTCGGCCTGCGCCAGGGCCACGCCATCATCGTCGGCCGCAGCGGCGAAACCGAGCGCAAGACCCTCGCCGCCTACGCCGAACGCTGGCGCCCCTACCGCAGCGTCGCCAGCTGGTACCTGTGGCGCGCCGTCGAACTTGCGCGCGAACAGCCCCGCCCCTGAGCCCCCAACTTGGCTCAGGCGTCGCCCAAAAGCATCCCCCAAAAGTGTCAGACACTTTTGCCCTGAAGCGATTTTTCGGATCGCCTCAAAAGTGTCTGACACTTTTGCTTAAATTTTCGCCAGTCGCGCAGACGCGGTTGACCGTCACCTCCCGGCTTGGGAAACTCGGTAGAAGCTGACAGGACGTCGGCACGGGAACGCGTCCCGGCGCACTCGGAAACGGTTTAGAAGGAGGTGAACCATGACCAGGCAATCACGGCTGGATATCGCCGCATACCCGCAACACATCGTGCAGCGCGGCAACAATCGCGGCCGCATCTTCGGGGGCGACGACGATCGCCGTTACTTCCGTCAGCTCGTCGCGAGCGCCGCGGCAAAACACGCTGTCGCCGTGCATGCCTACGTGCTGATGAGCAACCATGTCCACCTGCTCGCGACGCCGGCGCATGACGGTGGCGTCGGTCGGGTGATGCAATCGGTCGGCGTGCGCTACGTGCACTGGTTCAACCGGCGTTACGGGCGCACCGGCACGCTATGGGAAGGCCGTTACCGAGCCAGCGTGATCGAGGCCGATCGCTATCTGCTGGCCTGTCACCGTTACATCGAACTCAACCCGGTCCGCGCCGGCCTCGTCACGCGGCCCGACGCGTACCGCTGGTCGAGCCATCGCGCCAATGCGGGCGGCGCGCCCGATGCACTGATCGACGAACACGCAGTCTACCTCGCGCTCGGCGACACCCCCGCGCGCCGGCGCGCCGCTTACCGCGCACTCTTCGCGCAGCCTGTCGCGTGGCTCGCACTGGCCCGTATCCGGCACTGTACCGAGCAAGGCTGGGCACTCGGCGACGGCGGCTTTCTCGACCGCGTGAGCACGCTCGGCGCGCGCCGGGTGGAACCCCTGCCGCGCGGCGGCGACCGCCGCCCGGATCTGGTGGCGCTCAGTCCAGGTGCACGTTGATGCGGCGGTTCTGGCGGCCTTTCTTCTCCACCTTGCCGATGCGTACGCGGCCGATTTCACCGGTGCGCGCGACGTGCGTGCCGCCGCAGGGCTGCAGATCGGTGCCCTGGACGTCGACCAGGCGTACACGTCCCTGGCCGCTCGGCGGCTTGACCGACATCGTGCGCACGAGATCCATGTTCGCCTGCATCTCCGTGTCCGTGATCCAGCGCGCAGTCACGGCTTGGTCCTGCGCGACCAGCGCATTCAGCGCCTGCTCGAGGGCCGCCTTGTCCAGCGTCTCGCTCATGTCGAAGTCGAGCCGGCCCTTGTCCTGGCCGATCGCGCCACCGGTCACGTCGTGCGGCACCAGCGCACACAGCAGGTGCAGGCAGGTGTGGGTGCGCATGTGTCGATAGCGGTAATCCCAGTCGATCGCAGCGGTCACGGCGGTGCCGACCGCGGGCGGCACCGAGCCCTCCTCAAGCTGGTGAATCAGCTGCCCCGATGCGTCCTTGCGCGTATCTCGCACGTCCAGCACCGTGCCGTCGGGCAGGGTCAGCGTGCCGCGATCGCCCGGCTGGCCGCCGCCCTCGGGATAGAACACGGTGCGGTCGAGCACAACACCCGTTTCGGTCACCGCAACCACGCCCGCCTCGCACTCGCGCCGGTAGGCGTCGTCGCGAAAGAGTTCATCGGTCATCGTTTTCCATCCTTCTCCGTGCGATCGCGTTCGCGACCCGCAGCGCCGGCGTGCCGTTGCCCCGGGGCTCGCCTCGACGCCGTGGCGTACGCCCGGCTCACAGCGCCGGCCGCCGCGTGTGCCACTCGGTCAGGGCTTCATAGGCCGCACCGGCGCGCAGCACCGCGGCCTCGTCTCCGTGGCGCCCGATGAACTGCATCGCGGTCGGCAGGCCGTCGACGGTGAAGCCGTTCGGCACGGTCAGGCTGGGATGGCCCGAGAAATTGGTCGGCGCCGAGAAGCGCACCAGCGCGGGCACCTCTTCGGGCGCCATCACCGCCTGTGGATCGGGCTGCGGCGGCGCCGGTGTCGGCATCGCCGGGCAGACCAGTACGTCGATGCCGGCGAGCTGCTCGTCGAGCAGCGCACGCGTCTCCTGGCGCTGGCGCGTGGCGCGCGCATAGTCGGTCGCGCTCACCCGGGACCCGTGCTCGAGCAGGGCGCGGAACGCGGGGCCGTACTCGGCAGCGTGTTCAGGGTAGAGATCCTGGTGTCCGATGAGGGCATCGACCGCGCACACGTCGAGCCAATGTTGCGCACAATCGGCGAGTTCGGGAGCGTTCAGCTCGACAATCGTCGCACCGGCCGCCTGCAGCACGTCAACCGCGGCGAACAAGGCGTCGCTCATCTGCGGATCGGTGTCGGTCGTCGCGTAGGCGCGATCGAGACCGATGCGCAGACCCTGCGGGCCGGCGGCCAGCGCCGTACCGTAATCGCCCGGCGGGTCGGTGCGCGTCGCACCGTCACGCGGGTCGCGCCCTTCGAGCACGGCGAGCAGGGCCGCGCAATCGGCCACCGATCGCGCCATCGGGCCGATGTGGTCGAGCGTATCGGCGAGCGGAAAGACGCCGTAGCGGCTGATCTTGCCGAACGTCGCCTTGAGCCCGACCACACCGCACGCGGCGGACGGGAAACGGATCGAGCCGCCGGTGTCGGTGCCGAGGCTCGCGAAACACAACGACGCCGCAGTCGCCGCACCCGAGCCACTCGATGACACCCCGGCCCAGTGATCGAGTTTCCACGGGTTGCGCGGCGGCGTGAACGCGGGGTGATAGCCGTAGAGCGCGAACTCGGTCAGCGCGAGCTTGCCGAGCGTCACCGCGCCGGCGGCCTGCAAGCGCTCGACGACGGCGGCATCGTAGCCGGGGCGGAAGTCGCGCAGGATGGGCGACGCACAGGCCGTCGGCAGGTCGGCCGTGTTGACCAGGTCCTTCAGTGCTATCGGCATGCCGTGCAGCGGGCCGCGGTAGTTACCGGCGCGAATCTCGGCTTCGGCCGCACGCGCCTCGGCAAGCGCGAGTTCGCCGGTCACGAGTGCGTAGCTGCCGATGCGCGCATCGACCTCGGCGATACGTGCGAGCATCGCTTCGGTCAGGGCGACCGGCGAGACCTCGCCGGCGGCAATGGCGGGTGCGATCTCGGTGATGGTCCGGGTCAACAAGTCGGTAGCGGCAGTCATGGATACTCCCTTGGCAGCCCCGTCCCTGTGGGGCGTCGATTCACGTTCGATGACGCGCGCGGGCGCGTCGGACTCAGGCGCCGTCCGGCGTGGCGAGCAGTCCCGCGATCTCGGCGTCGTCCGGGAAGCGGCCGCAGGCACGCTTCGACCAGACGAGACGACCATCGACGGTGATGTCGAATACCCCGCCGCGCCCTTCGCGCAAGGTGACCTGGGCGGCGCCGAGCGCGAGCAGCCGATCCCTCACCCGGAGGGCATGCGGTGCGTAGTTTCACATCACGCAGTATTCGATCGTCACCATCACGTGTACTTCGCTCGCGCCTGGATGGTTCATGGTAAACGAGACTGGCCAAGCAGGTGCAGGCGCAGCGCATTGAGTGCACTGATCACGGAGAACTGGCGCACGCGCTCGCGGTCGCCGGGCAGCCGCACGCGCTCGACGGCGAGGGTCTCGCCGATGGCGAGCCCGAGATAGGTCTGCGCGGCACCCGAGACGTCGCCGAGATCGTGCTGCCCCGTGGTGGCGATACCGATGTCGGCGCCGAACGCGCGCTGGACCGCGCGCGCGAGCGTCTTCGCCGCCTCGAAGGTGCCGAGCATCTCGGCCGGCACGCCGAGCAGGCTCGTACGCACGGCACCGGCAGTCGGCACGATACCGCCGCGGAACACCTCGCCACCGGGATCGAGCGCCGACAGCCGCATAGCGGCGATGCCGCCGCTGGTGACCTCGGCCAGGGCGAGGGTCAGCCCGCGTTCGCGCAGCAGGCCGAGCACCACGGATTCCATCGTCTCGTGATCGACGCCGAACACGGTGTCGCCGAGCAGCGCGCGCACGCGCGGCTCCTCCTCGGCAATGAGGCGCATCGCGCCGGCCTCGTCGTCGCCGGCGGCGGTGATGCGCACCTTGAGCCCCTCGATGCCGCTGGCGAGGAAGGCCAGCGTCGGGTTGCCGATGGCGTCGAGCTCCTCGATGCGTCCGGCCAGCAGTTCGGCGAGGCGCGACTCGCTGTGTCCCCAGGTGCGCAGCACCCGCGAGCGGATGACCCGGGTGAAGCCGGCGCGGCGGGTCAGGTCGGGCAGGATCGTCGCGTGCATCATCTGGTGCATTTCGTAGGGTACGCCCGGCACCGCGTAGATGACCTTGTCGCCGACCGGGCAGACCAGCCCCGGGGCCGTGCCAGGCTGATCCGGGATCACGCTGGCGCCGGCCGGCACCATCGCCTGGCGCAGGTTGTTCTCCGGCATCGCGCGTCCGCGCGACGCGAAGATGTCGCGGATGTGCTCGGCGACCTCGGCATGGAACTCGAGTTCGACGCCCATGATTTCGGCGATCGCGTCGCGCGTGATGTCGTCCTGCGTCGGCCCGAGCCCACCGCAGCAGATCACGGCCTCTGAGCGGTTCAGCGCCTGGCGGATGGTCGCGACGATGCGCGCATGGTTGTCGCCGACCTTGGTCTGGTAGAACGAGTCGATGCCGTGCATGGCGAGCTGCTCGCCGATCCACGAGGAATTGGTGTCGATGATTTGTCCGAGCAGCAGCTCGGTGCCGATGGCGACCACTTCGCAGCGCATGTGAAGGTTTCCGTGGTGTGGGCTCGCGGGTGCGCCGCGGTGCCGGCGCAGGCCCGATTATGCCTGCGTTCGATGGGCGTTTGTCGCTTCCTGCGCGCGGTCGCGGCGCGCGCGCGGCAACGACGATGGGCTATAGTCCGGATTCGGAGAGACGCCAGCGAGGAGATCGGCCAGCATGCAGTTCACCATCGTCGGCGCGGGCGCGCTCGGTACCATACTCGGCGCACATCTCGTCGAAGCGGGGCACGAGGTGCGCATGATCGCCCGCGGTGCACGTGCGCAGGCGCTCACACGTGACGGCCTGCGCGTCACCGGAGTGCGCGAACTCACGCAGCCGTGCACGGTCGCCGCCGCCCCTGAAGCGGGCCAGGACGACGACGTCCTCGTCTACGCCGTGAAGACCTACCACATGGCCGACGCCCTCGCGTCGATCGACGGCGTCACGCCGCGCGCGGTGTTCTCGCTCGCCAACGGCGTGCAGAAGAACGAGCAGCTCGCCGGCGTATTCGGCACCGCCCGCGTGCTCGGCTGCATGGCCAACTTCAGCGGCGAGCTGCTCGCCGACGGGCGCGTCACCTTCACGCGTAACGTGATGCTGCATCTCGGCGGCGGGGGCGGCGCCCGCGCGACGGAGATCGCTGGGCTCATCGACGCCGCCGGCATCCGCGCCACGGCCTGCGCGAACATCGAAACCGTGGAATGGTCGAAGTTCGTCGGCTGGGTCGCACTGTTCGCGCTCGCCGTGATCGCGCGCAGCACCACCGGTGTCGCGCTCGACAACCCGCACTTCGCCCAGCTCGGTGCGGCCGTCATCCGCGAGACCGCGCGCATCGCCGCGGCGCGCGAGATCCCGCTCGTCGACCAGTCGCCGATGCCGGTCGCGAGCATCGCCGGCGCTTCGTCGCGTGCGGCCGTCGCGCTGGTGCGCGAAGTCGGCCGCGAACTCGCGCGCAGCGCGCCCGATCACCGCATGTCGGCGCTGCAGGATCTCGAGGCCGGACGCCGCCTCGAGGTGCACGAGACGCTCGGCTACGCGGTGCGCGAGGCCGCCCGCCTGGGCGTCGACGCGCCCACGCTCGCGCTGTGCTACGAGATCGGCGCCGGGCTCGACGCTCTGCCGCATTGACGCCGCGCCGCCATCCCTGACCAATGCATGGGCCGAAGCGTGGGCTAGAACATGGGCCAGATCGCGGGCCAGTGGTGACATAATCCGGGCTCCGGCGCGTATACGCGCCTGCGCATTGCCACGGAGAGATCGCCCATGCCGAGCTACAAGGCCCCCGTCGACGACACCCGCTTCATCCTCAACGAGGTCATCGGCCTCGAGCGCTACGCGGCGCTGCCGGGCTTCGACGAAGCCACGCCCGACCTCGTCGGCGCCATCCTCGAAGAGGGCGCCAAGCTCTGCGAACAGGTCATCGCGCCGCTCAACGCGGTCGGCGACGAGCACGGCTGCGTACGCCACGAGGACGGCAGCGTGACCACGCCACCGGGTTTCCGCGAGGCGTACCGGGAGCTCTGCGAAGGCGGCTGGATCGGCCTCGCCGCCGAGCCCGAGTTCGGTGGCCAGGGTCTGCCGCACGTCATCGCCAACGCGTTCGAGGAATACCTGATCTCGGCCAACATGGCCTTCGCCATGTACGCCGGCCTCACCCAGGGTGCCATCGCCGCGATCCGCGCGGTCGGCAGCGAGGCACAGAAGACCCGCTACATCCCCAAGCTCGCCGCGGGCGCCTGGACCGGCACGATGAACCTGACCGAACCGCACTGCGGTACCGATCTCGGCCTGCTGCGCACGCGCGCCGAGCCGCAGGCCGACGGCAGCTACGCCATCACGGGCACCAAGATCTTCATCTCTTCGGGCGAACACGACCTGAGCGAGAACATCATTCACCTCGTACTCGCCAAGATGCCCGACTCGCCGGACAACGTGCGCGGCATCTCCCTGTTCGTCGTCGAGAAGTTCCTCGTCGGCGAAGACGGCGCGCCGGGTGCCAGGAATGCCGTGTCCTGTGGCTCGCTCGAAAAGAAGATGGGCATCCACGGCAACTCGACCTGCGTGATGAACTACGACGGCGCCAAGGGCTATCTCATCGGCGAAAAGGACAAGGGCCTGCGCGCGATGTTCATCATGATGAACGCCGCACGCCTCGGCGTCGGCCTGCAGGGCCTCGCGATTTCCGAGGTCGCGACACAGAATGCCGCCATCTACGCGCGCGAGCGCCTGCAGGGCCGCGCGCTGTCCGGCCCCAAGAATGCCGAAGGCAAGGCTGATCCGATCATCGTGCACCCGGATGTGCGCCGCATGCTGATGAACGCGCGCGCATTCAACGAGGGCGCGCGTGCGCTCGCCCTGTGGGGCGCGCTGCAGGTCGATCTCAGCCACAAGGCCGGCAGCGAGGAGGAGCGGCAGCAGGCCGAGGACCTGATCGGCCTGCTGACGCCGGTGATCAAGGGCCACTTCACCGACAAGGGCTACGAGCACGCGACCAACGCCCAGCAATGCCTGGGCGGGCACGGCTACGTGCGCGAGTGGGGCATGGAGCAGTTCGTGCGCGATGCGCGCATCGCCATGATCTACGAAGGCACGAACGGCATCCAGGCACTCGATCTCGTTGGCCGCAAGCTGCCCGCCAACGGCGGGCGCGCACTGCGCAGCTACCTCGGCATCGTCGCCGAATTCGTCAAAGAACATGCGGCGGCGGACACGCTGGCGCCGATGATGGCACAGCTCGGCGAAGCGCTTGCCGACCTGCAGGGAGCGACGAGCTGGTTGATGCACAACGCCATGACCAAACCGGACAACGCAGGCGCCGGCTCCGTACCCTACCTGCACCTGATGGCGCTGGTGATGTTCGGCCATATGTGGGGGCAGATCGCGAAGGCCGCGCTCGCCGGGCTGGCGCGCGGTGATGGTGACGCGACCTTCTACGAGAACAAGCTCGTCACGGCACGTTACTTCTTCTCGCACGTGCTGCCGGAGACCCGCGTGCATCGCGCGCGCGTCGAAGCCGGCGCCGAGAACGTCATGGCGCTCGCCGCCGAGGCGTTCTGAGCGGGCGGGGCAACCGCGGATTCGACGCTTCCCTACTCGTAGCGCCTGCCGTCGTGTTCCAGCCAGCCGTCGGCGTGGCGGCCGGCAGGATCGTGATGCGTCCAGTGCACCACGCCGCCGCGCGGGTTCCACTCGTACTCGCCGTAGAACGCGACACTGTCACCGACGGCGAGGCCGCGCACGCGCGGCGCCAGGTCGATGTTGTGCGCCACGAGCACCGTCTGGCCGGTCGACGTGCGCAGAATGAATCGTTGATGGCGGCTGCCGTCGTCATCGTCGGATAATACGCGCACCACCTCGCCATGGGCGCGAACTTGCAGGTCGCTGAGGCGGCGCTCGAAAGCGCTGCGCAGCGTCTCGCCGGCGCTGTCCGCGCGCTGCGGCGCCGCCGGCGGCGCCAGCAAACCGAACTCGCGCCCCCCCGACACGAGCGCAGCGACGAGCAGCGCGACCAGCCACCAGGATCGTTTCACGGACCTCCCCCTCCAACGGCTGCGCTGGCAGCATTCCGGGACAGGCGGCGAGAATAGCGTCATCCGAGCGACGGCGGATACCCGTCTTGCCACGCTGCGCCTTCGTCACCCGCCGTTCTGCGAGAATGTGCGGCAAGCGTGGGGCGGACCTGCGCGCCATCTGCACGTCACTACACACCAACCCAAGAGGACCGAAGCTCATGACGACACTCCCCATCCTCGGCCCCGCCGCCGTACTCGTGCTGTGGTCGCTCGTGGTACTGCTATGGCTGATCGTCACCCGGCTCCCGGCATTCGCACGGGCCGGCATCCGCCTTGCCGACAGCCCGCCCGGCGCCCGCTACGCAGACGTCGAACAGGACATGCCGGCCCGCGTCAACTGGGTCTCGCACAACTACACGCACCTGATGGAGCAGCCGACCATCTTCTATGCCGTGGTTGCCGTCCTGGCGCTGGCCGGAGACACCAGCACCATCAACCTCGCGTTCGCCTGGGGTTATGCCGGGCTCCGTATCGCCCACAGCCTGTGGCAGGGGCTGGTCAACGTCGTTGCGGTGCGCGTCGTCCTGTTCGCTTGCTCGACCCTGTGCCTGTGGGTGCTGGCGGTCAATGCGGTACGACTGACCGTATTGTGATCCGCGCGGCCGGCGCCACACCACGCCGTCACTCGCGGTGCCGCTGGTAGAGCGCGTCGAACGCGGCGGAATTGAATCCGTTCATGCGCTGGCGACCGACGAGTATCACGGGCACGCCATGAGCCTCGAGGCGGGCGAAGTCGCGCTTGCCGCGCGCGCTCGTCTCGACGTCGTACTCGTCGTAGGCGACATCCTGCGCATCGAAATAACGCCTGGCCTGCTTGCACACCCCGCACCAGGAAGCGCTGTATAGCACCACCTTCGGTGCGACGCCGAACACCTCACCGACGCTCTCGATACTCGGGCTCTGGTAGACATTGGGCCTGACCGTGACGATCTCGGCCGCGACGTCCGGTGGCGGCCGGTCGCCGAAATGCACACGCCCCTCGGCGTCACGCCAGGTGTGGATCTCGCCGGCACACGTCGCGGCGCCCCACAGAACGAGCGCCATGCCGGCCGCGCGTACCGATCCCGCGCACCCGTGCCCGCACCTCGCTGCGCGGCATGCGCACACGGGAAGAATCGCCGCGCCGCGTCTCATCCCGGCGCCCCGCAGCGCTGCTCAGCTGGCTTCGCCGAGGATGGTGACCGTCGGCTCATCGAAGGCCAGGATGCTCACGCAGTCGTTGAGCCCCGTGATCAGGTACTCGGTCAGCTCGGTCGTATCCTGCGCGAAACCGGGGCGCGCCGATTCCTGTGACAACCAACCGTTGATCACCACGCTGTGCAGCCAGTGGCGGCTGTGTCCTTCGCCCTGCCACATCTCGCCCAGGTCGCTCTCGTCGAGCACGCGAAAGCCGGCCGGCGACTCGAAATCGACATAGACGACGCCGTCCCAGCTGTCGAAGTCGAGCGTTACCCGCAGCGACCAGACGTCGTAGTGCAGCTCGGTAATCTGCGGCGTGCCCTTGGGGCCATCGTCGATCGCGACGGCGCTGAGAACGGGTTTGGCGGTCATGGTAGTCCTGTTCGTGATGTAGGGCAGGGCGCACAGCCGGCGCAGCACGCCGCAGGTTCGATTGGCGCGCTACCGGCATCGTGTGCCGCGGCCAGTGTACGCGCGGCGCACGTCCCGCCGCCACGCTCCGTCATATTCCGGTATTGCCGTGCGGCGTTCGCTCCAGGACGACGACCGGGATCGTGCGCGCCGTGCGCGCCTGGTAGTCCCGGTAGGGGGGATAGACGGCCTCCATCTGCGCCCACAGCGCCTCGCGCTCGACGCCCTCGGCAGTCCGCGCCCGCACCGCGAAGCGCTCGGGGCCGACCTGGATCTCGACGTCGGGCGCGGCGCATAGATTGAGATACCAGGCCGGCTGCGTCTGCGCACCGCCCTTGGACGCGATCACGACGTAACCACTGTCGCAGGTTCCGTAGAACAGCGGCATCGTCGTGCGCCTGCCCGAGCGCCGTCCGACCGTGGTCAGCAGGAGGCTCGGCACGAGCCCGCTGCCGCCGACAGTCGTGGCATCGAAATAATGGCCCTCCCGGCCACCGCTCTCGAGGTACTGCGCGAGATGCCGTGCGATCCAGGCCGGCAACGTACCCGACTCGAGTTCATCGACCGTCGCCTTCACGTCGAACTTCGTCATCGTTCCTCTCCCCTGCGGCTCCGCCACGTTCACCGTCGCCGGCATGGTGCCATGGTGGACCGCCGCCGGCGATCCCCGGACACCGGGACCGCGAGGGCCCGCCCGGCGCGAGTCGACCGCTGCGCCTAGGCGCCCGTCTTGCCGCGCAGCGGGTAGCGCGCCAGGATGTCACGGCACGACGCCACGATTGCCGCCAGGTCGCCGGGCTCCAGCGCGAAGCCGAAGTCGTGCACCTCCGACTTGTGATCGGGCGTGATCCGGGTCTTGCCGATGAGCTGTCCGTTCGGTACCCGCCACAGTTCGATCTTCAGGTTCGGCTCCATGCAGTACAGGCCCGTCTCCGTCGCTGCCCCCGCGGCCATGCGCTCGCAGCCGGACTGCAGCGCCGCCAGTTCGCTCAGATGCACGATCGGTCCGGAGACGGCAACCCGTGAGCTACCCGCGCGGTAGCGTGCGATCACATCGAGCCAGTTTGCCTCCCAGTAGTCGTCGGACCCGGTATCGTGTCGGCCGGCGATCCACAGCGACAGCCCGGCCACCACCAGGTCGGCGACGCGCCGTGATGGCGAGATCGGCTCACTCATGGGGTGCCCCCGCGCCTCGCACGCTAAGCGACGGTGACGCCGTGCGCCGCGAGAAGCTCGAGCGTCTTCGGAATGTCGGGGTCGGCCGCATCGATGTTCGCACCGATCTGCGTGAACATCTCCGCCGCCCGGCTGTCCCGGCTGGTGATCTCCAACATCGAGCCGCCGCCCTTGCCATAGGTGAATCCATGAACGGTATTGCGCGGCACGTGTACCAGCGTCCCCGGGACGCACGCGTGTTCGTCGGCTGCGCACAGGAAATGAATGGTACCGCTCAACACATAGAATGCCTCGTCCCAATCATGGCTGTGCGGCGGCGGGCCGGAGCCTTCTCCACCTTCCTGGAACGTGACGCCGTAGCATCCGTTGCCGCTCGAAGCGGCGAGTACGGTGACCTTGGTTCCGAGCACATCCAGTGCGGCGGGGCGATCCGTGCCAGGAATGACGACGTAAGGCTTGCTCATTCGACCAACCTCCAACGAAATAGAAAGACCCGCACGCAATCGCGGCAGCGCGGAACGCAACTGGCGACGACCCGTGTCATCGCCGGGGTCAGCGGCACACCCGGGGCACCAACCGCAGAATCGCTTCGCACGTAACGATACCGCACCACTGGTAAAGCGGGATTACCACGTACGCGAGCGCGCTCTGCGGATCAGGGTGGAAAAATACGGCATCGAGGTACAGGAACACGCCCCCGAGCCCAAGAACCATGGCCGCGACGAACCGCCACGGAAACAGGCGAGGCACAGCGCGCTGCCAGGTGCTTGCCGCTGCGAGCAGGAGGTAAGGGCTCACACACCAGGCCATGAAGCCGGTCAACGCGAGGAACCCACCCGCGCTATCGTAGGGCGGCTCCCCGGTCCAGGGCCTGGCGCTCCAGAGCATCAGGCCGCCTGCCAACGTGCCGCAAGCCACGCTGGTGACGCGAAGCACGGCCCGGTAGCGGGGGGTTCGCACGCACGCCTACCGCGCAAGCGCGATGCGTGGGCGCCCGAAGGGCGGGGCTGCGACACTGGAAGCAGGGATCACGGCGCGGCCTCCGGCAAGCGGCTGGGCGGCCGCCGGCATCTTCGCCAGGTGCACGGGCTCGCCCGGGTGAACATCCACCATGACGCGTTTCGCACCGACGGCGCTGGTCAGGTGCTCAAGTCTACGGGCATTGCGACCCGGCTGCCAGGAGGCAGCATGCTCCTCGGGAGGCGCGTTGCGCGCGCCGTGTCTCGCCCGGACCGCGTCAGCCGCTCGCCGGCACGTGCCGGCGCAGTTCGAAGACGGGATGACAGCGCGCAATCTCGGTGAATGCGGCGTCCGGACTTTCCGGCGTGACGCGAAAATACCGCTGCACCGTCATCGCATAACGGGTCAGATACTCACGTAGTATGTCGACCTTCTCCGGCCCGGTGATTTCGGATGCGTGATAGGTCGCCTCGTCCGCGCCCCGCTTGAGGCTCAACACGCCGCCGGCCCTGACGTTCCTGACCCACTGCGTTTCTCCCCTGGGCGCGACGAGATAGGTGCGGCCGTCGTGCTCGAGGAGATTCACCGGCGTCGAGTAGATTCGCCCCGACTTCCGGCCGGCAACCGACAACCGGTAGTTGTGACGCAGGCCGATGCCGAGCCCTGCGACAAAGCCGAACACCCGGTTGAAGCAACGCTCGAGCCTGCCGGGAGCACGAAAGGTGGTCTGCTCGGTCATGAAGCACCTCACGCCGGGTCCACTCCGGCCCGACAACAACCTTGGCGACGACCGCGATCGAAGAACCGGCGCAGGCCCGGGACCGAGCGTGATGCCCGGTAACGCGGACTACTGTGCGCGCGTCACGTAGCTCAGAATCTCCACAACCTGCTCGGGGGTTCGTGCCCATGCCATCGCCGACGCGTCAACTTCCTTGAGTGCATGAACAATGTCTTCGTCGTGAAGCGTGATGTACGGCTTACCGATGGCGGCACAGTATCCAGCGTCGAATGCGGCATTCCACTGCTTGTACTTCTCGCCGAAGCGCACCACCGCGATATCGCACTTATCGAGCAGCGTTCTGGTGCGGATCCCGTTGACCTTCGACGACTTGTGATCGCGCCAGTAAGCATCGGACTCCGTACCGAGCACGTCCCCGGCCGCATCACTTGCCGCGTGGTCGGTAACGGCCGACGAGAAAGTCACGGGAAGGCTTCGCGACGTGGCGCCCTCGCGAATCCTGTCGCGCCAGTCTGTATGGATCTCACCCGAAAGATAGACAGTCCAGTTCATGTAAGCTCCTCAGGTCGAGGGAAGGGACAACGCTCGACTCCGGCCCGGCAACGCGAACCATCACTCGCCACGCCGCTGAACGGTAAGCGGTCATTCCGGGCCGTACTTGACCGGAGGCAGGGTTAGCAGGTCAGACGGCGCCGGCCAAGTCGAGGTCGGAGCGCAACGGCTCATCAGCGAATAGCGCTTTCCAACGCCGCGGCG
>Ga0180430_10001092_pt1 | contig 27564 bp, 24 predicted proteins | sample SS_ome_9_FD_132999 | JGI IMG/M metagenome (GOLD analysis project Ga0180430, IMG submission 132999) | Hypersaline lake sediment archaeal communities from the Salton Sea, California, USA - SS_1_S_2 metaG | ecosystem: Environmental > Aquatic > Non-marine Saline and Alkaline > Hypersaline >... | reverse complement strand
GTTCCATTGTAAAATGGTATAATCTCGGAGACTGGCTGCCACCCGGGGAGCTGATTCCAGATGAGATGGTACATACCTTTGTTTTATGGTATTGTGCCGATATCACTGCCAGAACAGCCGGAGTGCTGGGTGCGGAGGACGAGGTGGAGAAGTACAGCTCACTGGCAGATGAGACCAGAAAGGCATTCCAGAAGCGCTTTTATAATGCCAGAGCAGGATCCTATGGTGATGCAGGGGGAAATGTACTGGCTCTGAAGATGGGAGTTCCTGAAGAACAATATGACCGTGTGGTCCTTGCATTGAAGGAAGGGGTCCTTAAAAATGGCGGGCACCTCGACACGGGTATTCTCGGCACCCGTTTCTTCTTTGAAGTGTTGGCCGATCATGGTTTGAATGATTTGGCTTATGAAGCCATGAATAAGCGAACCGAGCCATCTTATGGGCACTGGATTGAATTGGGTTCTACCACCACCAGGGAAAACTGGAATGAGAATGGTTCCCACAATCATCCCATGTTTGGAGGCGGACTGGTTTGGTTTTACCGGAACCTGGCAGGGATGCAGGCCGATCCCCTGGAACCGGGTTACCGCCATATCATATTCAAGCCTCAGGTTGTGGAGGACCTGGAATTTGTCACCTACCTGAACGATACTCCCTATGGAGAGGGAGGCATTACCTGGAGGAACGAAGAAGACGTATTTATGATGGAGATTACCGTTCCGGTGAGTTCACACGCCACAGTTTATGTTCCGGCTACAGAGCTGAATCAGATCACTGAAAGTGGAGCCACTACTGACCAGAGCAGGGATGTACTGTTCAAGGAGATGAAAGATGGCTATGCGCTTTTTGCCGTAGAGAGCGGAAACTACCGTTTCCGGGTTGGGCAGGAGCTTACCCTTCAAGAGGATGAGCTAAACGAGTGAGTTTGAATTGAAGATCAACCCGAATACGGAAAAGGGAATGGAAATTATCAGCGAACGATTGCTTTTAAGAGAAATTACATGGAATGACCTGGATGATATACACCGCCTTCATTCGGTGCCTCAGGTAGATCAATATAATACCCTGGGGATTCCCGAGAACCTGGCCCAAACCAGGGAACTTATCCGTCCGGATATAGAGGCAAAAAAAACAGATCCCCAAAGCAGGTATACCTGGCGGATCATAGAGAAACATTCGGCCGAATTTATCGGATTGGCAGGAATGACTCTTTCTAATGATAAGTACCGATTGGGCGAGATCTATTACAAATTACTACCTGCATACTGGGGGAAGGGCTATGCTACCGAAGTTGCAAAGAATCTGATATTGGCCGGTTTTGACAGATTTCATTTGCATAAAGTAGAAGCCGGGGTTGCCACTGAAAATGTACGATCGATCCGGGTGCTTGAAAAAGCTGGAATGATACGGGAGGGATTAAGAAGGAAAATCCTGCCCATCCGGGGGGAATGGAAAGACAATTATCATTACGCCATTGTGGAAGACGATCCCAGGGATTACTAAATATATGATCTGAGCCCCTAGTCCAGTTCACGGTGCCAGAGCGTGACCCTTACATTCTGGCTTTCGCGCAGATGTGCTGCCAGTCGTTCGGCGCAATACACTGAACGGTGCTGACCTCCTGTGCATCCATAGTTGACCCGCAGGTGGGTGAAATTGCGTTCCTCATACTTATCTGCCGACATATCGACCAGAGAAAAAGTAGAGCTTAGAAATTCGTTCACATCGCCTTGCTGCTCCAGGAATTCGATCACCGGCTTATCCTTGCCATTCAAGTCTTTGAGGTGGTCGACACGGTGTGGATTGGTTATAACACGGCAATCGAACACATAACCTCCGCCATGTCCGTTTGGATCTTCGGGAATTCCGTGTTTGTAACTGAAGCTGTTGATATTGACAGTCAGGGTCGATTTCCTGCCTCCTTTATCTTTGAACCTCTTGAGTTTCGGTGCTTCCAGCAAGTCTTCAAATACCTTAAGCAGCGTTGGGATTTTAATCTGAAACTTCACGTTGTTCAGAATCCAGTTCAAATCGTTCAGCGCGTAAGGGATACTCTGCAGAAAATGGGTTTTCTTTTCGTAGAATCCCCTGAACCCATAGGCACCCATGGCCTGCATGATCCGGATCAGTACATAGGCGTAGTAGGATTCCCTGAATTTCGCTGCATCCACTGATGGGTATGCGGACAGACCTGCAATGTAATGTTCAAGCAATTCTTCGCGAACCGCAGGAGGAATATCGGCTTTGGAGTCGTACAGCAGGGAAGCCACATCGTACTGCAGTGCTCCCTTTCTGCCCCCCTGGTAATCGATAAAGCAGGGTAAACCATCGCGGAGCATGACGTTCTTCGACTGGAAGTCACGGTACAGGAAGTAATCTGTTTCCTGGTCAAGCAGGTAGTCTATCAGTGTGCTGTAATCATTTTCCAGCAGCTGTTCATTGAATGGTATCCCTGCCAATTTCAGGAAGTAGTATTTGAAATAACTCAGGTCCCACTGCATACTCTGCTGATCAAAGCTGGCTCTTGGATAACAGACGGAATAATTGAGATTTTTTGCCCCTTCAATCTGGAACTTCTGAAGTTCGGTCAGTACCACTTTGTAAACTTCGGTCAGGGTTTCCGGGAAATCTCCGTTGTCCCTTAACTGAAACACATGGTCGAACAGCGTAAGATCGCCCAGGTCTTCCTGCAAATAGGCATTGTGTTCCAGGTCTACCAGGTAGATCTCCGGGACGGCAAGTCCAAGGGAGTGAAAGTGCTTGCTGAATTCAATGAACGCTACATTTTCTTCCCGGTCCTGATTAATGGCACCAATGGCTGTCCGGCTGGTACCGGTGATCCGGTAATACTCCCTGGGGGACCCCGAAGCCGGCAGTTTGGTAATGGATATAATGCTCTCTCCGCACCACCTGTGAAACAGGTCATTCAGCAACTCAAGTATGGTCTGGCTCATGTTCTCTTTCAATTCTTCAAGCTGCACCGTGCAACTTATACCTCAAAGATATTTATTTCTTTGTTGCAGTTTGAACCAGCTTTTGAACATCCTGGGTGATGGGCAGGTTGGTGGCCCCATGGGAAGCTGAAGCTGAAGTAAACAGCTTTATTAATTCTTCCTCTTTGCCCTCCAGGCCGGCTGGATTGGAAAGGGCATTAAGAGCCACAGCAGCCAGCTGAGAGAGGTGTTCTGAATGGGCCTGAACCTCTAACAATCTCTGGTTGTTCTCGAAAGCCGGCGCCAGCCTTTCATGGTTTACTGACCAGTTTTCCAGTGCCGCTATCATTCTTTCACGTGCAGCTGCATCCTCCGATTCAATCCAGAGATCCACATCCCGGCCGAAACGGTAGGCCTGGTAACTTTCAGGGGCAGCTGCATCCACCATCCTGTTCAGGGGCAGGGTAAAATAGAATTGAGGTTTGTAGATGGCCATCCGGGCAAACATCTTGTCTTCCTGCAGCACAAGGCTGAGCACTTTTAAAGGTTCCAGGTATTCATCAGACACCATGTCCGAGAGAATTCTGTTTCTGTAGTTCCGGTGCCTGATTCCCAGATCTTCCAGCCGTTCATCCATCACCATCAATCTGCGGTACATATCCTGAACATCATCAGTAAGTACCTTTGGACTCCACAGCTTCTCCGCAATAACAGCTGCGCGGGGCCAGATCCTGGACTCAATTGTATTGCCATCGACCATTTCGGACCACATGCAGGCTTCTCCTCCTATCAAATTGGCTTCCTGTTCGGGAGTGAGGGGCTCGATCTTTTTAAATTCTGGCATTGGAGCTCCTCCGGTCCTATCTGTTCCACCGGAACGCTTGCCATTGATTTCAAGATTAAATACTGAGAGTTTAGCGGAACCGGAAATTGAATCTCCATTTTGCTCTATCTCAAATTCAAGATCCCCCATGGGAGATTCAGCAACAAAGGAGATCAGATTTTCATTCAGGGTAACTTCACTAAAGCCCAGGGTACTACCCATGAAATCCAATATTCCCCTTAGACTATCGCCTCCACCAAAGAAATATAAACCTCCATCCATGGTCATATTTGCAACACTCAGGGTGCATTCCCATCCTTTCCAGTTGCCCGAGTCGACCTCAATATTAACAGCACCCGGGATAATAGTCGGATCGACATTGTAATGGAAGGCAGCTGTTTGTTTGTGATCCAGGTAGTAGCCTGCGGAAAGCACTGCTTTATTTCCCTGACTGGCACTCTCCCATAGTGCACCATGATCACGCCAGGTTTGTACCACAATGCCTTTACTTGGAAGATCGGGGTGCAGAATCTCATCCCATCCCATCATAATCTTTTCATGGCCTGCCACTATCTTTTGCAGACGGATATTGAAGTGGGCCTGAAGTGCATGGGCATCCTCCAGACCATGTTCTTTCATATACTTTTGGATTTCCTGATTCTCATTCCACTGGGTGGGGACCACTTCATCGCCACCTATATGCAGATGGTCATCGGGGAACAATGCTGACATTTCTCCCAAAAAGTTATCGAGGAAATCATACACTTCGTCCCGGGTAGGATCCATGGCTGGCGGAATTCCCATCATGCCGGTGTCCAGTTCATAGGGCCCGGGTCCGCTGGCCAGCTCAGGATGGCCCACAAACCAGGAGGTGGTGTGACCAGGTACATCAAATTCCGGGACTATCCTGATGCCACGATCCGCAGCAAATTCAATCACCTCCCGGATATCCTCCTGGGTGTAATAGTCACCGTTTGAGCCCAGTTGATGCAGCTTTGGATAAAGCTTTGATTCCACCCGGAATCCCTGACTTTCGGTCAGGTGCCAGTGAAATACATTTAATTTTGCAGTCGCCATGGCCTCCAGGTTACGGAGAACCACCTCTTTGGGTATCCAGTGCCTGCAGGCATCTATCATCTGTCCTCTCCATGGATACCTGGGGTGGTCGTTTAGAGTCAGTGCCGGGATATGCCACTGGCCATCTTCCTGCCTGGCCAGCTGAAGGATGGATTCCAGCGCATATATAATTCCTGTTTCTTCCGGGGCTTCTACCCGAATCTCTTTTCCTGTTACCTTTATGGAATATGATTCATCATCCCCCAATGCGGGGTACTTTTTTTCACTCCCTGTGCATTCAAGGACCAGCACCTGATTTGTTCCTTCACCCAGCCTCAAGCCGGTTTGTTGGCTCAGCTTTTCATAGAAGCGCTTCACAGCTTTTTCAAGTCGCGGGGTGCTTAAATCAGTAAGCTCATGACCCAGTTCACTGTCCAGGAGAAACACACCTTTTCCTATTTTTAATTCTGCCGGTAAGGGCATCAGGTTCACAGCAGCCCGGTCTTCTGCTGTAATGGGTGGGGGCTCCGGCTTTAGAAATCCAAACCATGCGATGGCAGCAATCATAAGCAGGATAAGCAGTAGCCCACCGATTATCTTCAGTACTTTTTTCATTTCTTTTATTGTTGGGAATTATTTTAGTATGACCTGGCGTTGCAGAAGATCGTAGCGATTGCCTTCGCTCAGCAGGTAAAAATCTCTGCTCCCGGGAGGAAGCTCATATAGGGTGTCTCTTTCGGCCGACCAGCGTGTCCCGTCATATATGGCCACATAAGAGTTTCCAAATACGGTAAACTGATCTCCTTCCACGATGATGCCTGTATCCTCATCCAGTCCGATCCCAAGAAGTTCGGACCGGTGCTCCAGGATCTCGAACATATCAAACTGGCGGTTCCGGGCAAAGAGATGCTGGTCGATGGCCACATTGCTTATAAAACCCAGGCCTTCCTCATGGTCGCCCATCATAATGGTGTTTTTCCGGGTATCACCCCTGGCCAGATAAGAGCCCTGTATGGTAGCTCCGGCCGAGCTGCCTGCAATCACTCCGCCTCTTTCAAGAAGCTTAAAAAACTCCTTGTGAGTCCTGGTATCAAGATAGGAATCTGCATGTCGCCACTGTCTTCCTCCGCTAAACCAGACACCTGCGGCATCCTTAAGAGGCTCTACAAAAGCCTTGCTGTTTGCCACATTCCGGTCGCGGGTATGCAGGACTGTAACTCTTTTGAATCCCCTTTTTGTAAAGCTTTCCTTGAATCGATCCAGATCCTCTGCCATGAGACTGTCACTGCTAACGGCAGTTGGAATGACCACGATGGGAGCTTCGGCTCCTCCCGCCAGCTCCATGAATTTTTCATAGAAAATATCCGAAGCTGCGCCCCCGATAACCAGGAGAGTCCCATTTTTTGGTCCGCGGGTTTCATCACTATTGGGATTTGATCCCGGGATGGTGGCATCTGATTGGGAAAAGCTATTCTTAAAACAGGCAAAAACAAAGATCAGAAGCAGCAGGTGTGAAAATCTCATATATATTAATTTAGAAACTTAGTAATCTTCTCCACAGGAAAAGCTTTCCCATGACCCGGATAGATTGTCGCTGCTCCCAAGTGGATCAATTTAAGCCAGCTTTCTTTTAGCAGCTCCAAATCATTTGCATAGATAGGTAATTTTGGCTTTAGGACAAAGGGCAGCCTGTTATGCGCAAGGCAGCCCACAAAAGCATCGCCGGAATTCAGTATCACACTGATGGATCCGTTAGTATGACCTGGCGTATAGACAACTTTCCCTGGAATACCATATTCTTCTAAAGAAAGCCCATCATCTCCGACAATAATATCAACTTTCTCTCCAGGAAATTTCACCATTTTTTTCACGAATGGGATCATCATAGTGCGCGAGATTTTACCCCAGAGGGTCACCCCTTTGGGCCAGTGGAAAATACCTTGTTCCAGGTGATCTTTGTCCTTTTCATGCATCACAATTTTCGCTCCTGTGAGTTCTTTCAGCTCTTTTGAGCCTCCGGCATGATCGAAGTCACCGTGGGTTGGAATAATCAGTTGAACCTCTTCCGGCTTTATTTTGTGTCTGGCCAGCAGCTGGGCAAGAGACCTGGCACTGCCAGGAATAGCTGCATCAATCAAAATTACACCTTTGTCCTTAATGATATAGCAGATATTGATGCCTGCTTGAAATGGGATTATCTGAGTCATCGTGTTGATTTGAAGTTAGTTCAGTCGTCTTTGACACAGCGAACTGAGAAACCATCTGATTTGGCATTTCTGTACCTGTGGACAGAGGAATAGGAGGAGTAAATATGGCGGCCCCAGGAACGAATGTTACTATAGGCTGTTGCAGTCCAGAAGTTGGCATTGTCACCTTTATGTCCAAAGGTGCCATTGTATCGTCTGCCGCCCCCTGGCTTTGCATTAAATCCCGAGCTTCCAAATTCCGGGTTGCTATCCAAATATCCATCCACCCAACCATCTGGTGATGATGCAAGTTTGCTGCCTATGTTCATGCCCCTGTATCCGATGGCGTCGACTGTGTCTGGCGACATTCCCAAAAACATTTCCAGTTCTTTCCATTCACTGTCACTTGGAACATGCCAGCCATCGGGGCAGACGCCCTGCACTTCACTGGGATTGCTGTCGCTGCTAGCACTACCGTTCATGACCGCTGCCCAGGTGTACAGGGCACCATAGACTCTGGCTTCGTCATTTTTGCTGTTGTTATAATAACAAAAAGCTTTATCCGTAAAACTCAAGTTTACCCATTCTGAAGTGTTTTCAATCAAAGGTATTTCCGTTCCATCTGCATAATGGGTGGTTTTCAGGTTGGTGACCATCCACAATTGGTCTCCAAGTTGGATGGTATTGTATTTATTTCCATCATAATCGATAATTGTCTCCAGGTGTGATGGTATCTCAGGAACTTTTGTGCAACTGATTTGAATGGCTGTGATGGATACCAGCACTGTTAGCGAAATATATGTTAATAGGTTTTTTGTGGGTGTCATCTCATTGGTAAGTTATACCAGGTATTTGATAATGTCAACAGTTCAAGAAAAAATAGAAATTTGGCATGACAGCCTTTTGGCCAGGACCCTGGTTTCAACCATTCTTCTTCTTTATTGTTCTTACTTCTATAAAGAATGCATGATATGAAGAATATGAAAATCTCCTGGATCTCAGTGCTCATTATTGCTGGCTTTGTATTAAATGGCCAGGCTCAGGTTTTTATCGGTTCAACTGAGGTTGATACCACCTCAGTAGCAACAGGCCTCGATGTGCCCTGGGAAATTCTCTGGGGCCCGGACGATCACATCTGGTTCACAGAAAGATATGGAAGGATAAGTCGATTGAATCCTGAGACTGGTGATGTAACTGAACTTATTATCATCGGGGATGTGTATGAAGAGGGTGAAGGCGGGCTTTTGGGAATGGTTTTGCATCCCGATTTTGCCAATCACCCCTATGTTTATGTGGTTTACAACTATATGGGAACCTATAGTCCGGGAGAACGACTTGTACGTTACACCTATTCCGGGGGGCAGCTGACAGCGCCTCTTACTTTGCTGGAGGGCATCAATGGATCCTACAATCATAATGGTTCCAGGTTGGTCATTGATGCAGATCAGAAACTGTATATGACAACTGGAGATGTTACAAATACAGACTTCCCCCAAGATCTTAACTCATTAAACGGCAAGGTTTTAAGACTGAACCTGGATGGAAGCGTTCCGGGCGATAATCCTTTTCAGGGAAGTTATGTTTGGACCTGGGGTCACCGAAATGCCCAGGGGCTGGTCATATCTCCCCTGGGATTGATGTATAGTTCGGAGCACGGGACTTCAACGGATGATGAACTGAATATTATTGAAAAGGGAAGAAACTATGGTTGGCCACATGTGGAAGGATTCTGTTCGGATCCGTCGGAAAGCCAGTTTTGCTCAGACTTCAATGTTATGGAACCCATTACTGCCTGGACTCCAACCCTGGCAGTGGCTGGAACGGATTTCTATCACCATGCAAGCATTCCGGAATGGCAGAACTCGCTGCTTATTGCCACTTTAAGAGCCAGCAGTCTGGTGGCCCTGAAATTAACGCCGGAAGGAAGATCAGTTATCTCCGAAGAAATATACTTTGAAAACGATTTTGGCAGGTTAAGGGATATTTGTGTTTCACCTGATGGCCGGGTCTTTCTGGCTGTTTCCAACCGAGATGTCTGGGGCACTCCCCGTGATGGCGATGACCGAATCATTGAAATTTCCGCACTTGGCAGCAACGAGTTCTGTACAAAGGAAGAGGCCGTTTCCATTTGTTCCGGGGAGACATACAATTTTAATGGTCAGGAGATAAGTCAGCCCGGAATCTATACAGATACAATATCAGGCAGCGGCGCTTGCGACACGATTGTCTCTCTCTCCCTCACATACTTTGATGAATCAAGTATTGGCCTTGAGAATTCGGTCACATTGACCCTGGATGAAACAGTCACCCTTACGGCGAATGCAGGATTTGTTTCATATATGTGGAATGATAATCCTGCTCTGGATGAACGATCCATCACTATTGTTGCTTCCGAGCTGGGTATTGGAACCTATTATTATAGTCTCGAGGTTGAAAATGCAACAGCTTGTATCCTCAGGGATACAACAGAAGTAATCATTACCTATACTACAGGTGTTCCATCTGAGTCAGTTCCCAGTTTCTCGGTATACCCCAATCCTGTTTCAGGAGAAGAACTGCATATCGATTATCGTATTTCTTCCGAAGCGAGCCTGTTGATCTATTCTCAAGATGGAAGGCTTGTATCCCGGACCATCCTATCCCCGGGGAAAAAGCAAACGATTATCCAGCTTCCGGAGACCGGCGGTATTTTCAACCTGATCATTAGCAATAAGGAAGGGACCAGCTTCAAGAGGGTCCTGAAGTTGTAGAAACTACTTTGAATATTATTGGAGCTTTTTTCGCTCAGAGGAGCCGTGTGCCGGTGGGGTTCGATTCTATCTCGATAGAGTTAAAACAAAAATGGAGAGCCATATTGACTCTCCTCAGTTGTATGCAGTCCGTAGGGGAATTAGACCTACCCCCTGAAATGCCTGTTTATTGGGGATTACAGTCATAATGCCTACCTTAGCGGGTGTGCAATTAAGGTGTGCAATTATGAAACAACCATTTACCATTTCAAGGCGGCTTAGGTCTAAGCCAAGCAAACACGGTCATCAGGTTCTGATACGGGTTCGTGGTTTAACAAAATCGGATATCGAAATTCCTGTGCGGGACTACGTGGGAGATAGTTTCGTTACACTTAGTGTGCAGAAGAAACACTGGAAGAGTGGTTTTATTAGTGGGGGTAGATACCACAAATCACCACGAGATGTCAATACCCTGATGAAATTGGTTGAATACGATGTCATCGATGCAATCACTACCCTGCTATCCGAGAACGTCAAAATCACCTATGAGAACGTGCTCCACCTGACCTATGCTCACAAGGAACAGAATATCATAGACGAAGTCCGAATCAAGAAGGGTGACCTGCTTGTGCGGGAGGACGGTGGAGCATTTGATAGTAAAGAAGGTTTTCTGGAATTTCTGGAACGGCAGGACGACCCGAAATACATACCGTTGAAACGGAAGGCAGGTTTGTTGAAGCGTACGTATCTCATGGATTATTGGGACGACTATATTGATGATTGTGGCGTTAAGTCTCATGAACTAATCCAGAGTTCATTGCTCAGGCATATCGAAAGAGACGATGCCAACATTTATGCCGTGAATCTTGATGACGAGTGGCTGAGACAGTATTTTATCTCGACCATTAAATCGGGATTTCAAGGGAAGGAGGACGATAAAGTAGTGACCAAACATTACGAAATATCGACCATTGAAAAATACCTGAAGATTCTCCGTTCCTATGGTGATTATTTATTCGAGGAAGGAGTGCTGGAAAACCAAAACTACAGACGCTTCAAATTAAGGAGCAAGAAGAAGGGGCAGTCGATATTGAAATATGATGCAGACCCGTATAAAAACGCTCATGCTCTGATGAAGAAGGAGTTTGACCATCTATTCGGTTTCAAATTCGCTGACGAGACCCTTGACAGGGTACGGGATGTTTTCATTCTTCAGGTTTGGTTAGGCGGGTTGAGAAAGAAGGACTTCTTTTCCTTGTCGGATTCGAATTTCTCCACCGATAGTGACGGAAACATTCGTGTGTGGTTCAGCCAGAAGAAGACAATGGAGGATGTGATGAACCCCATCAACCGTACCTATCTCGAACCCATTTTTACGAAATACGACAACAGTTTGCCGAAATTTCCAACACCAAGCAAGTACAATACGAAACTAAAGAAAGTGTTTGAAGCAGCAGGTCTTTGTCGGACACTACCATTTAAATACGAATATGCTAAAGATGATGCGCCAACAGTGTTATGGAAACAGATGTGTAAAGAGGTTAGCAATAGTTGGGCACGGAACTGTGCCGTTTCAATTCTTTGTGAGGAAGGTCATCCAGATAACCATATAAAAGAATTTACGGGGCACCGAGACGAGAAAATGTTGCAACATTATCGTAGCATCCATAAAACTGTTGTTGTCAAAATGCTGGACCAAACAACCCCCTCAGTTGCCTACAACTCAATCGACAAATAATGAACTGAATTACAGTTTTTTATAAAAAATTATAAAATTGGATTTGGGGTAGTCGATTTTGGTATCGAATCCCTCTTTGTAGCACCACTCCCCGCCTCAAGTCCATCAGGGTTTTGAAATTTCGATTCGGGGATACGAAAATTTCCATGTGCCACCCCCGTGCCAGAGTGAAGGGTAGGGGGGGTGTATGACCATTCTGGTTACAAAACGAATGTAACACCTAATAGTAAATTTGTTGAATTAGTCTTCACACTACCGTCTGCTTCCTCAATAGTTGCACTACGAGTATTGACCAATCCCAAGTCATTCCTGACTTCAACTTTGAAAGCCTACTTATGATTTATTGGAGTTTTTGCACCAAGTCCAGCAGATATCCCAAAATCGTACTTGTAAGATTCATCAGTTAAATCAAGTTCTGTAGTTGGAACACTTTCACTCTCGTCAGTTATTGATGTAACCTTCATCAGATTTCCAACATACTGACCTGCATTTAAAAACAGTTAGAATTGGTTACCGAAGGAATATCTCGCAGGTTGTCTTATCATCTAATTTTACCGAGCTTTACCGCTACCCCAATCTTAGTAATATAGTTTTTACCATACCCTATCTCTGCATTCAATCCAACTCGTTTTATAGGGTAGTAACTTGCTCCCAAATAAATCCCATAGTCAAATCTTGTGAAATAACCTTCTTCTTCAAGGTTAAATTCATCGACATAACTACTTTCAAATTTGGAGGTTATACCTCCAACTCTTCCTTTAAGGTATAAATCAAACTTCGTTTGAGCAGCAGGCTTTAAGAAATGCGGAGAAAAGTGATAATAAGCATTAATTCCATAGAAATAGCCTTGCGCAACCAATTGGGGTTCATCTTCAGAAGGAGGCGATGCATAGTTTTCTTCAATTGACTGACCATATCCAATATAGGCTCCAAGGCTAATGAACTTTGATAGATTATAATCTAATTCAAGCCTAAGATTTGCTCTTGTACCTTTGTAACTCAAGAAATTACCATTATCAACAAAGCCAAACCGAAGGTCGAACTTGTTTACTACTTCTCCCTCTTGTGCTGATAATGGAATTAGGGAACCAAAAATTAGGAATGAAATAATAATATGCTTCATGACTATTGGGATTAGTTACATTAGACAAAGTTAGAATTAAATAGCTGAAGCTAAGGTTAATGAATAAAAAATAATCCTAATGTTTGTTAATTCACGTCAGTAATTGTTACGGGTTGAAACATCCAATGATACCTTAAGAAACAAATTTCGTTCCATAATTTTGGGCATAACCCAGACATGTGTACTATTTTGATTCATGCCATTATGTTGATAATGCGATGCACATTAAATCTTAATTAAAAAGATAACCCAAAACGCAACAAATAGATGGCTATATCGTACGTATAAGTGTAGAATAAGTGTCAGAATAAAATAACACCACCATGAAGGTAAAATATAACAGGGTCTCAACACTACAACAGAGCGGTAGCAGATATGATTTAGATAATGAAAGATACGACCTAACACTATTGGACAAGGTTAGCGGTAGTAAGCCGTTTAAAGACCGTCCCAAGGGTCAAGAAGTCGTCCAATTGGTCGAGACAGGTAAGTTATCAGAGTTGGTCGTTGAAGAGTTTTCTCGGCTTGGTAGAAACACTGGTGATGTTATACGCACTTTGGAATGGTTAGACGAGAAGGAAGTTAACGTCCATGTCCTCAACTATGGAATGCAGAGCAGACCGATGGGAAAGAAAAACCAACTTTGGAAAACGATATCATCAATTCTATCGAGCGTGTATGAACTTGAATTGGACAACATTAAGGAACGTACCATGATGGGCAGGGCAGCATACGTTCAGAAAGGTGGCAAACTCGGCAGACCTGAGGGAAGCAATGAGAGTGAACGCCAGTTCCTCGACAAAGACAAGAGCCGAGAGATACTGAAATATCTTAACAAGAAACGCACCATCAGGGAAATTAGCAAAATCACATCCGCCAGTAACAAGACCATTATTAAAGTCAAACGTGTTGGTGAAAAATATGGAATGCTTTCACAGGCTGGTTAAGAAATTTCATACGATAATATGCATGTAGGGGGTACTTTTACGCTCTTCAACAACACGGCAAAACAAAATCCCTGTTTACAACGGGTAGACCGGCAACGCAGTTGCCGGATCTACCCTCACTTAATGGTCATAATATATTAGGTCACCACCTGTGCACGAACATGCCCAAATCACCGTTTCTAAGCCGAATACAGGACTTTTTTTCTGAGCATCCGATACCATTAAACTCACTTTAATCCCCCTTATTTCGAAGGTTTTGACCATTATGGTACATGTTTTTGAACTTCAAATGGTTCAAAACGCATCCGTCTGAGTATTTATTTTAAAAACGAACAAATGATTGAAGTCAGTGAAGAAGCAAAAAACAGTAACAGTCAAAGGTTAGAAGCCATCGGGAATATGCTCAAAGAGATGCGTTTTTCAGAGGGTAGGAATCAGGATGAGTTCGTAGAATGGGGTGCTTCCAGACGCCAAATTCAACGAGGTGAGCATGGACTAAACCTTCGTTTGACCAGCCTATTTAATTTGCTGGACTGTTATGGGTATTCACTACATAAATTCTTTGAAGATTTGGAGTGACAGAAGAATATGCCGTAGTCGGGAAAAATCCTTGACAACATGGCATATTCATGTTATTTTTGTGATGCTGTATGCATAAAGCAAATTCGTTCGAGAATGGTGAGTAGGTGCAGCGTCCCATTGTAAGAAGAAAGATTGTAGTAGACCCACACTGTAAAGATTCTCCACTGTAAAAGACAATCACTGTGAAAATTTAGCCTTGTCGCTAAATCGTTTTTAGGTTCTTTTCAGCCCAAATCCAAAGGGTTGGCTTTCTTCGAACGATGGCATATTCCCCGAAACCTTATTGGAATCCCTGTCAAAGTCAAGTCTGATACATAGTGGTTAATAGCCACGGTGAAATGACGCAGAGTTCAACTCCAACCCTGCATTAACAACAAGGAGAATAAACACATTTTATTATTGGTTATTAGTAAGCAGAGGACGGTAATTATTGGCGTTAACAACCGCAGTGGGTGCTCTGGTAATCGAAGATACACCAACTCCCGACCACATTAGTCAATGATAATCGCTGTTAAAACATCCAGCCATGGTGGTATGCTGGATTACCTATGAATAGGTGGGGGAACAAATGCTGATGCTTACGGCTACAATATTCATTTCGTTAATTGAACTTGTATGAATATCTCTTGGTTAAATTGTTGCTATTTTCAATAATGCGTCTATGTTGCTAAATATCAATTTTTTAAACTTGTCCATCAACAATTACGCTGGCTTGGGTGGATGGGGGATAAAAGACTTCGTGTGTCCACATACCAAGGAAATCACTCATTTTCAGGGGATATCAACAGAAAATAAAAACGACACGGAAAAAGGTGTGCATTCAAGGTGTGCATAAAAACAAAACCCTCTGATTATCAGAGGGTTTAAAGTTGATATTTGCAGTCCGTAGGGGAATCGAACCCCTGTTACCAGGATGAAAACCTGGCGTCCTCTATAGCTATCTAAAAGCGGGGCATACAGAAGGATATCTTTTTATTGCTACCTGGGTGTTAAGCATATATTAAGTAAATTTCGTCAAAAAACGTGTACAAACAAGTGTACAAATATATATCTTTCTGGTGTAGTTTAAAAGAATAGAATGGCAAAGTTCGGAATCATGGCATGGAGGGACTTCATCTATGTCAAGTACACCCACCAGCAACAACGATTTGAGATTTCCACACGCTACAGTACGGAGAATCTTTATAATCCCAGGACCAAGTCATGGAACCAGGAACACCCCGATTTTAAAGCAGCAAAAACGGCTACCGATGACATCATGAATGATATGCTCACCGCGTCGCATCGAGTACGTACTGCTGGTTTTGAGCCCACCTGCCATATGGTTCGTCAGGAGTATAATAAGCTTCTTCTTTTGAAAGAGAAGGAGAAAGAAGAGGTTCAGGCACCCCAGAACAGAGGTCCGAAATTCTGGGATAAGTTCGATGAGTTTATGAAGGCAAAGGACTCTGATATCCGCCTCCGGACATACATGAATTACATACAGCTAATGGATCTCCTTCGCCGGTTTGAGCATTTCGACAAGTACACTATGGACTTCAATACTTTTGACCAGGTAATGTTCGGACGTTTTAAGCAGTACATGATCCTTGTCGAGAAGTACAAGGATTCAACCGTGGATAAGTACATCAAGTATTTGAGAGGGATCTATAAGTGGACAATGCCTCAGTTGGACCGATCTTTCATGAAATTCTCACCCCGCTTTCCGGACAATCCCAATCCCTTAACTCCTGAAGAACTCAAGTATGTCATCGATGCTGAACTTGGTGGGTACCTGGAAAAGACAAGAGACCTGTTCGTCTTCTGCGCCTGTACGGGCATGAGGTATTCGGATAGTCAGCTCTTCAAGCGTTCCTGGGTAAAGGACGGGCTGATCAACTACACGCAGCTGAAGAGCGACTCTAAAGCTATGGTGCCGCTCCTTGACGCTGCCAACAAAATACTGGTGAAATACGGATACGATACGCCAAAGATGTCCAACCCGAGGTACAATGTTTACCTGAAAGAGTTGTTTACTCACCTGGACATTGATCGCTACGTAACGGTGGAATCGTATGTAGGTGGGAAGCGGGAGATGATCAGCAAGCACTTTCACGAGATTGTGACAACGCACACTGCCCGGCAAACATTTATCACTTACGCTCTGACCAAGGGTGTCCCTGTGCAGGATGTCATGATCATGTCCGGGCATAATGACTATCGATCCATGAGACCATACATAGCTATTTCGCAGGATCACATCAGGGAACAGGGTAAAATACTTGATATTTAGTTTCATTTGATCCACCGGAAACACTGTTGCTCCCGGTAGATCGTAGTATTCTCTTGTTTCTTCATTTACCAGAACAGGGCAAGCCTCAAGTGATCAAGGGTATCACCATGCGAGGGCTCACTGGGGTCAAATGGTCGCTATGGATCTCATCCATGCTGGACAGATAAACACCTTTGTTGGTTTTCAGGAACTTCCTTACTTCCCTCTGAGCAGCATCGAGTGAACTATGCCTGCAGAAACCGACCATCGTCTGGAATGCATCGTTGCCTGTCTTTTCAACATTGAAACGGCGGTAGATAAAGGGATTCTCTTCCATCCACTCCAGTATCGGTGACTGATGCTCCTTATGGAACACCAACTGAAAGCAGATCTTTGCTCGCAATCCGAAATACGGATAGCGTATGCTTACTGATGTACCGGCAATCACACCTCTTGAAAATAATTTGTTTACTCTCGCCAGTGTTGGTGCTGGTGACAGCCCGATCCGTTCAGCGAGATCTTTGTTAGAAATTCGAGCATCTTTCATGAGCTCTTCCAGGATCAAAAGATCCAAGTCATCAATAGGTCTTTTACGCATATAATTGATATTAAAGGATTACAAATTGAAATAGCCAGAAGCTATACTTGCCCCTGGCTAATTTTTATTTCTTACACGGTAATTAATAGAGTATCCGAAAGTGAAACAAGTAATAAGCTGTTCCATCCACAATGAACACCTCCCGGAGCTCCAGAGTCATCTTCACCGCTTCTACAAGCACTGTCTTCCCTGTCACAAATTCACCCACTGGAATAACAACGATAGCCCGGAACGGACAGTAGATCCTGCGCAGCTTTCCTTGACGGTCAATCACCAGGATACTCTCAGTGCTCACCAATCTGAACAGCTCACGGATATAGTCGTGATTACTCATTCGCATATTCCGATTTTAACCAGGCATGGTTGTTGGCGACCGTCACCGTTAGATCATCCAGGGCAAACCTATGCTTGAACGTCTTAGCAATTAGTATATCACCATGATGATCCTGGCACAAGATCTGTACCTGTCCTCTTCTTACTCTCTTTACATTCCAGCTCTGCATACTTACATTAATCAGTGCTGATGAAGATTGATAGCTCAATATCAAATCAAAGAGCCAGTATGCATCTGCTGCTTCAAGCACAAAGTAGCATCCTTCTGAAAGCATCAGCCTCCAGCTATCGGAGATTCGGTGAACATAATGTTGGTCAGAGGTCTTGAAGTCGGATAACCGCTCCACGAGCTCCTTTTTTTCTATTTTCTCTTTTACAGTCATATCATATGTGTTTTTAATATGGTTATTTCAGGTACCAGAATTCACTTTTGTTCCGGAGGTTCTCTGCCATCATGGTGATGAACTCTGTCGAACCTACATTTCTGTCCAGGAACGTGTCGATGTATGAACTCTTCACAGCACCGGTGAACAGGTTGTATAATCTCCACAGATCAATGCCACCATCGCTGTTCCGGCAGAAGGACTCATCCTTATAGTAGTCACGAACAACGGTAGATATCTGGGAATCTCCAAGGTGAATAGAAGGGATACCCTTCTTGTCTTTTAGGAGCAGAAAATTGTACATCCTGGCTCTACCGATTAGCTTGGCAAACTGACTCTCAGATATAGAGTAGCCAGGCAACGAACGAAGCAAACTGATCTGCTTCTCAGCGTTGTAACTGGTGAGCAGATTGTACACATTCTCCATCAGCTCACTCACAGACCTTGCCCGAATATCCAGGGCAATTCCATCGGTTGAAATACAGAGGTTGGTGCATACTTTATTTTGGTATCCTACGAACACTTTGAAGCGCTCCTCTATTTTACGAGAGTAAAGGTTCTCTATGTTGTAAGCTCTGACTCCGCCAATAGTGAGTGATAAAGCATTGCCATTCACATCCTCCTGGATCTCCGGTAGATCGATTGCGAAAGCCATCCGCTCATAATACAGTGTCTTCTCATGATCTCTGAGCATATTGGCTGGTTTGCCCATTGCCTCGGGAGTTCTTCCCTTTACAGGATGGCTTACACGTACTGCTGGCTTCAGAATCCGCTGGTCACTAAAGACCTGCTCTGTAATCGACTGCACCGACTCAATGAACTCTGGATGCGAGATCGTACTCTCGTTGTCCTTGGCGAACACCGGTATGATGCTCCCCTTGCGCAACTTGTCAAAGCTTATCTTCTTGGTGTTTGAGAGGATGAACCCATCTGAGGACTCCACCTCTGGTACCGGTTCAACTTCAACAATTGGTGAATCATTTATTTTAAGTGTTTCCATTTTTTCAGTTTTCAGGTTTAGCAATAAAATCTTCTTCTCCATTTGTGAGCTCCGCCTTGCGTTTTGTGTAATGTTGCGATAAGCTCTGCCGGAACTCGGGATGACGTTGGTAGAGGGAACGAAGCTCGTCCAGGGTGACAGCACCGTAGATCTTCTTGACTACAGCTTCGTTACTCGTACCCGACTCACACCATTCTTTAATCGTGGTTCCGGTGGCTCCCGATATTATAAAACCAGGTTTATCGACAAAGAGTCCTGTTCGATCTTTGGAACAGGTCGCTTGGTGTTTGATATCCAGGTCGAACATCACTGTGAACTCGTAGTCCAATCCATCACGGGTGATACCCTTTAATCCCACCTTTTCTGGAATGTGCTTACCGTTTTTCTCGGTGAGTACATAATCTTGTTTGGTTCGGACTGTGGCGATGATATGGCAGGGGGACTGGAGCAGCTTATGAATAAAAGCATTGTGGCGAGGCGTAATTTTTGCCCAATTGGTGAAGCTGTTCCCAGGCATATTGCCATGTATCTCCAAGATGTTTTCCCATTCATGCGTTACGGAGTCAATAATAATTACCTCCATAGAAGCATTCTCGCACGTTTCAATAGCGTTTATATACCTCTCTGGGGTGTATGGTGCTTGAAGCGAGAGTACGTTATATAAGCCTAAGTGGGCGTATAAATCGGATGAGTGGTTTTCGGTATCGATGATAGCGATCTTGTCCCAGTTTGAGGCAAGTCCAGAGGCTATCAGCAAAGAGCTGTATGTCTTACCAGAACCACTCGGTCCCTGGAGTCCCATTTTAATTTTAGCCTGCTTGCGCTCGGCTGTTCTTAGTTCCATTTTGTATAGATTAAAGTGAATAAAAAAAAGGGAGCCGATTGACTCCCTTGTTCTGTTTCCCATTCCGGCTGATTACACTGTGGCAACCTCACCTTCGAAGACAGCCTCCTCGACTGTCTCACCCTCCCTGGCATAAACCCAGCGATGTTCCCGCTGAACAATCTCACCGGTATCAGGATTCACGAATTCATAAGGATCACACTTCTGCTTCTGAATTGAACCAGGCATCTCGGATCCAATTAGAGACTCACACGTTTCTTTTGTGAATGTGCTTGTAACTGAGGCTGTCTTGGCAGTCGCATAGTAGCGACCTGTCTCCTTGGACATAACCATTTCAACTCCACCCTGAAGGATCAGAGCATAGAATTTCTCACCGGCTGAATTTTCGCGTTCAGCGACCGCAACGATTTTTACCATGTCTAAAAGTTTTTTGGTTTGTAATAATGGTACGGGGCTTTTACCCGCTAATACGTCGTGGGGATGTCTTCGTGAGGTAGTCAGCGAAAGCACAGATGGGGGGCGATTTTTTAAAAAGAAATTTTTTAGTGCAAAACTGTACACCCTCTATAAATAATAGAATTCGTACAGTTTACGACATTTGACTGGCTAAGACTTTCGTTTCTAATGGTTAATCTAAAGCGCCTGGTTCACGCTGGGGATTTGCCCTGAAATCTTCAAACCTGCTTTCAGGCTTCCAAGTAACCTGCACTAGCTGAATGTGCCCTAACGGTTTGGCTATGTGGAGTACGAGACTTTGAAATGCCTCACCGTCAGGTTGCCACTGGGCAAATTCGTTCATTCATATTTTTTCCCAAATCACTAAAGACGAATTTGCGGTTTTGAAACGAAGGGACGACGTTAAATTAACTATTGAATGCCGCATTGCATATAGATTTTGTTGTGCGCTGACAATTTTTTCCATTAATTATCTTATTGCATCATTCAAGAAATTTACAACGTCTCTATAATCTACTGTTGCCTTTATAAATATTTTCCCTCCTGAAGGACTTGCATGGAATTCATTTGGGAGCTCTACAGTGTATCCTTTTGAAAATATGGTATTCATGTTTTTGTCTCGTAGGGATAATCTATAATCAGTATAAACAATTGATGCATAAACATTTGAACTAGTACTAGTGTATGGTTTACTTTCCACATTTGAATCAATCTTAAATGTTATTAAACCATAACGTTCAATAACCTTACTGTCCAACAGAAGATCCAAGACTTCAAAAAAGCTACCTTCTTTATTTTCAATACTTGGCTCCCACGAGCTCCCCCCCAATTTTTTTTGTATCAGTTTAGAGAAACAGGATCTACAGTTATAAAAGTCCTTTTTTGTGCCAATTTCTAAAATATCATAAACACTACTTAAATTATTTAAGGCAGCATACTTTATTGTTGTGTTATATTCTACCTCTGGCGATAAATAAGAAAATCCTTCACCTATAGCAATTTTATATAATAGTTGTTGGCTTTCGATATTTTTTATCAGTGTATTAATAAGTGATTCATTATTAATTGTCCTGAGAATTTCTAGCAGGATATTTTGTTCGGTAATATTGGAACATGCTTCGTAACGTATAGAAAAATCAAAATCAGAGTTTTTTATGATTTTTTTCAACGTTGTTTGATTACTTATATTCTTAACAGCATTGGACTTTAGAGTAGTAGATTGATTCTCATCGAATAATACCGAATTTAGAAACTTTTGATCATAAATACCAACGATAGCAATATGACGCATATGAGGTACGAGGGAAGAATCCTTCACAATATCTTTCAGAATAGATTCGTTTGTTATTCTTTCAATCGCCTCATAGCGACCATCACGACATGTGTTCTCGTTATAAACGATCCTCTTTAGCAAATTTTGATCATAAATCTTTTTTACTGCATTTGTTTGTACGTCTGTATAATTGAAAACATTATAATTTCCAGCATACGAAAGTCTTTGACTGTTTCTACTCCATGGATCCTCTATTTTAGAATTATCCGATAGTTTTCTTCTTTCCTCATTTTCGTATTCTTCTTTTGTTCTTATCGCAGCCCTATATTGTTCAAGTTGTATTTTTTTTAAATAATCCCTGTAACCCTTAAATACCATATTATCATGATAAACCCTTTTTAAAGTTGGTTCAGATTTGATTTTAGTAAATAAAGTATCTGCTAGAAAATCCTCATTTGTATCGTATACTATCTCAATCAATATACTATCATCTCTTATTTCTGATAGCGCACTCGTACGCAGAAAATCGTTTGCTTTTCTGTCCAGTACAACCTCTTTATAAAAATTATCATCTTTTATTTTTATGAGTGCTTCTGTTCTTGCTTTCTCAGGAATGTGTTCCATATAGCAATACTTTTTAAGAAAATCCAGATCTGAAGTAGAAGCAATGTCATCAACAGCTTTTAATCTAACTTGAATATCCGTTGAATGAATAGCCCTATAATAGCTTGTACATGAATTTAATAGGACAATAAATACAATAAAAAATATGCCTTTGAACCTTTTCATACCTTGTTTTTATTTCTATTCTAAAAAGTTACCAGTTAATTTTAGTATTATATCTGAGAATAATAATGTACAGCAAATCAAATTCTTCTTGTTTGCGCGCAACAAGTGCACATGGTACATATATTATCCCTAAATTAGTAAATGTGTGCACCTAATTCAATCACTCAAAATACTTACCACCAAGCAATTCCAGAACTCCCGGAGCAAGCACCTCAAAGTGACTTTCTTCCTGCTAAAAATAGGCTTAGCCTCCTGGCTTAATACCTGCCTGAGTATCTTATGGAATTTACAGAGGTAATCCATGATTTAGAGTCTTATACAAGTTAGGTAAAAAAATTGTTAGACAACCTTAGCTGCAGTGTGGAAGATTGCGCAATAGGCTTTACAAAAAAATGGCGCTGAGGGCTCGTAGGAGGACAAATTTGGCTCTGGGCAGCGAAGGTGATGCCTTGTATCATTCCGGTCCGGATGGTCAAGATGAGCCCCAGGGGTATAAAAAAGGACGACCCTGGAGTCGTATTTTTACCTTATAAATCGTGAGCCCCAATATTTATGGCGGCATTGCATTCGTTTCGGCACTCACAAGAACTGCAATTAATGTACTTATATGACTTAACCATTTTGCTAAGTTTATCTAAGCCTAAGTAGAGAAGATCGCACTCCTTTTGTTTCTCCTCAGGAAGTAATACCAATTGTTTATATGTTGGGTAAACATTGACTTTTTCTCCAGAAAGGATAATGTGTCGACCATCGGGAGAATCTTCAAATAGTTCCAAGTCCCAGTTTTCACCATCAACTATTCTTTTCAAAATTGGGTGTTGATAAAAGCGTGTTGCCTTCAGACTAAGAACCTCTTCAGATAGTTTAGGACACTCTCTAATATTTTTGTTTAAATCTCCTGTTTGTTGTTGATCAAGTTCATCAGAAAAGTAGCCAGCTTCTTTCAAAGTATTTTGCCTTATCTCCTCATATTCTTCAACACTAAGCTCACCGGTCGAACCGCTCTTAAATTCATTCTTAGGATTACCTGGTTTGTTCGATGTTTTCAATTGCCTTTCTTTGGCAAGCTTATCCAGATCTGGATATACAATCCAGTAGATACGTTGAGTGTTAGATTGAAAAAGATTCATTAGCTTTTTTTCATTCAACTCAAAACCCATCAGTCTAACCTCAATACAGGCTCTGCCTGTCTTCAGAATCTTCTTCTTCTTTTCCCTCTTTACATAGCTTGTAACCGCAAATTCTATGTATAATTCTGACTCACCGATAGTTCCGATTATATCAGGTTGGAATTCATTCTTAGGCTGTCCCTTCCGTTTTTCCTTTCTCATAGTATCGAATACTACAGTTTTTCCAACACGAAAGAAGGAATCCGAATTCGTGGGAGAATAATCCCAGTGAAAGTCAGGTGTTCTTATGGTCTTGGTATCCATAAGCACCTGTTTAGCCAGTAAATGAAGTGCTGATTCAACACCTCCAGAGCAGTTCCCTATTCCAAGATGTTGAAAGTGATGTTCTCTTATGTTAGTTGAATTATTTCTCGCAATTAACTGGGTATGGCATTCTGGACAAATACAGTTGCATTTTAAACCATTGCTAACATCTTCAATATGTTGAAGTCTGTCATCCCTTATCCCGTAAGTTAATTTAGCCGACATTTTTAATAGTTACTAAACTAAACATTTTTGATGAGCTCATTTTGCCAATTCTCTGGATACAGAGAAATTTTACTGCTGGATTCCCATACGCTCTAATTTCTTGTCTAATGGTGGTGCATGATGGTGAACGGGTGATAGTCCAAAAATGGCGCTCCTATGAAGCCTGGGAGATCTTGTTATTCTGGGGTGCAACTAATAAAGCCTTCATCCTCGCCTGCAGAATCTCTTAATCAGGGTTTGCTGTTTTCAACAGATAGAAGTAATCTGTAACTCTTAATTTTCTTTAATAATATTTAAGACTACGATATTACTTTTATTTGTTGTTTTCAGCAAGACTGACATCATCAAACATATAATCAGGCAAGTCTTCTTCAAATTTCCAATTTGACAAATAATGCTTGAAATAATTTGTAAGCTTATCTACGAGGAAGCTTCTGTTTTTGGGTTCATCTGGCAAATTGTAGAGTATATGCAAATTGTTCACAATGCCTTCAAGCTTAACCTTATGGAAGAGCTTTACTCCTTTGGATGCTTTTGAACGCTCAATGATTCCAAGCTCTATCATTTTATCCATACCCTTTTCGAAACGGTTACGACCGATCCTTAGCTCGGTCTTAAATTTCTCAGCAGTATAATAAAATCGCCTGGGGAAAAATGATCGCTGTAAAACCAAACATTTTTCAAAAACGAGTATGTCTTCTAAATCCATTTTGGGATGATAATGCATTAACCTTTTATGGTGAATTGCCACAGGATTGAAATAACGCCGTGTTTTTCCATTGGATTCAGTAGTGAACCAAAAGTAGTCATCAAACATTGAGGGCTTACTATTCTTTGTCATAGTTGATTAGTTTAAATTTCTAAATGCGATTAGTATCACACTTAATATATGGGCAGCAGAAAAAAGCAGGTGATATAGACAACGAAATACTACTTATATAAACCTTTTAAGGTTACAAAGGATAAGATTTAAGCACTCTCCCGCAGCTTCTCATACACCTCCTTCAGCAGATAGGTCTTCACCTTCCCCCCGAACTCCTTATCGTCCATGATCATTTTAAAGATGTCCTGGTTCATGTCCATTCGGTCAATTAGTGCCGCCTCAAAGACCTCTTTGAAACCGAAAGTAAAATTCTCCAAGGTGTTACTCTTTGCTTGTTGTGAAAGATCCTCGTTGGCGATCATGTCTTCCTTGACCTGTTCTATGAAAAGGCGGTTAGCTTCGGAGAACTCCGTTCCCAGGCGCTCGTTAAGCAATTCAATGATCTCTGAGAGCGGAGTCCTCTCTTCCTCCGAGGTTCTCATACCCGCATCCTTAACTCCATCAATGCCGTATTCGCCCTGGGTGTCGAGAATGATCTGGTGATCCTCCTTGATTTTTTGTAATCGATAGTACTCCAGGGCAACCTCGTCATCCAGCCTGAACGGGGTTGAGTCTGTTTTTGGCAGTACCTTTAGCAGGGAGCGTCCATACACATAAAGTTTCTCCAGAGCAACATCCTGGAACGGTACGATCTGGCTGAGGAAGGAGTAGAACCGGATGAAGGAAATCAGGGCATGCTTAAAGTCATCTTGATCCTCCTCAGGCGCAAGTGCGTTGTAGCGATCTACTGCAGGAGTGATGAAGGCATACAGCTTGCCTTGCTCCTTGGGTTTAGGTTTCTCCCTGCTACTAAAGTACAGCTTACAGAAGCCGTCCATCTCTGTCTGCCAGATTACCTGGTAGCCTTCGATCTTGTGCTTCAGGTCATACAGGTGGTTGGGCTCAGTGGGCTCCTTGATCGTAGTGAGCTCATAGTATGGTTGGAAAGAGTTCAGGATATCCTCCTCCTCGTTAGCGAAGTCCAACACGAAGGTATCCTCCTTGCCAGGATGAATCCGGTTCAGGCGGGACAGCGTTTGTACAGCTTTCACACCGGACATCTTTTTATCCACGTACATTGTGTGTAATAGTGGCTGGTCGAATCCGGTCTGGTACTTCTCCGCTACCAACAGGATCTGATACTCTGGTTTCCCGAACTCCTTTGCGAGCTGCTTTTCGGAGATGCCATTCAGTCCAGGCTCTGTGTACTCGCTTCCTGTGATGTCAGGATCATGCACCTTGCCGGAGAACGCCACAAGTGGTTTGATGTTATGGTAGCCCTTCTCCTGGATGTATCTTTTGAACTCGAAGTAGTAACGTACCGCATGAAGGCGTGATCCGGTTACCACCATCGCCTTCGCCATACCGCCAATCAAGTGCATCACACTTTGTCGGTAATGCTCAATTATGACCTCGGTTTTCTGCGCCAGGTTATGCGGGTGGAGAGATAGGAAACGGGCGATAGCAGTGGTTGCTTTCTGCTTGTCTACCTCCGGGTCATCTTCGATCGCTTTTGTCAAACGGAAAAAGGTCTTGTAGGTTGTGTAGTTGGCAAGTACATCCAATATGAAATGCTCCTCGATGGCTTGCCTCATGCTATACAGGTGGAAGGGACGGGGTTTGCCATCTTGTCCTCGCTCACCGAATACCTCCAGGGTCTTAGCCTTGGGTGTAGCGGTGAATCCGAAGAAGCTCAGGTTCTCTTGTTTGCCACGTGCCATCATGGACTCCCGGATCTCGTCTTCTGCATCATATCCGTTGTCCTCTATCTCCTGGTCTATTGCGTCTTCCAGGGTTTTTGCTGACAGCACTTCTTTCATCTTTTTTGAAGTTTCGCCACCCTGGCTGGAGTGCACCTCGTCGATGATCACCGCATATTTGCGTTTTGGGAGCTTGCCAATCTTGTCCAGGACAAAGGGGAACTTCTGCATAGTGGTGATGATAATGCTTGTTCCCTTCTCAAGAGCGTCGGCAAGTTGTCCGGAGTGCTTTTCTATCTTCTGGACAACGCCTTCTTTGTGCTCAAATTGGTAAATCGTATTCTGCAGCTGCCTGTCCAGTACCACACGATCCGTTACGACGATTACGGAGTCGAATACTTTTTCATTCTTGTCGTTGTGCAGACTGGCGAGTCGGTATGATAACCATGCGATGGAATTACTCTTTCCACTTCCAGCTGAATGCTGGACGAGATAGGAGTGACCTGAACCTCCGTTCCGGGTGTGTGTAATTGCTTCTCTAACTAAATCGAGCTGATGGAAGCGGGGGAATATCAGTGTCTCTTTTTTAACCCGTTTATCCCCTATTTTGACCTCTTCTACCTCCAGGTGTATGAAGCGTCCAATGATGTCTAAGAAAGAGTCCTTAACCAGGATATGCTCCCACAGGTAGGCTGTCTTATAACCGTCGGGATTGGGTGGGTTACCAGCACCATTATTGTGTCCCAGGTTGAATGGGAAGAACCGCGTATTCTTTCCAGAGAGCTTGGTGGTCATCTCCACCGTGTTGGGATCAATGGCGAAGTGTACCAGGGCTCGCTTATTGAAATGGAGGAGTTGTGTTCTGGGATTCCGGTCGACCTTGTACTGTCTGACCGCATTCTCGGTGGTCTGACCAGTTAGGGGATTCTTGAGTTCCAGAGTGGCAACCGGTATTCCATTTAAACCGATGACCATATCCAGGGAATTCTCATTGGAAGGGTCATAGTGAACCTGGCGGTAGATCACCAGCTGATTAAGCCCGTATAGGTGTTCTGTGTCCGGATTAAGGGATGTTTCTGGTTTGAAGTATGCCAGGTTGAAAGTCACGCCATAATCCGTGAATCCGTGGCGTATGACATCGAGGGCTCCTCGTAGGTCAAGCTCCTTAACAAGGCGAGTGATCAGCTTCTGCTCCACAAAAGATCCATGGGTGTTGGAGATTTTCTCCCATTTCTCAGGTTGGGTAGATTGGAGGAAGGAGAAAAGGATGTCCTGGTCGATGGCGAGGTGCCGGTCGATG
>Ga0180430_10001091_pt1 | contig 27606 bp, 21 predicted proteins | sample SS_ome_9_FD_132999 | JGI IMG/M metagenome (GOLD analysis project Ga0180430, IMG submission 132999) | Hypersaline lake sediment archaeal communities from the Salton Sea, California, USA - SS_1_S_2 metaG | ecosystem: Environmental > Aquatic > Non-marine Saline and Alkaline > Hypersaline >... | reverse complement strand
GCCACGATCGGCCGGGCCGAGTTACTCCCGGGCGCAGCCAATGTGGTGCCCGGTGAAGCGCGTTTCTCGCTGGAATTCCGTGACCTGGAAAGTTCCACGCTGGATGAGCTGGCAGACGCGTTCCGCCTTACGCTCTCCACCTTAGCGCGGCGGCGCCAGCTGATGTTTGAATTTCGTGAGCAGAGCAACATCCTGCCTGTCTCATGCGACGACTACGTTCGCGACCTGATCTCTGCCACGGCAGCCCACCTCGGCTATAGCCAGACCCGCTTGCCGAGTGGTGCCGCCCACGACACACAAAAGCTCGCCCGCCTCACCCGTACGGGGATGATCTTTGTGCCCAGCAAAGCCGGACGCAGCCATTCCGCGGCGGAATGGACGGCCTGGAGTGATATCCAGGCCGGCGCCAACGTGTTGCTCAACACCCTTTACCAGCTCGCCATGGAGGATGCCACGTGAGCGACAGTAAAAAGCAGGACCCCTTTCTGAACGTCGATCCGCTCAAGTACACCTACCGCGAGAACATTGCAGAGGCGGCCGGGCGCACGCATTCCCTGGAGCGCCACAACACCGCCATACTGTGCATCGATATGCAGTACCTGGATGCTGCGCCTGGTTTCGGGGTTTTCGCCGATGCCACCTCGTCCGGCCTTCCACCGGAGGCACAGGCCTACTATTTCGACCGCCTGGACAACCTGGTGTTGCCAAACGTCCGTCGGCTGCAGGAAGCTTTCCGTGCACATCGTCTGGAAGTGATGCACACGCGCATCCAGTCGTTGACAAACGACGGGCGTGACCGTGGACCCGGACATAAGCGCCTGGGTCTGCATGCCGCGCCTGGTTCCAAGGAGGCCGAATTCCTGGAGATCGTTGCTCCACACGGCGACGAGATCGTGTTGAACAAGACCGCCTCCGGCGTATTTGCCTCCACCAACATCGAGTACGTGCTGCGCAACCTGGGGATTACCGGCCTCTACGTGGTTGGGGTCTACTCCAACGAGTGCGTGAGCACAGCCGTGCGTGACGCCTGTGACCTCGGCTTCTATGTGACCCTGATCTCGGATGCCATCGCCACCGTGACCCCCGAATTGCAGACCGCGACCATCACCACCATGACTGATCGCTACGCACGCGTCATGACCACCGATGAAGCCATCAACGAACTCGAAGGCGTTTTTCTGTGAACAATGACGCCGTTTTGGATGCCAGCACCGGCTGGCTGATCCTGGCGTTATTCAGCATCGCCTGGATTTGGCTGGGTTGGTGGCTGGGCCGTCGTGCGGAAGGTCTGGAAGGCTTCATGCTCGCCGGTCGCAAGGTGGGCCTGGCGCTGGGCACCGCGACGGCGATGGCGACCTGGGTTACCAGCAATACCACCATGGCCGCGCCGCAGCTGGCCTTTCAGATGGGCATCTGGGGCATGGTCGGCTACTCGCTCGGCTCGATTGGCCTGATGCTCTTCGCCCCCCTGGCCAAACGCATCCGCATCCTGATGCCCAATGGCTTTACCAGCGGCGAGTTCATACGCCTGCGTTACGGCAAAACGGCCTGGCGCGTTTTCCTTGGCATCTCCCTGTTCTATGCCTTCGGCTGGCTGGTCAGCCTAGGCATGGCCGGAGGTGTGCTGATCAATGCCCTGACCGGTATCGATTACCACGTGGGCATGAGCGTCATCCTTGCTGTGTGTGTTACCTATACCCTGCTGGGTGGCCTGCGTGCTGTCATCGGTACCGACTTTATCCAGGCACTGCTGATCCTCACCGGTATCGTCATCATTGCCGTGCTGGCGATCAACAACGTCGGCGTGGATCGCATGCACTCAGCGGTACTCGAGGAACGCCCCGAGTTGCTCAACCTGCTGTTCCCCGCCGCCATCATGTTCCTGTTCAACAACCTGTTGTTCGGTATTGGTGAGATCTTTCATTCCAACGTCTGGTGGAGCCGGGCCTTTGCCTTTCGCGAGGGGGTTGGCTTCAGGGCCTACATGATCGCCGGTCTTTTCTGGACCCCCGTGCCGATCGTCGCCGGCTTCGTTGCGCTGACTGCCCCGGCGTTGAACCTGAACGTACCTGCCGCCGACATGGTCGGCCCCATGGTTGCCGCCGAGCTGCTCGGTGTGGGTGGCGCGGTATTGGTGTTCATCGTGGTCTTTTCCGCGTTGGCCTCGAGCCTCGACTCCCTGCTGGCCGCCACCTCGGACCTGGTACTGACCGACATTTACAAAGGACATATCAGGCCTCAGGCAACGGAAGAACAGCTGGCAAAGGCAGCCCGCTGGGTTGTGTTGATACTCGGGATTGCAACCTGGCTGCTGTGTTGGCCGCGCCTGACAACCCTGGCGGAATTGCTCTACCTGACCGGCGCCTTCGTCGCGAGCACCATCTGGCCGGTTGCCGCTGGCCTTTACTGGCGTCGCGTCAATCCGGCTGGGGCCACGCTGGCCATGCTCCTGGGAACTGCAGTAGGACTGACCAGTTACTTCGTCGTGGGTTTTTACGTGGCCGCGCTGGTGTCGGCCGCCATCTCGATGGCCCTGGTGTTGTTGACCACCTGGTTGGCACCACGCGAATTCGAATGGGCAACGCTTAACGTGCAGGAGGCCCGATCATGATCATTTCTGCAGAAGCCCTTGAACTGTTGATTGTCGCTGCCACCATCCTGGCTGCCGCGGCGCCGATCATTCTCTTGGTTTTGTGGTTAAAGGACCGGAAAGGAGGAAACCTCTGGTGAACGACCTCGATCCCCAGTTGAAAACACCACTTGAGGAACCCCCTCTCGATACCCAGGGCTTCGAATCACCCCGCGCCCTCATGGAGGTGGTGCCCGAAGACCTTGTGCCCTTGCTGGAACTGGCCCATCGGCCCGTCATTTCTGCCAAGCAGTTCAACCGGGACCAGCTGGTGCAAATCAGCCGCCTGGCTGCACGCTACGAAACTGAACCTCAGCGGATCACCCGCCCGCTGACGGGCAAGATCCTCATCTCGGCATTTTACGAGCCAAGTACACGCACCCGCCTGTCCTTTGAAAGTGCCTGGCATCGACTCGGTGGCGACATCATGTCGATCACCGACCCCGCCACGACCGGCATGGCCAAGGGTGAGTCGCTTTACGATGTCGGGGAAATGCTCAATCACTATGGTGACCTGGTGGTGTTGCGTGAAAGCAATGACCAGGCCGTGTACGAAATGCTCGAGACACTGCGTATTCCGATCGTAAACGGTGGCAACGGGACGGATGAGCATCCCACCCAGGCTATGGCAGATATCTACACCATGCTCAAGGCCTATCCCACACTGGCAACGCCGGAGCTGATGCAACCGGAACAAAAAATCAAAATAGGCATTGTGGGCATACCCGGGCGCATGCGCACGATCCGCAGCCTCATGATGTTTTTGTCTTGTTTCAGCCAAGGGATCGATGAAGCCATCATCATCAGCGACCAGGCAGACCCTTTCTCACCGGGACAACGCGAGCAGCTTGAATCCGTTGGGTTGAACATTCGCGTATCGAACAGCCTGAATAACGAGCTGCCTTTGCTGGATGTCGTTTACATCAACGCCATTGCCTGGGTTGCGGACGGTTACGAGGAACACGGCAACGACTTCAGGCTTGATGCCAACTCTCCCCTCAAGCAGGGCGCCATCGTGATGCATCCGCTGGCGAGAGGCGACGAGCTTGATCGCAGCCTGGATAAAACGCCGTTCAATTGGTACTTCGCGCAGGCACGTGGTGCGGTTTTCGTCCGCATGGCGCTGCTCTCCGCCATTCTCAAAACCTACAGTTAGGTCTCAAACCCATGTGTGGTATCGCAGGATTCATGTACACCGACCGTGATCACCCGGTCGATCCCGAAACTTTGGTTGCCATGGCGGCCATCCAGTATCACCGAGGCCCGGACGGCTTTGGTATCCGAAGAATGCCCGGCGTGGGCTTTGCGCATGCACGCCTGTCCATCGTCGACCTGAACGAGGAGCGCGCCCGCCAACCGTTCGAATCGATCGATGGCAAGTTGATGCTCACCCAGAATGGTGAGCTGTATGACTATCAACGCATCCGTGCCGACCTGACCGCTCGCGGTGCTCGCTTCCAGACCAAGAGCGACTCGGAGATGGTCCTGCACCTGTACCCGCGCCTCGGTATGGACGGCACATTGCCGCACCTTCGCGGTGAGTTCGCCTTTGCCCTGTACGACCAGGAAGAAGAGAAACTGATGCTGGTGCGAGACCGCTTCGGCATCAAGCCGCTGTACTGGACCGAGGTCAACGGCACCTTCGTGTTCGGCTCCGAACTCAAGGTACTGTTCGCCCATCCCGAGGTGCCGCGAAAGTTCGATGCGCACGGCGTGTATCACCAGCTGATGCAGACCATCGTGCCGGGCAGCACCGCCTTCGAAGGGATCCACCAGGTACCCCCCGGCCACTTGCTGGAGGTGCAGCGCCGCGACGGCAAGCTGCACATCAGCCAACGCAAGTACTGGGACATGGACTTCCCGCTGGAGGCCGATAGGCCGGCCGAGTACGACGAGGACGAATGGATCGAGCGCGTGCGCGCAGGCCTGTTGGAGGCAGTGCAGCTGCGCCTGGAAGCGGATGTGCCGGTTGGCTCCTACCTGTCCGGTGGTATCGACTCCTGCGCCATCCTTGGTCTGGCAGCCGCCGCGCGGCAGAACCCGGTGAAGGCATTCACCATCGGCTTTGACAACAAAGACTACGACGAGTCGCCTATCGCCATGGAGATGGCTGAAAGTGCAGGTGCCGATCAGGACATCATGATGCTCGATGCATCGCATCTGTATGACAACTTCGTCGAGACTCTGTGGCACACCGAGCGCACCATCTACAACACGCTTGGTGTGGCCAAGTTGTTGATGAGTCGCCATGTCAGGGATGTCGGCTACAAGGTGGTACTGACTGGCGAAGGTTCCGACGAGTTGTTCGGTGGCTACCCTGCTTTCCGCCGGGACCTGTTCCTGCACGGACTCGACCACTTGTCGGCCGAAGAGCGAGTCGAATGGGAGCAGATGCTGGCCGAACAGAACAAACTGTTCAAGGGAGCCATGCTGGCCGAGGATGAAATCCGCAATGCGGCATTGGAAGAACGCATTGGCTTTACCCCCAGCTGTCTGCAACCCTGGCTCGCGTCAGCCACCCGTGTGCCCGGCATCCTTGCAGAAAACCTGCGCGAACAGCTCAGCGACTACGACCCAGGAGCGGCCATTGCCGGCCAGTTCGATGCCGACATGCTCAAAGGCCGGCATCCGCTGGACAAGGCCCAGTACGTGTGGATCAAGACCATGCTGGAAGGCCAGATCCTGACCTGGGGTGGTGACCGTGTGGACATGGCCAACTCCATGGAAGCCCGTCCGGCCTTCCTCGATCACCACCTGGCCGAACTGGCAACGAAGATCCCGCCCTCACTTCGTATCAAGGGCCGTACTGAAAAATACGTCCTGCGCGAAGCCATGAAAGGGCTGCTGCCGGAGGTGCTCTACAAGCGTGAAAAGTTTGCCTTTATGGCACCGCCGGCGCATACGGACAAGAAGAAATGGTCTGCCATGCGTGCACTCGCCGATGAGTACCTCAGCGACTCGGCCATCAAGGATGCCGGATTGCTCGATACCAGGGGCGTGAGCGCACTTTTTGCACTTCACGAAGACGATTCCATCACCGCCGCCACGCAAAACAAGTTGGACGCGGTTATCAATCACATGATTGGCGTCCAGGTGCTGCATCGCCACTTTGTGGCCACCGATGTGCCGGCCCAGGCCCGCGCACGTGCAGCTGGACTGGGTTGGAGCGCTTCTGGCGCCTGATTCTTTTGGAATGCCATACTGTACCTCCCCCCTTATCCCCCAAGCTGACCGGCCGTTTCCGGCCGGGTGGCTCTCTTTTCCTCTGATAGCCACATTGGCCGTCAGGGGCCTTTCTTCCCGGTTGCCCGTTGTGGCATCCCGGTTCTCAAAAAAGCAACGGAGATTCTCAATGAACCCGCAAAAACTTCTGATTGGCGCCAGTGCATTGCTGGCCTTGTCGCAACCCGCTGCGGCACTTGATGTCGACCCCTATGGCTCGCTGCGCATTGGCGTCGAAGCCGTGTCGCCGGATGCCGATCCGGACTATGAAGGGTTTCGCGATGCGTATTCCCGTGTTGGCATCAAGTTCACCGAGAACATCAACGAAGATTGGAGCGTGATGGCCCAGTTGGAGTTACCGCTCGACCTTGCCAATCTCGACATTCATTCCCCTTACGACGAAGAGGACGATATCCGTATCGCCAAGCTGCAGGTCTCTGGCCCTCTTGGGACCTTGTGGTATGGGCGCGGCTGGATGGCCTTCTACAACGCCATCGCCTACCCGGTCGATTATTTCAGCAGCTACTACAGCGGATGGGCCACCGGAACCACCTTCCGTCGTGAAAAAACCCTTTACTACTCCTCACCTGACTTCAACGGGTTCAGCTTCGCCCTTGCGACCACTGACGAAAACAACGGTGAATCAGACAACCGCAACCAGTACACCATGTCTTATTCGAAAGACGGCCTGTACCTGGCTGCAGGACTCGACGACAACGCGGCGGGGGCCGGCAGTGACGATTCCCTGATGGGCTTCGCTGCTTCATACACCACAGGTCCCTGGTATGTGGCTGCGAAGTACGAAAAATTCGACAGTGACACTTCGCTCGACGGCGGGGACGTGAAGAACCTGCTGCTGCAATACAGCATCGACGACAAGAACACCGTGCGCGGCATGGTGGCTGACGTCGACTTTTCCCACCCCTACTGGTACGGGGAGTACGGCGGCACCGTCATCCACCTGGGTTGGGACCATCAGTACAACGATGACCTGAAGGTCTTCCTCGAGTACTACCAGGAAGAATCCACTGCGGCGATCGGCACCGGTCACGATGATTTCTTCGCCTCTGGTTACATTCGTGGTTCCACCAGTGGCGGCAGCGCGATCACCGCTGGCGTTCGCTACGACTTCTAAGCAGGAGGCCGGACTGTCTTGGCAGTCCGGTTCTAAAGAATGAAAATAGTTCTGCAGTTGAAGAACGTTTGCAAGGTGTTCGGCGAGCATCCTGGCGAGGCCTTGAGGTTGTTGGACCAAGGGGAGAACAAGGAAAGCATCTTCGAGAAGACCGGGCAGACACTGGGTGTCGTCAATGCCAGCTTCGATGTTTACGAAGGCGAGATCTTCGTCATCATGGGACTTTCCGGTTCCGGAAAATCGACCCTGGTACGCCTGCTCAACCGCTTGATCGAACCAAGTCGAGGCGAGATCCTGCTCGACGATGAGGACATCGCCAAGGCCGACGCCAAGCAGTTGCGTGAAATCCGCCGCAAGACCATGAGCATGGTCTTCCAGTCGTTCGCCCTGATGCCTCACCTCACCGTGATAGACAACACGGCATTTGGCCTTGAACTTTCGGGCGTGGACGTGGAAACACGACGTGAACGCGCGCTTGCCTCTCTCAAGCAGGTCGGTCTCGATGCCTGGGCTGACAGTTACCCCGATGAATTGTCGGGCGGTATGCAACAACGTGTCGGCCTGGCCAGGGCATTGGCTGCCGACCCCAGAGTACTGCTGATGGACGAGGCATTTTCAGCTCTCGATCCGCTCATCCGCTCCGAGATGCAGGACGAACTGCTCAAGTTGCAGGCCGATTCCAGCCGCACCATCATCTTCATATCGCATGACCTCGACGAGGCCATGCGTATCGGCGACCGCATCGCGATCATGGAAGGTGGGCGCGTGGTTCAGGTCGGCACGCCGGACGAGATTCTCAAGAACCCGGCAGACGATTATGTGCGCGCCTTCTTCCGCGGCGTGGACATCTCCACCGTCCTAACGGCAGGCGATATTGCCAGCCGCCAGCAAACCACCGTTATCGAACGCGAAGGCACCGGTGTAGAGGCGGCTATCCGGCGCCTGCAGAAGTACGACCGCGAGTGTGGTTACGTGGTTGGCAAGGACCTCAAGTTTCTTGGCGTGGTGACCATCGATGCGCTCAAGGAACAACACCAGGTGCATGGCAAGCTGACCAACGCGGTGGTCCGCGATATCCAGGCAGTAGCGGCCGACAAGCCACTCAATGAAATGCTCGGCGAAGTCGCCGAGGCCCCTTATGGCGTTCCTGTCGTCGACGACAAAGGACGTTACCAGGGCGTGGTTACCCGCGCTGCCTTGCTACGTACCCTGGATCGTGAAAACGAGGAAAACCATGTCTGACAACCCGTGGAACACCACACCCGCCGAACCCGCCGCCCCGGCTGAATCCCAGGGCAACGCCTGGAGCCAGGCACCGGCGACAGAAGACACCGGCAGCAGCTGGCTCGACCAGGCCGGCCCTGCCGAGGGCCCCGAGCCGATTGACTGGATGCACCCTTTTCAGGAGGCCGTGATCCCGCTCGATGTGTGGGTCGACCAAGGCCTCAACTGGCTGGTGGACAACTTCCGTCCCGTTTTCCAGGCAATCCGCACGCCGATCGATGCCACATTGGGCGCCGTCGAAGCCACCCTGATGGCCACGCCCGACATCCTGGTAATACTTATCTTGACCGGGCTGGCGCTGATGCTGTCGGGGCGGGCACTCGCCATCGGCACCCTGCTGTCGATGATCACGATCGGCGCTATCGGTGCCTGGAGCGAGGCCATGATCACCCTGGCACTGGTTCTCACATCCGTGTTTTTCTGCATCGTGATCGGCTTGCCGACTGGCATCTGGCTCTCGCGCAGCGAAAGGGCACTGAACATCGTGCGGCCCATTCTCGACGCGATGCAGACCACGCCGGCGTTCGTCTACCTGGTACCCATCGTTATGCTGTTCGGCATCGGCAACGTGCCGGGCGTGGTGGTGACCATCATCTTCGCCCTGCCGCCGCTGATTCGCCTGACCAATCTCGGCATTCGTCAGGTGCCGGAAGACCTGGTGGAGGCGGCCCGTGCCTTTGGCGCAAGCCCGCGCCAGTTGCTGTTCAAGGTGCAGCTGCCACTGGCTATGCCCACCATCATGGCCGGCATCAACCAGACGCTCATGCTGGCCCTGTCAATGGTGGTGATTGCCTCGATGATTGCCGTTGGAGGGCTGGGCCAGATGGTGCTGCGCGGCATCGGCCGTCTCGATATGGGTCTGGCCGCCGTCGGCGGCCTCGGCATCGTACTGCTGGCGATCGTGCTCGACCGTCTGACCCAATCGATGGGCAGCAGCCAACGCGAGCGCAATGGCAACGGCGGCCTGATGAAACGCCTGCTGGGCAAGAAGTAATTTCAACCCACACGAATCACAATACGACAAAACATAGGAGACACCATGAAACTCAAGTTTCGATCGATCATCAGGGGCTGCCTGCTTTCAGCCGGCATCGCTCTCGGTGGCAGTGCATTCGCGACCGATCTGCCAGGTCTGGGCGTTACCGTAAAACCGCTTAAAAGCTCTATCGCTGAAGAAACTTTCCAGACCCTGCTGGTCATGCGCGCACTGGAAAAACTCGGTTACACCGTCGCACCGATCAAAGAGATCGAGTATGCCGCTGGCCATGTGGCCATTGCCAATGGCGACGCAACCTTCCTCGCCGACCACTGGGATCCTCTACACATCGACTTCTACAAGAATGCCGGTGGCGACGCCAAGCTGTCCCGCGAGGGCGTCTACTCCGGTGGTGCACTGCAAGGCTACCTTATCGACAAGGCCACCGCCGACAAACACGGCATCAACAACATCGGCCAGCTTGCTGACCCGAAGATCGCCAAGCTGTTCGACGCCGATGGCGATGGCAAGGCCGACCTGGCGGGCTGCAACCCGGGTTGGGGCTGCGAGAAAGTCATCGAGCACCAGCTTGATGCCTTCAAGCTGCGCGATACCGTGACCCACAACCAGGGCTCCTACTCGGCGATCATTGCCGACACCATTGCACGCTTCAATCAAGGTGAGCCGGTGCTCTACTACACGTGGACCCCGTACTGGGTCAGCGGCGTAATGGTGCCGGGCAGAGACACCACCTGGTTGCAGGTTCCTTTCTCTTCCCTGCCAGGTGAACGTGCCAACGTAGATACAACTCTGCCGGACGGCAGCAACTACGGTTTCCAGGCCAACACTCAGCGCATCGTCGCCAACCGTGCATTTGTGGAGGCCAACCCCGCAGCGGCCAAGCTGTTCAGCATCATGAAACTGTCGAACAATGATATCTCCGCCCAGAACCTGCGCATGCGTGACGGTGAAAAGTCTGCAAAAGACATAGCGCGTCATACAGACGCCTGGATCAGGGCCAACCAAGCCACGTTCGATGGCTGGATCGAGGCCGCATTGCAGGCAGCAAAGTAGTCCTTGCAAATAATCGCCGGGCTCTTGCAGAGCCCGGTGACCCCAAGGCACCCCATGCAAGGTTGCCGTTCTTTTTTTGCCCCACTAGACAACCAGGGGGAAAATGACCAAACCTCAGCAACATATGCGCGGTATCTGGCTGACCGGACACGGCGGCTTTGAAAGGCTCGAGGTCCGAAAGGATATTCCCAAGCCTCAGCCCAGCGACCACGAGGTCCTGATACGTGTCAGTGCCGCCGCGGTCAACAATACCGATATCAACACGCGTATTGGTTGGTACTCAAAACACAATGCCGCTGCAGACGATGCCAGCTGGGCTGGTGAAGCAATTCAATTTCCGCGCATCCAGGGGATTGATGTCTGCGGGCATATCGAAGACGTCGGCAGGCATGTCGATAACCAGAGAATCGGAGAGCGGGTCCTGGTTGAACCCTGCTTGACCGAATCAGCCGGCCAAAAGCTCGATACGCCCTGGTTCCTGGGGTCCGAGTGCGATGGGGGATTTGCCGAATACGTCGTTGTTGCAGCGAGGCACGCGCATCGAATTGAAAGCAGTCTCAGCGATATCGAATTGGCTTCGTTCCCCTGTTCCTACTCGACCGCCGAAAACCTGTTGACCAGGGCAGGCGTTGAGCCCGGAGAAAGAGTCCTGATTACCGGGGCATCCGGTGGTGTTGGCTCTGCAGCTGTGCAACTGGCAAAGGCCCGTGGCGCCGATGCCATCGCCGTGACCAGCGCCTCCAAAATTGAGTCCCTGCTCGCCTTGGGTGCGACACAAGCGGTAGCACGCAGTGAAAACCTGGTTTCCGTAATGGGTGAGAACAGCGTCGATGTGGTGGTCGACCTGGTTGGCGGCAGCAACTGGCCGGCCTTGCTGGAGGTGCTGAAGCCACACGGCCGCTATGCCGTGTCCGGCGCCATCGCGGGGCCCTTGGTCGAACTCGATTTGCGAACACTCTACCTGAAAGACCTGAGCTTCTTCGGCTGCACCGAGTTGGACGAAAAGGTTTTCCCAAACCTGCTGCGGCATATCGAACACGGACGAATAAAACCGCTGGTTGCGCGAACTTTTCCCCTCGAAGACATCGTCGCCGCCCAGCAGCTGTTCCTACAGAAAAAACACACCGGCAAGATCGTTTTGGACGTGAGTACCGGTTCACAAGCAACTTCTACATCAACTGCCGGCTGACAGCCGACAAGGTGGAACCATGAGTCATCTGACACACGAATCCTCGGCACGTGAAAAGCGCGCTTTCGCCAGGAAACTCAAACGTATCGAAGCAGAAGCCCGCGAAAAAGCGATTCATGATCGTGAGCGTTTTGTTGGCCTGCAAATCAAGCCGACAGCCTCTTACGAAGACGATGCCGAAGGGCGCGAACCGGGAGACACAAACTGGGTCGGCTTTGGGTTCGATGTCCACCCCCATGTCACCTTTGTTTCGACCTTCGTACTCACGGCCTTCATCCTGTTGACACTGATGTTCCAGGACGATGCAAAAAGCCTCTTCGAGGCGGCCATGTCCGGCATCACCGGCGCCATGGGCTGGTTCCTGATTCTGGCTGCCAACATTTTCATTCTCGCGGCCTTTTATTTTGCCTTCAGTCGGTTCGGTCGGATACGCATCGGCGGCAGCGATGCCAAACCTGAGTTTTCCACGCCCGCCTGGTACGCGATGTTGCTCAGTGCCGGCATGGGTATCGGCCTGATGTTCTGGAGTGTTGGTGAGCCCATGTATCACTATGCCTCGCCTTCTCCCATGTTCGAAGGCGTGGAGGCCAGCTCGGCCGCAGCGGCCCAGGCATCGATGGGCGTGACCTATTTCCACTGGGGCCTGCATCCCTGGGCCATCTACGCGATTGTCGGACTGGGTCTTGCCTTTTTTGCCTATAACCGCGGCCTGCCCCTTACCATCCGTTCCGTCTTTTACCCTCTTCTGGGAGACAAGATCTACGGTTTTTGGGGCAACCTGATTGATGTGTTATCCGTGTTGGCAACGCTGGTGGGACTAGCGACCTCGCTGGGCCTTGGGGTGCAACAGGTCAACGCCGGATTGAATGCATTGTTCGGTGTGGAAATCAGCACGGCGACGCAGGTTACGCTCATCGCCGTCATTACCGGATTCGCCACGCTTTCCGTTTTCGCGGGCCTGGACAAAGGCGTCAAGCGACTCAGTCAGGGCAACATGATTCTCGCCGCCTTGTTCATGCTGTTCCTGCTGCTGGTCGGCCCGACGATTTACATACTTGGCGGCTTTACCCAGAACCTCGGCTACTACCTGCGTGTGTTCCCTGAGCTGGCCCTGTGGACCGAGACCTTCCGCGATTCCAACTGGCAGGGCTCCTGGACCGTGTTCTACTGGGCATGGTGGATTTCCTGGTCACCGTTCGTCGGCATGTTCATCGCCCGGATCTCCAAGGGTCGCACCGTCAAGGAATTCGTGCTGGCCGTGGTGCTGATCCCCACCCTGCTCTCGTTCGTCTGGATGTCGGTGTTCGGAGGCTCCGCCTTGTTCCTGCAGGCGAATGAGCTGGCTGATATCGTGGGGGCTGTGAAAGACGACGTGGCCACGGCCATGTTCGTGATGCTGGAGCAATTCCCGTTCACCCAGCTGCTTTCCATGGTCGCCATCGTCTTGGTTACCGTGTTTTTCGTGACATCTTCCGACTCGGGCTCTCTCGTGGTCGACCATCTCACCTCTGGCGGAAAGCTCGATTCACCCACCCCACAACGCATCTTCTGGGCTGTGATGGAAGGTGTTATCGCCGCCGTACTTTTGATTGGCGGTGGACTGACTACGCTGCAGACTGCATCAGTCAGTACCGGATTACCCTTCGCCATCGTGCTGCTGATCAGCGTCTATTCACTTTATGTCGGCTTCTCAGAAGAAACTTACGTTGAAAATGCGGTCCAGCGTGCGGTGAATAAAGCCAAGGAAGAACAGCGCATGCAGGAAGCCGTCAACAACGTGGTGGAGAACAACCTGGCACCGGAACAGCCCAAATAACCGCTCCCTGGGCGGTTGTGCTTTCCAACTCACAATCACCGGGCATAGCCCGGTGATTTCACTACCTCAACTATCAGGAATATGTCTATAAAGCTCGAGTTCAATCCGGAAGAGGCCCACTTGTCGGTAAAAGTCACCACTTCAGAAAATCAGGATGTTCATAGAAGTTTTCTCGAAACCCTTCGCCGCCTGGCCAAGCGGGCAAAGCAAATCAGCCTGGACCTGACGGATCTTCAACAGGTCGATAAAAACTTGTTGATGGTAATGGAAGAACTGCGATCTTTACCGGGTGACAGCACCATCATCCTGCGAACCAACGAAGGAAGTAAAACAGAAGCCACCTTCAAGGCGCTTTTTGAAAACAGACAAACCATCGTGCGACACTAGTACGCGTGGAGACTGTTAAACATGAATCTGCGTTTCAACCTAGAGGATGCCAGCCAGGTCGCCATCGGGGCTTTTGCGCTAGGGGTGCCGATTTCCTTTTCCGAGGAGGCCTGGAAATTGGGAGAGACGTTGCCAACACTGAACCTGCTGTTGCTTTTCCTTCTTTCAGTGATTTTTCTTTCGTTCTTCACTTATGAAAGTGTTTTTCAGGGTAAAGTGAAATACCGCATGGCGGTCTTTGGCCTTCGCATCGTTTTTGCCTACGCCATAGCCGGCCTTGTAGTAGCACTGATCCTTATCGCGCTGAATAAATTTCCTATTTTGAGCGATCCGAATACTGCGCTCACCCGGCTGGTGGTGATCACAATGCCGGCATCGATGGGCGCTATCATCGTAGACAGTTTTGACAAGGAATAACCATCGTACCCAGGGAATCCCAATGAGCGAAAAACGCTACTTCCTGTTAATAAGTGTTCATGGCCTGATCCGAGGTTCGGAACTGGAGCTCGGCCGGGATGCTGATACCGGAGGTCAGACCAAGTACGTACTGGACCTGGCAAAAAGTCTCGGCGAGCTTGCGGATGTCGATCAGGTTGACCTTGTCACTAGACGCATCGTCGACCCTGAAGTCAGCAGTGACTATGCAGAACCATTGGAACAAGTGTCAGAGAACGTTCGCATCGTTCGGATTGATGCCGGCCCTGCAGAGTACATCCCCAAGGAACAACTCTGGGATCACCTCGACAGCTTTACTGACAACCTGGTCATGTGGTTGAACCAGCAGCATCGAATGCCTGACCTGGTACATTCACATTACGCCGACGCAGGCTACGTGGGCGTGCGCCTGAGCAACCTGCTCAGTGTCCCCCTCGTGCATACCGGACACTCGCTTGGCCGCGACAAACGCAAGCGCCTCCTGGCCAAAGGCATGTCCCGGGAAGACATCGAGAGGACCTATAACATCGACCGGCGCATAGATGCCGAGGAAGAAGTGCTGGCCAATGCCGACCTCGTGATTACCAGCACCCGAAACGAGATCGACGAGCAATACGGTCTCTACAATTACTACGACCCCGAGCGGATGCGGGTTATACCGCCTGGCACAGATCTAAAGCTGTTTTATCCTCCGCAAGAAAACGAAGACATACCTTTCCGAGAGCCGGTCGAACGTTTTCTGAAAGCCCCCGAAAAACCACTGATCCTTGCACTCTCACGCCCAGACGAGCGCAAAAACATTCTCGCCCTGGTCGAGGCCTATGGCGAATCCAAAGAGCTCCAGGACAAGGCTAACCTGCTGATTGTGGCCGGCACCCGTGATGATATCCGTGACCTCGATAGCGGCGCCCAATCGGTCATGACAAATATCCTGTTATGGATCGATGCGCTGAACCTGTACGGGAAGGTAGCTGTACCTAAACATCACCGCGCCGACGAAGTGCCGCAGATCTACCGCATGGTGGCAGCGAGTCGCGGCGTCTTCATAAATCCAGCCCTGACCGAACCCTTTGGCCTTACGCTTCTGGAAGCTGCTGCCAGCGGACTACCACTGGTTGCCACGGAGAACGGCGGGCCTGTGGACATTATCGGAAACTGTGGCAATGGCATGCTGATCAATCCACTGGACAGGCAGGAGATCAGCGACGCCCTGCTCGTCTTCCTCGATGATGAAGACGCCTGGGACAGGGCATCCAAAAATGGACAGGCCGGTGTTCGGGAACACTATACCTGGCATGCGCATGCAAGTAGCTACCTGCAACAGGTCGCTATGCTGCAGGGCAAATACGAACCCTTGCCGGAGAAACAGGTGCCGCAAAAAACGGTTCGCTACCGGGATCGCGCCATCATCACCGATCTCGATCAGAATTTGATTGGGGACCCCAAAGCCCTGCAGGCCTTCTCAAGTTTGATACGGGACAATCGTAAGTGCGTGGCATTTGGCGTCGCGACCGGACGTAGACTGGACTCGGCCCTGGCCCTGATGAGAAAACACAATATCCCGAGGCCCGATGTTTTGATCAGCAGCCTGGGCACGCGAATCCACTACGGTCAGGCACTTACCGAAGATGATTTCTGGAGTGACCATATTGACAGCGAATGGAAACCACAACGTATTCAGCGGCTGCTCTTTGAACAGAAAGGCCTGGAACTGCAACCAAAAAGTGAGCAGAGCCATTTCAAGCTGTCTTACTATTACGATCCACGCCATGCTCCATCGATCGATGAGATCAACACCCTGCTGCGCCAGCATGAAGTGACAGCCAACGTCTTGAACTCGTTCGGACAGTTTCTCGATGTGGTGCCTTCCCGGGCTTCCAAGGGCCAAGCCCTGCGCTATATTTCTCATCGCCTGGATATCCCGCTCGATCACATGCTGGTAGCCGGTGGCTCGGGTGCCGATGAAGATATGATGCGAGGAAACACCCTGGCCGTGGTTGTAGGGAACCGCCATTACGAGGAGCTTTCTGAGTTGTCTGATCAGGAACGCATTTATTTTGCTGAAAAGCCTTTCGCAGCGGGGATAATGGAGGCTGCCGACCATTACGATTTCTTCAGCTCCTGCACACCGCCAATACAATGATCAACGACAAGCTACTCGTCTGCACCGACCTTGACCGCACACTGATTCCGAACGGTCCTCAATCAGAGTCCAAGCAGGTGCGTTCGCGCTTTGCGCAACTCACCAGTCACCCGCAGGTCACCCTTACCTATGTCAGCGGTCGTGACCGTAAGCTGATCGAAAAAGCCATCGCACACTACGAACTGCCAAACCCGGACTTTGTCATCGGCGATGTCGGCACCACGCTCTATAAAGTCGGACCGGAACTGGAGTGGGTTCACGAACGTAATTGGGAAGACCTGATCAGTGAAGACTGGGCTGGCAAAACCCACACTGAACTCAAACAAATGCTGCAGGATATATCGACGCTGCGCCTTCAGGAACCCGGCAAGCAGAATCGCCACAAACTCAGCTATTACGTACCGATACAGACACAGCGTGAATCCCTTTCACAAATGATAAACGCGCGCTTTGCCGATATTGGAGCGCGCTGCAATCTTATCTGGAGCCTGGATGAGCCACGAGGCGTAGGCCTGCTGGACATACTCCCCTCCAGCGCATCGAAGCTTCACGCTATCGAATTGTTGATGCAGCAGGAAGGATTCGACAACCAAAACACGGTTTTCTGTGGCGACAGCGGCAACGACATGGAGGTACTGGCCAGCCAGATACCGGCCGTCCTGGTGGCCAATGCCGCTCCCGACGTTCGCCAGCTCGCAATGGAGTTGTCCGACGCCGCCGGCTACGGCTCGGCGCTGTACGTTGCCAAGGGTGGGTTCTTCGGAATGAACGGCAACTATTGTGGTGGCATGTTGGAAGGCATTGCCCATTACCACCCTGAAACCCTACCGCTCATGGGACTCAATGAAAAATGAAATACGGCCTTTGCGTGTTCGGCGAGGTGTTATTCGATCACTTTCCCGACGGCCAACGGGTGCTTGGTGGTGCTCCCTTTAACGTTGCATGGAATCTGCAGGCGCTCGGCGAACCCGTACATTTTATCAGTAGGGTCGGCGACGATCCCGAGGGTGCTGAGATACTGGAGGCCATGCGTTCGTGGCACATGGAAACCACTGGCATCGAGAAAGATCCGGAGTTGCCCACCGGGCGGGTCAGCGTCGAACTTCGGGGCGGCGAACCCTCATATGACATCGTCGCTCCCTGTGCCTACGATCGCATTGCACCCGAAAAGCCATCACATGCTTGTCATATTCTTTACCATGGCTCGCTCGCCCTGCGGGATCCCGTTTCCAGAGCCTCACTCGATCAGGTCTTGAGTGAAAAACCTGAACTTGTGTTCGTGGACGTCAACCTGCGACCTCCCTGGTGGCAGAGGCAGGAGATCCTGAGCCTGATGGGGCAAGCCGATTGGGTGAAGCTCAACACGCAAGAGCTCGAACTACTGTCAGGAAGCCGCTCAGCCTCGCACAACAGCGCAACCAGTTTTGTTGGCGAACACGCATTGAACGGACTCATACTCACCCATGGCGGTGCCGGGGCCGAAGTATTCACGGCATCCGGAGAGCATCATCGGGTTGCGCCGGAAAGCGGCACAGAAGTCGTGGACACAGTGGGAGCGGGCGACGCCTTTGCCTCGGTGATGCTGCTGGGCCTGGCCCGTTCATGGCCACTGGATCTCACCTTGCAGCGGGCACAGTCTTTCGCCTCTGCCTTGGTAAGGCAACGCGGTGCAACCGTGGCCGATCAGGCCTATTATCAAGCGTTTATCGATAACTGGAACTGAAGCCTGCTGACGGGCACTGACACATGTACGAACAGGTCTCACACTCCCTGCTTAACCAGATTCTTGACGAATTGAAGCCGCATATTCGCAAGCGGGATCTTCGGCACTTTTACACACGCCTGGGCGCCAATTTCTATGCCATCCACTCGCTGTTCAGCCACCTGTATGGTCAGCGCGATGATTTTGAACAGCAGATGGTACGCCTGGTTGAGGTGATGGCCATTCGTTACCTCGAACGCGACGAGTATCTCAAGCTTCTCGATGTAGAGCGACAGGAAGATCACAACTGGTTTCTCAGCCAGGAGATCGTTGGCATGGCCCTTTACGCCGACGGCTTCTCGAAAGATCTCAAGGGTCTGCAGTCACGTATCGGTTACCTGCAGGAACTCGGCATCAACATGTTACACGTGATGCCCATGTTGAAATGTCCCAAGGACGCCAGCGACGGCGGATACGCGGTCAGCGATTTCCACAACGTGGACGAACGCTTCGGCACACTGGAGGATATCCGGGAGCTTTCCCGCAAACTCACCCAACGCGACATGCTGCTGACGCTGGACGTGGTGGTGAACCATACGTCGAACGAACACGAATGGGCGCAGCGGGCACGCGCCGGTCAACATAAGTACCAGGACTATTATTACATCTTCGATAATCGGGATATCCCCGATATGTTCGAAGAAACCATGCCGGAGATCTTTCCCGAGACATCGCCCGGCAACTTTACCTATGACCAGCAAATGGAAAAATGGGTAATGACGGTTTTCAACAACTACCAGTGGGATCTGAACTACAGCAACCCGGCCGTATTCATCGAGATGATCGATGTGATCCTGTTCTGGGCCAACCAGGGAGCAGACATCGTACGCCTGGACGCGGTCGCCTTCCTGTGGAAAAAGATCGGCACCACCTGCCAGAATGAACGTGAGGCGCATCTCATTCTGCAACTGATGAAGGACTGCTGCCAGGTCACCGCGCCGGGCGTGCTGTTCATCGCCGAGGCCATCGTCGCACCGGTCGAGATCGCCAAGTATTTCGGCGAGGACGCAGTAATCGCCAAGGAATGCGAGATCGCCTACAACGCCACCTTCATGGCACTGCTGTGGGACGCGGTGGCAACCAAGAACACCAAGCTGCTCGACCAGGGTATCCGTAACCTGCCAGCAAAACTCGACCGTGCAACCTGGCTCAATTACATCCGCTGCCATGACGATATCGGCCTGGGCTTCGATGACGTGGACATCGTCGCAGCCGGATACGATCCTCGCGCACACCGCAAGTTCCTGATCGATTACTTTACCGGGGAGTTCGATGAATCCCCTGCAAGGGGACAACCTTTCGGCCGCAACGACAAAACCGGGGATGCCCGCATCTCCGGCTCACTCGCCTCCCTGGTCGGGCTGGAATCCGCCATAGAGAGCGGTGATGCCGAACGCATCCAGCAGAGCATAGACATCATTCTGCTGTTACACAGCATGATCCTGTCGTTCGGTGGCATCCCCCTGCTCTACTACGGTGACGAGGTCGGCACCATCAACGACAGTTCTTTCCTCGAAGACGAGTCAAAGGCGAACGATTCGCGCTGGATGCATCGACCTAAGATCGACTGGGAAAAGGTCGCACTTCGAAAACAACACGGCTCGGTTGAACAACGGATCTTCGAGGGTCTGCAGAAAATGATTGCGGCGCGCAAAGGCATTCCAGCCTTCGCCGACTTCAACAATCGCGAATTACTGGAAACGGGTAACCCGCACCTGTTCGTATTTATGCGCAGCATGCCGATGCTGGGTTACGGCAATGTCCTGGTTGTTGGCAACTTCGACAGCTCACCACAATCGCTTACCCTCAGCGACCTGGGTAATCGCGGTAATTTTGAATATTCGCGACTCAAAGATCTCTGTTCCGGCGAGGTACCACGGATGTTCAAAAATCAACTGGTGATACCGCCCTACAAATTTTATTGGCTCAGCGACGAGCAGGCGCTCTGAGACAACCCCGAGCAAACAAGGAAGCAGTGGCGATCAGCTTAACTGCGCATTGCTTTCCCTTGTTGCTAGGCCTTACCTTTTGGCAAGCATGACAAAAGACCGCACCGCCGAACTGACAACTGCGACTGCAGCTGAAGCGTTGATCTGGTGAAATATCTTGGGACATCACATGTCCAAAGATCGACTCGGTATCAGACAGCCAAATTGGCCGCAGTTTCCCTGCGGTCAGGGCGCTACGGTACGCGCCATCTTTGTGCACGCAAAAAGTGCGACCTGACCGCTACCGGGCGCTAGCCAACCCGACGCTCAGACGCCATGCCAGTCGGCAATCGACACATATAAGAGCCCGATTGGAGCGCCAAATCAGTCTGGGAAGCTTCGGCCAAAAACAAGTCTCGCAGAATACGGCCCTGCAGCGCATCAACCGCTTGAGCAATCAGGCAGCCCCGCGAAATCTTCCGGGCCGATCCCGCTCCGCCGGTCGGGTGCCAGGCAACTCGCGCAGCAGTAATGAGTCGGAACTCATTTCATGTGGGATTGTCAGCCCCATCAGCTGCAACACAGTGGGCGCGACATTAGCCAGGCCACCATTGCTGGAGAGCTGCCAGTTCGTTTCATCCATGATCAAACAAGGGACCGGGTAGGTCGTATGCTGGGTATGTGGTGCACCCGTGAAAGGATCTACCAGCTCTTCGCAATTCCCATGGTCAGCAGTCAACAGCACCGAGTAGCCGGCGTTTTGAGCGGCTTGCAGCACCCTTGAGACTTCATGATCCAATGCCTCTACGGCTTCGATCACCGCATGCCGTTGTGCCGTATGCCCTACCATGTCACCGTTCGCGAAATTGACAACGATAAACCCGTAACCACCGAGTGAAATGGCGCCGACAACAGCATCCGCCACCTCAGCCGCACTCATTGACGGTTTCAAGTCGTAGGTCGCCACCTTTGGCGAGGGCACCAACAATTGTTTTTCGCCGCTGTACAAGGAAGTACGCCCACCGTTGAAGAAATAAGTCACATGCGCATACTTCTCGGTTTCGGCACAATGAAATTGCCCGAGACCATAACTGCTGACGACTTCGCCAAGCGTAACAGATGGTCGTTCAGGCTCGAAGGCATATGGCAGGTTGAGCTCGCGATCATAGGGCATCATGCAGACCACATCGGCCAATGGTGCATGGCCGCGGTCGAACCCCTTGAACTCGCGCACGCCTAGAGCAGCGACGATCTGCTGTGGCCTGTCTTTACGGAAGTTAAAACTGATCAGACAGTCATCTTCGCACACCGGCTCGAAACTGGGCAGGAGGATGGGACGAATGAACTCATCGGTATCCCCGGCGGCATAGGCACTGCGGATAGCGGTTTGGGCCGACGTGGCCCGCTCACCCTTCGCCAGTACCAGTGCACGCCATGCCAGCTCGGTGCGTTCCCAACGCTTGTCGCGGTCCATTGCGTAATATCGCCCCATGATGCTGGCAATGGCACCGCCGGCCTCATGCAGCAATGGTTCAATTTCGTCCAGATAGTGAAGCGCCGATTGCGGCGGTGTATCGCGTCCGTCTGTCACCATGTGCAGCAGCGGACGCACGGCAAACCGGTGACAAAGCTCGATCAACGCACGCAGATGCCCCAAATCACTATGTACACCCCCGTCCGACACAAGGCCGAGCAGATGCACGGGGCGGTCATGCGCACGTGCCTTTTCCATGACTGCGCGAAACACCGGGTTGCCGAAAAAATCGCCACTGGCCACGGTATCGCTTATGCGCACGATATCCTGGCGGATAATACTGCCCGCACCAAGGGTAAGATGCCCAACTTCGGAATTGCCCATCTGCCCATCCGGCAGTCCCACGGCCGAGCCCGACGCCTGCAGAGTGGTATGTGGATAGCGGCTGAAATATTCGTCCAACATGGGCGTATTAGCCTCCAGCACACCATTATTGTGGCGGCTCGGATTGACCCCTACCCCGTCAAGTATTACCAGCACCACGGGACGACGTGGCACACCGGAAACGTTCGCCATATTCACCAACCAAAAAACAATGTCTAACTTAACATTCAAGTTGTGTGCCATTGGGCCAACGATCACTCGCGCAACGATGCAACAAGACAAAAGAGCACTATTCATATCCGGCAAGTAACTTGCAGGTCACCGGTGGTAACACATTGATCGCAACCAGAGTCCCGATGCATGAACCAGATTGGTGCGCCCGACATCGACGAAACACCGAAATGAAGCAGAAATTGAATGCCAGTATTGCCTCGATTAAGGGGCTTTTCATGGGCGCCCCGGACCACTTTAATCTAGAGAGTTTCACCCCTTTTAGCAGCGAAACAGGTGCCACATGAGCAAAATACATTTTATCGGCGGTGAAAAAGGCGGTGTGGGCAAATCGCTTGTCGCGCGTCTGCTTGCCCAGTACTTCATCGATCACGAGATCTCCTGGCAGGGTTTCGATGCCGACCTTTCCCATGGCGCGCTGATGCGCTATTACGGGGATTATTCCCAGCCCCTGGATCTCGACCGGCTAGAGGCAATGGATGGGCTGATCGAGCGTTCCGCCGAATCGCTAACCGACACCTTTCTGATCGACCTCGCGGCGCAAAGCGAGCGTAAGCTGCACGGTTGGGCGGAGGGCATCGATCTGCCCGAACTGTGTGGGGAACTCGAATTGGAATTGGTGTTCTGGCACGTCATGGATGACGGAAAGGACTCGGTCAACCTGTTACAGCGATTGCTGTCACGCTACGACAACCGGGTAAGTTACGTGATTGTGAAAAATACTGTTCGTGGCAACCAGTTTGACCTTTTCGATCAATCCAGCGTTCAGGAGCGCATTCAGCAGCAAGCGATTCCCGTCATCGAATTACGCGCCCTTAATCACCCGATCATGCAAAAAATCGACCGCATGGATAAGAGCTTTTGGGCCGCCATCAACAACCAGGGCGATGTCAGCCAGTCACTTGGACTCATGGAACGCAAGCGCGTCAAAACCTGGTTGCGGCGCTCCTACGAAGCCTTCGACAGCCTGGGGCTTTGCGACTGAGAACAAACTCACCCTGCGATCAAAGGGTGCCGCAGACACTCACGGATAAAGATGCGCATCCGTATCTTCCAGGCGTTCCCCCGGATCTTCGACCGCGTTTAGCGACAGCGCCGAGTCGACCAGCGCCCTTTGCTGCTCACGGTGCAAACCAGCATCACCACAGGCGGGAGAGGCAGAGGGCGCACGCCCCGCGTAGCCTAGGGACTGGTCGGCGCGGGCCAGCACACGCAGGTGGTGCTGAATCTGGTACCAAGCACCCTGGTTACGAGGCTCCTCCTGACACCAGACAATTTCTGTTGCCGCAGTACAACCGGACAACAACTCGGCGAGACGCTTGCGCGGAAACGGATAGAGCTGTTCAACACGCAGGATCGCGATGTCATCAATGCCACGCTCACGACGCGTCCTCAGAAGGTCGAAATACACCTTGCCACTGCACAGTACCACGCGGCGAACGTTCTGCTTGTCGAGCTCATCGATTTCGGGTTGCACGGTGGCCAGGGCCCCCTCGCTCAACGCGCTGATCTCTGATTTCGACATCGGGTGACGCAACAGGCTCTTGGGTGTCATCACGATCAGTGGCCGGCGGAACCGCCGCTTGATCTGATCGCGCAGCAAATGAAACAGTTGGGCGGGCGTGGTGGGAACCCACACCCGCATGTTCAGTTCCGCGCACAACTGCAGGAAACGTTCGAGGCGCGCTGATGAATGCTCCGGCCCCTGGCCCTCAAAACCATGTGGCAGGAACAACGTCAACTGGCACAGGCGCCCCCACTTGAGAAAACCACTCGCGATAAACTGGTCGATCACCATCTGAGCGCCATTCACAAAGTCACCGAATTGTGCCTCCCAGATCACCAGGGTGCCGGGCATCGAGGTCGCGTAACCGTACTCGAATCCCAGCACGGCCAGCTCGGAGAGTATCGAGTTGATCACCTCGAAGCGCGGTTGATCATTGAATAGCTGCTCGAGCGGCGTGTAGGTCTCGAAGGTCTGCTGGTCATGGAAGGTCGCGTGGCGGTGGGCAAAGGTGCCGCGTATCGAATCCTGGCCGGACAGGCGTACTGCGTAACCTTCGTTCAGCAGGGTCGCGTAGGCGAGCGTCTCGGCCATCCCCCAGTCCAGCAGTGCCTCGCCTTTCAGCATGAGATGCCGCTCGTCAACGACGCGTTCCACAGCACGTTGCAGCTTGAAACCCTCCGGCAGCTCGAGCATACGCTGCCCCAGTGACATCAGCAGGTCATTGGGAACATGGGTTTGCACCAACTCCCCGGGCTGCGCATTGAGGTACTGTTCCCAGTGCGCCTCGTAACCGGTGCGCGAACCGCGCAGGAACTCCCGCACCACGACCTTGCCGGCTTCCAGTGCGGCACGGTAGCTCTCACGCATCTCGTCCGCATCCTGCGGCTGAATCAGGCCATCGGCAATCAGGCGCTCGGCATAGATCTGTCGGGTGGTCGGCAGGCTGCGAATACGCTGATACATCTGCGGCTGGGTCATCATCGGCTCGTCCGCCTCGTTGTGGCCCAGGCGACGGTAACAGACCAGGTCGATCACCACATCGTTATGGAAGGTCAACCGATAGTCGAGAGCCATGCGAGTGACAAAAAGTACCGCATCGGGATCGTCGGCATTGACATGAAAAATTGGGGCCTGGATCAGCTTTGCCACCTCGGTGCAGTACAGCGTGGAGCGCGCCTCCTGCGGATGGCTGGTGGTGAAACCGATCTGGTTGTTGACCACCACGTGGATGGTGCCGCCAGTACCGTAGGCCGGGGTTTTGGATAGGTTGAGTGTCTCGGTGACCACACCCTGGCCAATGAAGGCCGCATCCCCGTGCACGATCACCGGCAGGACCAGGTCGGTGGCGTCTTCGGCATGTCTATCCTGACGTGCCCGGCAGCCCCCCTGTACGACAGGACCAATGATCTCAAGATGCGACGGATTAAAAGCCAGCGACAGGTGCACCGGACCACCGTCGGTCTGGATGTTCGAATAAAAGCCTTGGTGGTATTTGACATCACCCGATCCGGATTCCGCATCCGCAACCTGGGCGCCTTCGAACTCCGAGAACAGTTCGCCCGGAGCCTTCCCGAGCAGGTTGACCAACACGTTGAGTCGTCCGCGGTGGGCCATGCCGATCACAATGTCGGTAATGCCGCGTTGCCCACCTCCCTGCACGATCTCGTCGAGTAACGGGATCAGCGAATCGCCGCCTTCCAGTGAAAAACGCTTCTGGCCCACGTACCGACGGTGCAGGTACTGCTCAAGGCCCTCGGCCGCCGTCAGGTCCCGCAGGGTATCAACACGTTCACGGGTACTATTCTGTGCCGCCCAGTCACCGCGTGTCGATTCGAGGCGACGTTGGATCCAGCGCCGTTCATCCGAGGCACTGATGTGAAGGTATTCGCTGGTAAGCGTGCCGCAGTAAACACGCTCCAGTACATTGACCACTTCGCCTGCAGGCAGGTCGCGTTCCGTGTCGATCGAAACAACGTTGACTGGCTGCTCCAGGTCCTTGGTACTCAGGCTGTAATAGGAAGGATCCAGTTCCTTCGGGCGCTTGCGCTCCACCAATCCCAATGGATCGGTATCGGCGTACAGGTGGCCTAACAGCCGATAGGCCATGAAAAGACGCTCCACGCCCGAGTGTGGTTCAACCGGCTGCGGTGTTACGGCGGCTGGAGTGTCGGGCGCGTCGCCTGCACCGTGTTCGAACCCATAGAAGAAGCTCTGCCACTCTGGCGAGACCAGTTCCGGAGATTCACAAAACGCCTCATACAATTGATCGATGTACTCGGCGTTCGCTCCGACGAAGTCGGCCCTGCGTCGACGCACTTTTACTCGCTTATCCACTGCGTTTTCCTACGTAGCCTGTCGCCGTTGATCCCCGTCACAACACAATCACTCGATCAAGCGCCAGGAAAAAGTAATACTTCTGTGCTCCCATGCCTGGGCCGTTGCCCACGAGCACATCGGCAGGCAACGCTTGGAAATTTCGATGGGCTCCAGTTCCTGCTCAGGCAGACTGCACCTGTGTGGCGCTACTGGTGTCATACTGGTGCAGAAAATAGGTACGCGCCAAGGCTTCATGAACCTGAACTATGCCCAACTGGACGTCATCCAGAAAATCATGCAGAGCCTGCTGGCTCAGCTCGTCCGTTTCCAGTTTGCGTATTTTGCGCGCCACACTGCGCAGCTTCCGCATCACACCATCCCCGGTGCCAAAGCCACCGACGCTTTCCTCCAACACGTACAGGCAATGGATTACCGAACGCGGAAAGTGTGGATCCTTGAGGATGAAGGTCAGCGCCGGGGACCGGCTGACGCGGGTTTGCACCGTGCGACGGTAGATCTGGTAACCAGACATCGACTTGAGCACGCTTATCCATTGCAGGGCGTCGAGGGTACGTGACTCGATCTGCTCTTCATCGAACAAGTCGGTTGAACGGACATCGAGGATACGCGTGGTCATATCCGCACGTTCGATGTTGCGGCCGATGCGCAGGAAATGAAAGCCCTCGTCGCGGTACATCACTGATCCAAACAGGCCACCGAGTCGTTGCGAACCGCCGATGATTTCATCCAGATAGTGGTCGCGACCCTTCTTGCTGATGCCCTGCTGCAGGTTGTCTTTTGCAAACAGGTGCAGCTCGTTGATGACTTCCCAGGCAGAACGCGGCAGGATCTCGCGCACCGTCCGTGCGTTCTCTCGCGCCGCGGTCAAGGAACCAAGGATAGAGCTGTGATTCTCGAAGCTGCCGATCAGGTACTTGACCACGTTGCGTTCGTTGGGCTGATCGCAGCATTCGCTGAATTGTTGGTCCATGCCAATGATGCCAATCAGTGCATCCCATCCGGGTGTGACCCCACGCGGGGTGTCCAGCACCAGTTGCGCGTTGACGCGCAACAGGCGCGCGGTATTTTCAGCCCGTTCGATATAACGAGCCAACCAATACAGGGTTTCAGCAACACGCGACAACATGCCTATACCTCCACGATCCAAGTATCCTTGGAACCACCGCCCTGGGACGAGTTAACCACCAGCGACCCCTTTCTCAATGCCACCCTTGTGAGGCCACCGGTGGTGACTGTGGTCTTTTTCTCGCCGCTAAGGATGAAAGGCCGCAGGTCGACGTGCCTTGGCTCCACTGTGTTGCCGACCACGGTCGGCACCGTCGAGATTCCCAGGGTGGGCTGCGCGATGTAATTCCGCGGGTTCTTTTTGATCAAATTGGCGAACGTCTTGCGTTCAGCCTTGGTGGACCTTGGCCCGATCAGCATACCGTAACCGCCAGACTCGTTGGCTGGTTTGATCACCAGTTCCTCGATGTGTTCCAGCACGTAAGCACACTCATCCGGATACATGCAGCGGTAAGTCGGCACGTTGGGTAGCTTGGGCTCTTCATCCAGGTAATAGCGGATGATGTCAGGGACAAAGGCATAGACAACCTTATCGTCGGCCACGCCCGCACCGGGCGCATTGGCCAAGCCAACATTGCCCGTTTTCCATGCGCGCATCAAACCCGGTACGCCCAGAACAGATTCCGGG